>VFQO010002013.1_pt1 | contig 13543 bp, 8 predicted proteins | sample 3512331 | NCBI WGS metagenome assembly VFQO01 (sample SAMN10412371, study PRJNA504923) | tailings metagenome | isolation source: Replicate 3 from Balatoc abandoned mine | place: Philippines: Itogon, Benguet | collected 2017-08-28
GCATCGTGCTGGCCAACGGCAGCATGAGCAGCAGCCAGAACAACGAAGGCCAGATCCGCGCGGCGATGGTCGAGGCCGATGTGGTGGAAGTGATGATCGCGCTGCCGGGGCAGCTGTTCTTCAACACGCAGATCCCGGCCTGTCTGTGGTTCCTGGTGAAGGACAAGCCGCAGCGCCGCGGCGAGGTGCTGTTCATCGATGCGCGCAAGCTGGCCACGATGATCAGCCGGGTGCAGTGTGAGTTGAAAGATGAAGTGATCGAGCGCATCGCCGGCACGGTGGCGGCGTGGCGAAGTGAAGCTGGGGCGGGTGAGTACGCTGACACGCCGGGCTACTGCCGCAGCGTGAAGCTCGCCGAGATCGCCGAGCACGGGCATGTGCTGACGCCAGGGCGCTACGTGGGCGCCGAAGCCGTCGAGGACGACGGCGAGGGCTTCGAGGCCAAGATGCGGGCGCTGACCGAGAAGCTCGGGGAGCAGATGGCGAAGGGCGCGGAGCTGGATGCGGTGATTCGGCGGAAGCTCGGGGGGCTCGGCTTTGAGTTCTGATCCGCGCTGGCCGCGAATGACTCTCCGACAGGCAGGGGTCAACCTCATCGACTGCGATCATCGGACCCCACCTGCAGCAGATGCCGGCTTTCCCTACATCGCGATTCCGCAGCTGAAGGACGGCCACCTCGATCTGACGGACGTTCGGCGCATCAGCGAGGCGGACTTCATCGAGTGGACCAAGAAGCTCAAGCCACGGGCGCACGACGTGATCGTCGTTCGCCGATGCAACTCAGGCGATAGCGCGTTGATCCCGCAAGACCTGGAGTGCGCCATTGGCCAGAACTTGGTAGTGCTTCGCTCAGAGTCTGGCGTCGTACATCCGAAGTTTCTTCGATGGCTTGTACGCGGTCCCGAGTGGTGGGATCAGGTAGGCAAGTACATCAATGTCGGTGCTGTCTTTGACAGCTTGAGATGTCGTGACATACCGAACTTCGAGTTGACAGTGCCCCCGCCCGCCGATCAGGCGGAGATTGCTGGAGTGCTTGATGCTCTCGACGACCGCATCGCCCTCCTGCGCGAAACCAGCGCAACCCTCGAAGCAATCGCACAGGCGCTGTTCAAGTCGTGGTTCGTCGACTTCGATCCCGTTCGCGCCAAGAGCCAAGGCCTCGCCCCTGCCGGCATGGATGAAGCCACGGCGGCCTTGCTTCCGGATGGGTTCGAGGAGTCGGCGCTGGGGCCGGTGCCCAGGGACTGGTCGGTCGGAAGGCTGGAGGATCTGCTGGTGTTGCAGCGTGGGTTCGACCTGCCTGCGCAAGACCGTCGGTCGGGCGCGTTTCCGATCATCGCTGCCAGTGGGCCATCAGGCACGCACGACGAGGCGATGGCCAAGGGGCCCGGCGTCGTCACTGGGCGCTCGGGCGTTCTCGGGCGAGTGTTCCTCGAACTTGGCGACTACTGGCCGCTCAACACGACGCTGTGGGTGAAGGAGTTCCGGCGAGCGTCGCCCTGCTTCGCGTACGAGACGCTGCGCCGCCTGGACTTCAAGGCCTTCAATGCCGGCTCGGCTGTCCCGACTCTGAATCGGAACCACATCCACGGTTTGCCCCACGTCTTGCCACCTGAGCACTGCGTTGCGGCATACGAGGCGGTGGCGCTTCCATTGCACCAACGACGAAGGGCGCTGGAACTGCAGGCGCAGTCGCTGGCTGAGGTGCGCGACGCGCTGCTGCCGCGCCTGATCTCCGGCCAACTCCGCCTGCCCGAAGCTGCCGCTGAGGCGGCCGCGGCATGACCTGCTGCCCGGTCGGCACTATTGACTTTTATCCTTGTTTCGATAAATTATCGCTTCTCCGATACTTGGAGATAAAGTGATCCACTTTCCCCGTGAGGCCCTGGCCCAGGAACTGGTGGCGGCGCTGCGGGGCCAGGCGGTGTTCGGCGACGCGCACAACGGCCTGTTCCTGGCTGCGCCACGCCGCACGGGCAAGTCCACCTTCCTTCAGGCAGACCTGAAGCCGGCGCTGGAAGCGGCCGGCGCCGTGGTGGCCTATGTGGACCTGTGGGCCGACCCGCGGCGTGATCCCGGCTCACTGATTGCCGATGCCATCGCCCGCGCCCTGGCACCTCGCCTGGGCGTCGTGGCCCGCACTGCCAAGGCGGCCGGCCTGGACAGCGTGACCATCGCCGGCGCGCTGAAGATCGACGTCAGCAAGATCGGCAAGATCGACGGCGTGACGCTGCCCGACGCCCTGCGTGCGCTGCACGAGGCTGCCAAAGCGCCCGTGGCCCTGATCGTGGACGAGGCGCAGCATGCGCTGACCAGCGAGGCCGGCGAAGCCACGATGTCGGCGCTGAAGTCCGCCCGCGACCAGCTCAACCGGCCGGGCGAGGTGAACCTGATGCTGGTGATGTCGGGCTCCGACCGCGACAAACTGCTGCGCCTGGTCAACACCAACGGCGCCCCGTTCTATGGCTCGCAGATCTCGCGCATGCCGCCGCTGGGGCAGGATTTCATTGACCATGTGTCGAGGCTGATCACGGCGCAGCGGCCCGAGCTGGCGCCAGTGGATGGCGCCGCGCTGCTGCAGGCCTTCGAGCGTTTCGGCCATCGGCCGCAGTTCTTCATGGAGGCGCTGGGCCAGGCGCTGAGCCCGCTGTCGGGGCTGCAGGGCGTGCGCTTCGAGCAGGCGGTGCTGCAGGCCGCGCAGGCGCGGCAGCAGGACGACGAGGCGCAGATGGAATCGGAATACCTTGCGCTCAAGCCCCTGGAGCAGGCCGTGTTGTGGCGCCTGCTGGAGATGAGGCAGCGCTTCAGGCCCTACGACGCCGAGGCGCTGCGCTTCTACCGTGAGAAGGCGCAGGCCAAGGTGACGGTGCAGCAGGCGCAGAACGCGCTGGAGTCACTGCGCAATCGCCACCCTGCGCTGGTCTGGAAGTCCGCCCGCGGCGAGTACGCCGTGGACGATGCGGCCATGCACCGCTGGTTCGAGCAACGCACGGCCGACGGCAACTGGCCGCCGGTGGACCCGCAAGGCCAACTGACCATGGGCGAAGACGGGGCCTGAGGTGAGGCACCCTTTCACAGGCTTCCCATAAATTAAAGAACGCTTTACTATGAAGGCCGGCTGCTCAAGCCAGCTTTCATACGATGCGCACCACCGGCACCTACGTCACCACCACCACGCTGGGCGAGGCGGTGCAGGCGTTCGTCCCGCATGCGCTGCCGCCGGCCGACCCGCCACTGGCAGCGAACAGCTATGCCACCGTCAATCACCGCGCCGAGATGGCCTTGGCTCGGTTGGGCGGCGTGGCCGGCCTGGTGCCCTCGGTCGACTGGCTGCTCTACAGCGCCATCCGCAAGGAGGCGCTGCTCACCTCGCAGATTGAGGGCACCCAGGCAACGCTGACCGACCTGTTCGACGACGAGGCCGGCCAGGTGCTGGCCAACACGGCCGATGTCGAAGAGGTCACCAACTACCTGCGCGCCTTCCGGCTCGTGCGCGACAACCTGCGCAGCGAGGCCGGCCTGCCGATTTCGGTGCGCTTGTTGTGCGACGCCCATCGGCTGCTGCTCGATGGCGCACGCGGCGCCGGCAAGCAGCCGGGCGAACTGCGGCGCTCGCAGAACTGGATCGGCGGCGCGCGGCCCGGCCGGGCTGCGTTCGTGCCGCCGCCACCAGACAAGGTGCCAGGGCTGCTGGCCGACCTGGAGCGCTTCATCCATGACCCGGAGCCGGCGCTGCCGCCCCTCGTGCGTGTGGCCCTGGTTCACGTGCAGTTCGAGACCATCCACCCATTTTTGGACGGCAACGGGCGCATTGGCCGATTGCTCATCGCGGCGCTGCTGGAGCAGTGGGGCCTGCTGCCCGAGCCGCTGGTCTACTTGAGCGGTTACCTCAAGCAGCACCAGGCCGAGTACTACCGGCGTCTGTCGGCCGTGCGCACCGAAGGCGACTGGGAAGGCTGGGCCGGCTTCTTCCTCGATGGCGTGGAGACCGCGGCCACGGACGCCGAGCGCGGCATCGTTGCGATGGCGAGCCTGATCAACGCCGACCGCAAGCGCCTGCTGGCCGCGCCCCGCGTGGGTGGGGTTGCTCTGCGCCTGTTCGAACTGCTGCCCCTGATGCCGCGGTTCACCATCGAACAGGCGCGGCAGAAGCTGGACACCACCTTTCCCACGGCCACCGCGGCGGTGAAGCTGCTGCACGACCTGGGGATGCTGAGCGAGCTGACCGGCCAGAAGAAGAACCGCCTGTTCAGCTACGCTGCCTACGTCGAACTGCTCAGCGAAGGGACCTGGAGCCCATGACGGAGGACCAGCTCGAACAAGAGTGCCTGGCCTGGCTGGCCGAAGTGGGCTGGCAGCACCGCTATGGGCCCGACATCGCGCCCGATGGCGACGCCCCCGAGCGCGACAACTACCGCCAGGTGCTGCTGCTCGGGCGCCTGCGCTCCGCGGTGGCCGCGCTGAACCCGACCGTGCCCGCAGCGGCGCGTGAGGACGCCATCCGCCACGTGCTGGACCTGGGCACACCGGTGCTGCTGGCCGCCAACCGCCACTTCCACCGGCTGCTGGTGGGCGGCGTGCCAGTGCAGTACCAGCAGGAAGGCGAGACGCGCGGCGACTTTGTGCGTTTGGTGGACTGGGCCGACCCGTCGCGCAACGAGTGGCTGGCCGTCAACCAGTTCTCCGTTACCGGGCCGCACCACACGCGCCGGCCCGACATCGTGCTGTTCGTCAACGGCCTGCCGCTGGTGGTGATCGAACTGAAGAACCCGGCGGACATGAACGCCGACGTGTGGAAGGCCTTCCATCAGATCCAGACCTACAAGGCGCAGATCCCGGACATCTTCCAGACCAACGAGGTGCTGGTGGTGTCTGACGGCAGCGAAGCGCTGTTGGGGTCGCTCTCGGCCGACAGCGAGCGCTTCATGGCCTGGCGCACGATCGACGGCGTCACGCTCGACCCGCTGGGCGAGTTCCATGAGCTGCAGACGCTGGTGCGAGGCGCGCTGGCGCCAGCCTACCTGCTCGACTACCTGCGCTACTTCGTGCTCTTCGAGGACGACGGCCAGCTCGTCAAGAAGATCGCCGGCTACCACCAGTTCCACGCCGTGCGCGCGGCCATTGCGCAGGTGGTGACAGCCTCGCGCCCGAACAGCGATGCGCGGCTGCGCGGCAAGGGCGGCGTGGTCTGGCACACCCAAGGCAGCGGCAAGAGCATCACGATGACCTGCTTCGCAGCGCGCGTGATGCAGGAGCCGGCGATGGAGAACCCGACCATCGTCGTCATCACCGACCGCAACGACCTGGACGGCCAGCTCTTCGGCGTGTTCAGCCTGGCGCAGGATCTATTGCGCGAGCAGCCGGTGCAGGCGAACACACGGCAGGAACTGCGAGCCTTGCTCGGCAATCGCCCGAGCGGCGGCATCGTGTTTGCCACCATCCAGAAGTTCATGCCGGGCGAAGACGAAGACACGTTCCCGCTGCTCTCCGACCGCCACAACATCGTCGTGATGGCCGACGAGGCGCACCGCACGCAGTACGGTTTCGAGGCCAAGCTCAAGACGCCGAAGGCGGCGCTCAAGGCATCGAGCGCGCTGACCACAGGCGATGGCAAGCCACCCTCGCACTGTGCCGAGTTCGCGCCGACCGCGAAGTACCAGGTGGGCTACGCCCAGCACCTGCGCGACGCGCTGCCCAACGCCACCTTCGTGGCCTTCACCGGCACGCCGGTGTCGGGCGAAGACCGCGACACGCGGGCGGTGTTCGGCGACTACATCAGTGTCTACGACATGCAGCAGGCCAAGGAAGATGGCGCCACCGTGGCCATCTACTACGAGAGCCGGCTCGCCAAGCTGGGCCTCAAGGCCGACGAGATGGCCACCATCGACGACGAGGTCGACGAGCTGGCTGAAGACGAGGAAGAGAGCCAGCAGGCCAAGCTCAAGAGCCGCTGGGCGGCGCTGGAGAAGGTGGTGGGCGCCGCGCCGCGCGTCGCCCAGGTGGCGGCGGATCTGGTGGCGCACTTCGAGGAGCGCAACAAGGCGCAGACCGGCAAGGCCATGGTGGTGGCCATGAGCCGCGAGATCTGCGTGCATCTCTACGACGAGATCGTCAAGCTGCGGCCCGACTGGCACAGCCCCGACCCCGAGCAAGGCGCGGTCAAGATCGTGATGACGGGCTCGGCCAGCGACAAGGCGCTGCTGCGGCCTCACATCTACAGCGCCCAGGTGAAGAAGCGCTTGGAGAAGCGCTTCAAGAACCCCGCCGATCCGCTGCGACTTGTGATCGTGCGCGACATGTGGCTCACCGGTTTCGACGCGCCCTGCGTGCACACGCTCTACGTCGACAAGCCGATGAAGGGCCACAACCTTATGCAGGCCATCGCGCGCGTGAACCGCGTGTTCAAGGATAAGCAGGGCGGCCTGGTAGTGGACTACATCGGCATTGCCAACGAGCTGAAGTCGGCGCTCAAGGAATACACCGCAGCACAGGGCCGCGGCCGGCCGACGGTGGACGCGCACGAGGCCTACAGCGTGCTGGCCGAGAAGCTGGATGCGCTGCGCGGCATGCTCGCTGGCACGAACGGGCATGGCTTCGACTACAGCGACTTCCTCACCGGCGGCCACAAGACGCTTGCCGGCGCGGCGAACTATGTGCTGGGCCTGAAGGACGGCAAGAAGCGCTTCGCCGACCTGGCGCTGGCGATGAGCAAGGCCTTCACGTTGTGCTGCACGCTCGACGAGGCCAAGGCCGTGCGAGAGGAGGTGGCCTTCTTCCAGGCCGTGAAGGTGATCCTGACCAAGCGCGAGATCACCGCGCAGAAGAAGACAGACGAGGAGCGCGAACTAGCGATCCGGCAGATCATCAGCTCGGCGGTGGTCTCAGAAGAGGTGGTCGACATCTTCGACGCCGTGGGCCTGGACAAGCCCAACATCGGCATCCTTGACGACGCCTTCCTGGCCGAGGTTCGCAACCTGCCCGAGCGCAACCTGGCCGTCGAACTGCTGGAGCGGCTGCTCGAAGGCGAGATCAAGTCACGCTTCGCCAGCAACGTGGTGCAGAGCAAGAAGTTCTCCGACATGCTGGCCCACGTGGTTCAGCGCTACCAGAACCGATCCATCGAAGCCGCGCAGGTGATGGAAGAGCTGGTGGAGATGGCCAAGAAGTTCCGTGAGGCCGCGTCGCGCGGTGAGCAACTGGGCCTGAACGAGGACGAGGTGCGCTTCTACGACGCGCTGGCCAACAACGAATCGGCAGTGCGTGAGCTGAGCGATGAGACGCTGAAGAAGATCGCCCACGAACTGGCCGAGAGCCTGCGCAAGAACCTGACCGTCGACTGGTCGGCCCGTGAGAGCGTGCAGGCCAAGCTGCGGTTGATGGTCAAGCGCATCCTGCGCAAGTACAAGTACCCGCCGGATCAGCAGGAGGCGGCGGTGGAGCTAGTGTTGCAGCAGGCGAAGGCGTTGGGGGAGGCATGGGCGTAGGCCATCGACACCTCGAGTGGATGAGCCTGCGCTCAAGGTTGACGAAGCGATGCGGCACGCCTCGCTAACGCCGTGCTGACAAGTGCCGCGGTGATGCTCAGCATCATCTGGGCACTGTTTCTGTCGAAGGCGACATCGAGCGACAGCCCTGTGGGATGGTGTGCCAAGTGGGCAAACTCAATCGCTGTCTGGCGCATGACTAGTTCGCGCTGCATTGAAGTGCGGTCCTTAACTTGCGCGGCGCGCGCCGCCTTCATTGCAAGGTCTTCATCAAGTTCCTGCGTCAAGCCCTCCAGCACCATGCGGCACTTCGCAACGACCTCCGCGTAGTGGCCAGACACGAGAAGGCGGCGCGCCGATTCCATCAGTTCAAGAGCGCTGCCACTATCGGCAGGCTCGGTGGGAATCGGTACCTCGAATAGGAGCTTCCGCCCGTAGCCCGCCTGCTCCAGGGCAATGATCCACTCGGAGACGTTGAATGAGGCCGTCAGATCGGCCCAGCCGCGCTGAACCTCGGTTCCGCGCCGCACCTCGGCCTGCAGACTGACGGCCAGTGCAATGCCGCCGCCATTCCGACGGCGCTCCAGGGCCTCCATAGCAGCCTGACTCAGCGGAAGATCAAACAGCACAGCAGCCTTGCCTGCGTAGTGGCTGACCGTGAACGGCAGGAAGACCTCCGGATGCGCCAGGCCCAGCGAGATTCCTCCAGGATCTTGTATCCAGACGCGGGCTGGCGCCATGAGCACAACCGGAGGCGCCACGCCTTCATCCCAGTTCAGGACGTCGAACTCGACGCCCAAGCGCAAGACGTAGCCGCCTGCCATCAGTCCGCCATGAACGCGCGCGAGACGGGCGTCAGCAATCGTTCGGTTGTTCCAGCTGATTCCCAAGGTGCTGCTCCCTGTACATTGAGGATGGCCAAGGCCGCGCACTAACGAATGGTGGCAGCCAGAGCCCGAGTCTAGGACCGACCGAACAGCGGACAGCCAGATTGCAAACGAATCAAGACCAGCTGGAACCCATCATCGAGGCCCTTTGTGCGGGACGCTTTGCCGACTACGAGTCCAGGGCCTCCGCGTTCACCAAGGTCCATACGAAGGAAGACCTGTGGTCGGCGCTGGCAGTTGCGCACGGCGACACTCTCGATGTGCTCGAGCGCCTGCTTGCATGGCCCGTGGACGGCATTCGTGCGTCGATGCGCTGGCTCATGCCGACCGTCGAACACTTGAAGCAGCTTCCGCTCGACGATGCCAAGCGATTCTTGCTGTACTCGACTCGCGTGCCGCCGTCGTTCCGACATGCTGTCGCTGAGCTGCTTCGCCCACATCTGGCTCGCTCGCCGGAGCTGGGCCCGCAGTTGGGCGAGTGGGTGCGTTCCACCTTTGTTCAGAACGATGGCGCGGCCCGGGTCTGGGCCTCGGCCTTCTCGGGGGGCGCACCGGAGGCGGCCGCCAGATACGTCGTGAGCCTGCGTACAGGATCGGCAAGCGATCTGTCGCTGATGGCGCAGTTGATTCAGTTCCTACCGATCGCTTCCGAGCACGTGCGAGCGGTCATCGTGCCGGTGGAGGCCGACCTTGCCAATGCGCTTGCGGGGCATGCACCCGATCCAAGCGATGACTCTTGGCATGCGTTGGCGTGCATCGCTGATGCGTCGCCAGTGGCGACGGAGACGCTCATGCACGCTGTCGAATCGGGCAAGCCCGGTGCGATCGAGGCCATGTGTCATTGGCTGCACCGGGTGACGGGTCCGACCCTGGGAGCCACATCGACATCGGTCGAAAATGTCCTGTCGAATCTTCTGCGGCACGCCCGACAGGATGCTCAGGTGCGACCTGCCGTCGACTCCGTGGTTGCCGGGATGTTCTACCGGGCATCCATGCGCTCTACCGCGTTGCAATGTGTCGGCGCGCTCAGCGAGGTCGACGGCGATCTCAACGAGATGTTTCCTGAAACGATCGATGCCCTTTGTGAATCTTCTGCCGAATTCACGCGGCAGCTGACGACCTGGCTCCTCGCCGAGGGAGTCACGTTTGCAGCAGTTCGGAGTCTTCTTGCTCGTTGCGGGCAACGTCAGGCCCACGCGACCATTGACCCGGCGGTCTTTGCAGCGGCGACTGCGCATCGCAAGGTCGTTGCTGCACGTCGCTTGCTTGCGTTGACGCACGACGGGCCAGCTCTGTGCCAATTCATTGGCTGCCTGGCCGAGTCGCCGGCTCTCCAACCTGATGGACTGAACATGGCCTCGCAGATGCTGAACGAGGCCTTTGCCGAATACCCGACGGCCACTGAGGAATTTCTCAAGGAACGAACTCGCTCAGTACCGCGAAGTGAGCCATTCGCCGTCGTGTACCGGGGCGTCTACGCGAACGTCCTGCGATGGCGTCTGGTGCTTCGGCGCCTACCCTTGCTGAATGAGTTGAAGCCGACGGATGCGCAGCTGCAAGCGCTGCGGGCCATGCGCCAGCGGCTCAACCGGGAAATCATGCGCGGAGCCGAAGAGAAGTCGGTTCTCGCCTCAATCTTCACCAAGGTCCATCTGGCGCAGGGGCGCAGGTTTGCCACGCACACGCCCTATGGCCCGCCGCAAATTGCGGAGATGCAGGAATCTAGCCACTCGATCGAGCTGCCCAGTTCCGAACGGGCGGATCCAGTCGGCGGCATGCTGCGCCGGGCTTCGACGCTGGCGGCCAGCCGATGAACACGAGTCTGCGTCTCCTGCTGGAGGATTTTCTTGGCCTGATGCGAGAGGAGGGCGAGCTCGATGTCTATCTGCCGCTGTTGCTATCCGCGATGGGTCACGAGATCGTATTCCGGGCTCAGAAGGGAACGCGGCAATACGGTGTGGATATCTCGTCGGTTGGTAAGGACGAGGACGGAAGGAAGAAGCTGTTCCTCTGGCTTGTGAAATGCGGCGACATTGGGCGCAGAGACTGGAACTCGGGCGACCAGGCCATCCGGCAGTCCATCGACGATGTAGGGGACACCTATCTCAGCAGTCACGTGGTGCCCCAGCACGCGAAGCTGCCGAAGAAGCTAGTGATTCTGACAAATGGTGACTTCAATGCAGCCATCAACCTGACGATCGCCCAGTATCTGTCGGGCTGGACGGCGCGCTACGGCGCCGAGACGTTGATGGTCAATGGCTCCATGCTGGCGGCCTGGACCGAAAGTCACTTGCTGGAGGAGCATGTCCTACCAGCGGAGAACAGGGCGCTTCTGCGGCGCATGTTGGCCAACGCAGGCACGCCCGACTTGAGCATTGCCGTAGGCCGGACCCTGATCCAGGACTTGGTCAAGGCGGCCAAGAAGCCGGCCCGATCGGCGCCCGCGAGGCGAAAGCAGCAACTGGGCGCATTGCGAGGGATCCGTACCGCACTCAGCGTGCTTCAGGTCTGGGCAAGCAATGAGCGCAATCTGCTGGCGCCCTATCGCCTGGCTGAGTTCGCCGTCCTGTCCGTGTGGGCAGGCTTGCACGATGAGATGCGCTCTGGCAATCACGACGTTGCGCACGAGTTTGCGGAACTGCTGTTCCAGATGGCGTCGATCGCGGAAACCTACCACCAGCGCGTTCAGCCTTACTATGTCACGCAGGACGCTTTCGCTCACGTTCAGCCTGACAACCTGATCGTCACCGACACGGTGTTCACCGAATTGGGCCGACTGGGACTGCAGGGTTGCATCTGGGCGTCTCACGCCGTCCAAGGCGGCGGCCCCATGGCGGAAGGCATGGCGAACGTCTACCTTGGTCGGGTACTAGCCTTGCTCAGAAGCCACACCTGTTCGCGATCACCTTGCTACGACTATCACTCCGCGGACATCCACTCCGCAATGTTGCTGCTCATGGTTTGCGGGAAGCGGGCCGAGGCCAGCGAGTGGTTGGGCCACCTGATTGGGCGTTTGGTCCAAGCTGCACGAAGCCAAAGGCATTGGCCCATGACCGCAACGTTCGAGGAAGCGGTCGCGATCAGGCATGGCTTCGAGCCACCGAGCGCTGAGTCGCGAGCGACGACGACCCTGGTGCCAATCCTCCTGCTATGGGCTGCTGCGCTCCGTGCGGACGATGCGTATGGATTTGTCAGATCCGAGCTTCTGCCCGAGTTGAAGAATGCGACTTTGAACTGCTGGTCCTCCGATGTGGGCTTCGACGCGGCCGTCGGCAACCCGGCTGACTTGTTTGGTCACGGCGTCGGTGAAGGCATGATGCACATTCCCGAATCGGCCGCCGAGTTTCTCGGCACGATGGGAGCTACGCTGGCTGGCGTCGAATCCATCGAGAGCTCAACTTGGTACGCCTTGCGTGCACCATATATCCCGCTCCTGGCTGCACTTCACTGGCGCTTGCAGATTCCGCGTGAGATGTTGGTCAGGCAGACCCTGGCCGTCGTGGAGGCCGGTCCGAATGGATAGTCTCCTGCTGGATCAGCTTCGAGGGTACTTGGTACGGATCTACGAGTGCGGCGCACCAGGTGCGCTGCGGGCCGACGGTCTCGCGCGTTTGGCCAAAGACCGTGCACTCGGATCGTTCTCGAGCGAAGACATTGTCGGACTCTGGCGCATCGGACTACTGAGGGCAGATCTTGTCCGCACAGATCACCCGATTGAATCGACCGGCATAACTCAACTGAGCAAAGCCGCAGACGGAACCGTGCTTCAGCTCGACAGCCGCCCTATCGAACATCGAGTGCAAGGCTACGGGGGCGCGCTGAAACAGGGGATCCAGGTCGATGGAGAAGTGGAGCTGTGGTTTCACCCGTTTCGGGCGTATGTCCTTTTCCACGTCCAGCGCACGCTGAAGCTGGAGACCACCGACACGCAATACCTTATCTACCCGGATGGCATAGAAACAGTCGCTGCCCGGATCAGAGTTGAGCTGGATCGGTGGACCTCCAGCGAAGCGTTTTGTGAGCGCTTCGACCACTGGAATCTCACAGCAGAACTGGCCATGCTCTGCGAGGCGCTATGGCACGCCCCGATGCCCGGCATTCCCGGGTATCGAGCCGAACGACGAGAGGCGTTCGAGGCCTATCGGACTCTGTTGAATTCAGTGATTGCGGCCCTGGGAAAGGCTGAGGTGAGAACGCGTCGGGAAGAGCTGGGATTCGATGCCGACCTGCTCGACAGCAATCGCAACGTTCAGGTGCTGCTGCGACTGATGCTGCAGCAACACTTGGAGAAGCTGAAGGGCCCGCTGGGGGGTGCGATGCAGCTTCTCTCCATGGCTGAGGCAATTCGCCGTGCAGCCGAGGAGGCCTTGGGCGAACAGTTGCCCGAGGAAGACGAGATCGGGCCGGGTCAGTGGATGATGGGTGCGCGGAAGATGCTCTACGGCAGCGAGCGGGTCTTCGACGCCGAGCGTCGCGACTTGCGAGATTTCTTGGGTCTGCTAGGCCTGGACTTCGGGACCAAGGTTCGGTGCTATGTCGAAGGCGATACGGAATGGGGCGCCTTCTCACATGCCGTTGCCGGTGCCGGCCACGTGGAACTCGTCAATTTGGCCGGACAGGTCGTTGAGAAGCGACGCAAGGGTCTGGCGTTTGCGGATGGCTTGGCGAATGACTTCAGCGCACGCGTGTTCAGCGTGATCGTGCTTGACAGTGATCGGGAAGAGTTCGTTAAGGCCGTCAAGAAGGCGGCGCATGAGAGGCGATTCTTCGGTTGCTACTTCCTGTGTGAGCCCGACTTCGAACTCGGCAATTTCAGCCACTGTGAACTCGTCGATGTTGCGCTGTCCCTGTCCAGAATCGACGAGCTGGATCGAGTGGCGCTGGAGGAAAGGCGACTGCGCCTGTACGCTGCCACAGCCACGATGACTTCCAATTCCGAACTATGGGCGGCACTTCAAGCCGAAGGCATTCGAGACGTTCGGAAGGGCGAGCCGTGGGGGCGCGCGCTGATGGAGTTTGCGATGCGACACCCGCGGCGATCGAAGGTCAGCAATACGACCGGCGATGAGCGGCCCGTCCTGGAGGCCGCCAAACTTGTCATGAGGACGCGGCATGCGGGCTCTATGCCGTTTCGTGTGGAACGCGACGGCTTTATCTGACGGCTGCCGCGGT
>VFQO010002015.1_pt1 | contig 13528 bp, 11 predicted proteins | sample 3512331 | NCBI WGS metagenome assembly VFQO01 (sample SAMN10412371, study PRJNA504923) | tailings metagenome | isolation source: Replicate 3 from Balatoc abandoned mine | place: Philippines: Itogon, Benguet | collected 2017-08-28
CTAGCCACTGCATATCCCTATCGAGCCAAATGGTCAGCTCACCTCGCGCCTTCAACGCTGCGTTGTAAGCCTTCCAGTTCGTTGTGCGGTACTTAACCCGACCCCAGCTCGTCTCTCTCATCTCCCGAGCCTACATCAGCTGCGACCGGCATTTGTGCAACAACGCCCAGACGACTGACAAATGAGGATACTGCGGCACGCTTGCCAGCAGGATGAAAAAAAACTCCACGCAACTGAGTGCGTGCAACCAGCAACCTGATGAATGAATCGAGCAAATTCGGATCTGGGGCACTGGCACTGCACCAAAAAGCATGCAAACCACCTGCATGCGTCAGCCCGGCAATATCGAAGACAGCATCTCCCAAAACTTGCACTGGCCGTCTCAACTGCAAGGCCCTGAGCCCTGATGTACTGTTGACCGTCACAACACCAATGGCCTTCCCCAACATTTCATCCAGCACACCAGCCTCCAGATAGTGAACCCTATCGGTGATGCCCAGACGCTTGGCACTGCTGCCAATCCATTGTTTCCAATTGATGAGTCCAGGATCCCAAGGATGCATCTTGATGACTAGCTCGCTGTTTTCTGGAGCATGCTCAGCAAACGATTTCAGCACCTCATCCACTGCATCTCTCATTCCCTTGTAAGGAGAGTAGGCTCGAATCTGAAAATCATGATCAAGCTGCAATGGAAAAAGGTAAAAAGGTTGTGGTCGTTTACCCACCTGCCGGCATTTTTCTGCATTATGCTTTTTTCGCAGACGCCGTAACAGCAGAGACAAACCCATCGCAGGAAAGTAAATCACTGGATGAGGCCGCTCAATGGATTGCTGATAAAAAGGATATAGCAACTTCAGCACCATATTGCCAAAGCTCCCCAGCAGATCGCCCAGCGACATACGCCAATCGCTGTCCTTGAAAACCGGTGCGAAATCCACTGCAGGCAATCCCCGTGCCTCTGCATATATAACGGCAGGATTGCGCGGCATGCTGGAATCCCGGCCCATACCGTTGGCTTCCAGGGTGATCCAGTCTGGCCTGAAGTAACCAAAATCAGTCACCATCACACGAAGCCCCAGCTCATGCGCAAGGGCTACCGCCTGCTTGTGATATTTGCGCTGCTCGCCAAGCAATACGATGTCAGTCACACCACGTGCGGCGATAAAGCGTCGCAGAAAATCATCCCAGTCAGTCAACCGACCGCGAAAGCTCATGGCACGCTGGTCATGCCAAAAAAGCCAATCGGCAAAGCACAAATTGATACGCGAAACACCATGGCCGTTGCGCTGCAATTCGTCGCCCACAAGCCTGAAGAAATCGCAGGGCATGCCCTGCAGAAAAAGAAAATGGCGCACGACAATCAGATCTTTTTTTGGGTGAAACTCGGTTGTGCGGCAAGCCAGGCAAGACTTTCCCGCATGCTCGAGGCGTAATCCACACGCCCGATGGGGGCCCCATGGGCAAGCAGCTTATCAATCGAATGACCACATGTACGCCCAAAGATCTGCACGATCAGGGGATGCAGCAATGGCTCACTCTGCAAATCAAGCCAACGCCAAGTCGCAGAAAGAGCACTGGCCAGCGGCATTGCCAGCCTATAGTCCAAATCCAACATCCACCCCTTTAGGCCGCTCCCCTGACGGAAATCACGTAAATAGTCGCTCCAACAGACGGCCCAGGGGTCACGCACGTTATAGACCTGCCCAGCGGCGCTGGTGCTGATGCCCGCCCACAGCAGGACATCCAACAAATTCTCTACATCCAGCAAACCGGCATGGTGGCGCCCACCATCGATGCACAGCATTGGCCCCGTGCGCAATGCGCTGGCGATACGCGAGACGAACGGGCTGCCTGGCCCGACGATGTTGCCTGCCCGCATAACCACATAGGGCAGAGCCTGCTGACGACAAAAGCTCTGCACCAGCAAATCACCCAGGCGCTTGCTTTCCCCATAGCCATAACGCACTGGCTCCAACGGCGTATCCTCGCTGACAGCCAACCGTGGAAAACCATAGACATCAAGCGTTGATATATGAACCAGGCGCTGCAGCGTCGAGCGCTGTTTGCACAGTTCGTCAAGCAGCGCCTGCACCCCCTGAACATTGGTGCTCAAATAATTCTCGAAATGCCCCCAAGTCGCGACATCTGCCGCGCAATGAAAGACATGAGCCGCGCCGGAAAGCAGCCGCGCCAGCGCCGCCCTATCCAGTAAATCCCCCTGCACCACGGTACAACGACTCACCAATTGCGGATCCAACCTGGCTGGCTCGCGAGCCAGCACTGTCACAAGCGCGCCCACCTCCTGCAGCCGCCGCAACAATTGCCTGCCGACAAAGCCCGAGGCCCCCGTCAGCGCAACGGGCACACCCGCATATGCATGCATCCATGGCTTCGCATCCTGCGATCTATCCATCAGCCCTCCTTGACCCGCGAGGACTTGAAGATCATCTTGTTCTCAAGCTTGGCCGGTTTGTTAAGCAGCGAATAGCCAAGGCCAAAAAACGGATTGAGCAAAGCCCATGGACAGCGAATTGCAAAATGAATGGACTCCAGGCGTGCCCCAACGTCTTGCTTGACGGAATAGGTGGTCAACCCCATCTCCAGACGCCGCACCTTCAAATTGATCGCTGTTTCAATCACCGCCTGTGCAACATACAGGTACAAGCTGTCGTTGATGGGCTCAGCGCGGCCAAAGTAAAGCCAGCGCAGCGTATCCCGGTCATGCAGCAACAACGCATGCCCAACAAACACATCTTCACGAAAAAAGCGCAGTACCTTGGCGGCCCCTTCCAGCCCCAACGACAACTCACGGTAAAAGGCCGGCGTCAACACCTCACGCTGAAACTCATTGGCCCTTTCATGCACGATCAGCCATTGGCGGCACAGCTCATCGGCCAAAGGGGCAAAGTCCTCGACCAGATCATGCCGAACCTGTAATTGCGCATTCTTGTGCAGGTGGTTGTTAATCTTGCTGCGATAGTAGCTTTTCAAGTCATCACGATATTCATCAATCGTGTCCCAACGCACATCCAAATAGGTATTGGGCAGACCCGGCACGATGTGGTAGCCACAGCCACGCAGCAAATGCAACCAGCCTGCCTCTTCCGACTCAAAATCGCGCAGCACCATCACCAGCGCACGGCTGCGACGGGCATACGCCTGCAGCGTACGGTGCCAGACCGGAATAATGTCTTGCAACGCCAGATCCGGATGCAGCACCAGTGGTGGACTATTCAGGATGATGGGCGTACCGCACTCCAGCATCTTCAGCTTCAGAAAGCTCGGGAAGAGCAGGCGCACCTTTTCCAGCGCGCGGCGCAGCCACTGCGGAGCAAAAATCGCGATATCCGTGGTCACCATGTAGAACGTCGTCTGCCCCACCGTTTGACCATCGTCATCGGTGAACAGCACATAGCGATACTGAAAATCATTAAGGCCCGACTCCTCAACAATAGCCCAGAACGCATGTGTAAACGTCAACGAACGCGTATCGAGCAACGCATCCCAGACCGCAGGATCTATCTCGCGAATCGACTCATAAACCTGTGCCTTGATCACGCGCTTCTCCTACGCTTGCCGTCCTGCCACCACGTAAGCAACTGCAGCACAGGGCGCCACAGACGTTGCGACCACGACAGCCTTCCCCGCGAGCGATCGCGCCATGTCAGCAGTTCCTGCAGCGTCTGCTCCGGCGTGCCACACGCCGCGCCTTGGGTATCGAAATAACGCGGATAGAGAATTAATGCGCCAGCAACCAGCGCATCCAGGGACAATTCACGTCCTCGCCGGGGCATAGGCAACAGATCTTGGGTCAACCCCCAACCGGCATAAAAAGGCTGCCCGTGGCACACAACCTTGCGCCCACGCAGCAGAGCCTCAAACCCTGCCAAAGAAGTCATTACATGCACTTCGTCCACACGTTCCAACAAATAGTGCATGGGTACATGCGCCAACAATTCATCACAGAAGTCCACCGCCCGTGACTCCGCCTCGCCCCGCAAACGCAGGCCAGCTACTACATCGGGGTGCGGCTTGTACAACACATAGGCATCCGGATGAGCCGCCCGCACCCTGCGCAGCAACTCCAGATTGGTGCGTACGACTGGCGAGCCATAGCGTATGGAGGCATCCGTCTCCACCTGACCCGGCACCAGGATCACCCGCCGCCCTCGCTCAGGTCTAGACCATTGACCAACACCGACGTTGTACTTGGTCAGCCCCTCATGAACGATCACCTCCCTCAGTGCCGCCGCACGCTGCAGCAACTGTGGGCTCCATACTGTAGTGGCCAGCAGCGTCTCAATATCCGAGGGAGCCGTGGCATCGAAATACATGCCTCGTCGATCCAGCACCCACGACATCGGGCGCACCCAGTCCGCACCCAAGCCGACTGAGCGCAGAAAACCATCTTCAACTCGCACCAGCCGCACACCTGGAGCCAATGGCGGCAACGCAGGCACACCCCAAACCGCCAGCAGCGCACCCGGCGGCACTGCTTCAGGCGCATCCACGAACACCAGGCTCATCTCCGGGAAGCAGGCGCGCAAAAAAACACGCTTGCGCCACGCAAAACCCAGCGCATACAAAATGCTGTCCTGGATCACAATGAATTCGTACTCAAGCAGCGGCGCATCAGTGCGTGGACCTCATCGAAATGGGCCTTCCACGTCGGCGCTTGCCAGCCAACCATACGCGCCAACTGTGCCCGTCTCCTTGCGCCATTCGTTTGCACATAGTCATCAATGGCACGTATCCAGCCAGGGCCATCCAGAGGATCCAGATATTCAGGCACATCCCTGGCCACTTCGCGAAATGCCGGCAAATCACTGGCCAACACCGGCACGCCCGCCGCCAGCGCCTCCACCAGCGGCATGCCGTACCCCTCTGCGAACGATGGAAACAGCAAAGCCTGGGCATGAGCCAATAAAGTCGCCAGCTCGGTGTCATCGCAGCCTTGGCGCTCCAGCACAAAGCCGCGCAACGCCTCGCAGCGATCCAGTAGATCAAGCACCTGCTCACATTCCCAGCCCCGCTGACCCACGATGACCAAACGCGGAGCGCGTTCTCCATCCCGCTGCACCAAAGCCCGCCACACATTCAGCAGCAGCAAATGGTTTTTTCGCGGCTCAATCGTTCCCAGCATCACGAAATATGGCGACATCCATGGCCGCTCTGCCCGGGGGCGCGCCAACCGCGCCGGCGCCAACAATGCCACCGCCAGCGGAGGAACCGCACTATCCATACGCTGTGCATACCCCCGCAGTTCCTCCGCAGTAGCCGCTGAATTGGCAAGAAGGCCGCAGCCTGTGGATAGCATCGTCGCCAGACGCTGCTCATGCTTGGCGGCCTCCCCGGGGCGGCAGTACTCAGGGTGCGTAATAGGAATCAGATCATGCAAAAAATACAGAGGCCGCAGACCCAATCTCTGAACCCGAGTTGCATAACCGGCATCCTGTAATCCACTGTGGCCAGTATTCAGCAGCACACTGGCAGCCGCAGGCTGACGCCAATCCTGCACATAACTGCACCCAACCCACCAGCGCAGGCGAGCCTTATCCACCTGTCGGGGATTACGCAGCAGCGCATCGAACACCCTACGAGAGCGTCGCCGCGACATAAAAATCCAGCGCCCGCCAAATCGCACCAAAGCTTGAGCATCGGCACCAAAATGCCGCACATACTCCAGACTCACACGGTCCACGCCGGTCGGCAGCCGCCCCTGCAATGCACGGTCAAGCGCACGTGTGATATCAATCACGACGCATGCATTCACCAGACCGAACCCATCATTTCGTCAGATTAATAAGATTCGCAGCGGAGAAGACTGACGAAGTCACAATATTCATAAATTTCTGCAACTCCGCCGTTGGTGCATTAGCTACGTAAACCACGTCCTTATTGCGAATCGGAAAATTCTGCGCGACCAGTAAAGAAGCAGGATTTTTCAGATCAAGCCGATATACGACTGGCGCACGTCCATCAGGCGTCATAGGCCCCACGCGCAAGCGGGCATCTAACGCCTTTGGATCCTCAAAGCGGAAAACGAAGACGCCACGGACATCCGCACGCGCATCTTGAACACCGCCAGCACGCGCCAGTGCCTGCGCCAGTGAAATACCCTGGGCTTCAAAGTTGATTTCCTCGTTCTTGCCGGTTGCACCCAGCGCCGTAAAGCTCAAAGGCTGGAAGTTGACCGTCACCACATCGCCAGGCGCCAACAGCACATTGTCCCCAGGCGCTTGAACCACACGATCCAAGGGCATGCTGGCCACCTTCGTACCACGCACCAACTGCACCGTCACCCTATTCACAGGCTGACGCACGCCACCGGCAGCGGCAATGGCATCCAGCAGGCGCTCGCCTTTGGCAGTCAACGGCATGCGCTGACTCTGGGCGACTTCTCCAACCACAGTCACATTGGACGTAGCATTGCGGATCACGCGCACCATCACCTGCGGCTGATTGGCTTTGCCCTTCAAGCGGCGAGCGATTTCTACCTCAATCTGCTGCGGCGATTTACCTGCAGCCGCAATGCTCCCAGCAAAGGGAACATTGATCTGCCCCTCATGGGAAATCATCTGCTCCGGCAACGCAGTCACCCGTGAGCTCATCGCTCCGGAACGGGGGTCCAATGTCGCCACACCAAACAGTGCAGCAGGCGGAGCCTCCCAGATCGACACCTCCAGCACATCTCCGGGTCCTACGCGATAGCCTATTGGTTGGTTGTCGGCAAAAACTTGTCCGAATCGATCACGACGATCGACTTCCGCCGCCTGACGGGCGACGCCTTCCGTCACATCAATGACAGGTATCGGAAGCGCTGCTGCCTCCTGCACCGTCACTTCTTCCGCGCTAGGCCCTGACGCAGGCAGCCACGCAGGGTAGGAGGAGCATCCAGTCAAGAAAAATGCCAGTAAGGCAGAGGCTGTGCATCCGCAACCCACTCGAGCCATTCTTCGATCGAATTTAACAGAAGCAATATTGCGGGCTATCTTCACACCAGAAATCATTTCCATCTTTCACTTTTCAATGCAAATCCACTTTCAAAGCTGGAATCTACATTCATCAAAACAGCGCACTATCAGCGCATAGCCTTACGGTACACATCCATGGTTCTGTCAACGCAGCGGCTCCATGTGAACCCCTGAGCTATGGATACACCTGCCGTGCACGCCGCTGCACGCCAGTTCTCATCGCAAAGATTTTTATGAACAGCATGGGACAGTGCATCAATATCCTCAGGATCCACCAACAGCGCAGCACCTTGCGTCACCTCAGGCAGCGAAGTGAACTTGGAGGCTACAACCGGAACACCAGAAGCCATGGCCTCCAGCACAGGTAGTCCGAATCCTTCGTAGATGGATGGGTAAATGAAAGAATGGGCTCCCGCATAAAGCGCAGGCAAGTCCCCCTCTGGTACAAACCCAAGATAACGTAGCCATCCGCGTGCCGCGAGATGCTCAATCTTCTGGTGCAACTCATCACTCAGCCAGCCACGCCCTCCGATCAAAACCAATGGGTACATGCCCCGCACATAAGGCGGCAGGCATTCATAGGCCAGCAGCAGATTGGATATCTTCTTGCGAGGCTCCATGGTGGAAACACACAATGCATACTTTTTGTATGCTAAGTGGTATTTATCCAAGATTGGAGTTACTGCGGAAAAAGATGCCGGAGAAAATTTTGAAGAAACACCCAACGGAACGGCTGTAATTTTCTCGGCAGGCCAAGACAGAAAATCCATGACTTCAGCCCGGGTCGCTTCGGAATCTGTAATCAAGTGACTGGCTCGAGCCATGGAATCCTTGAAGTCTCGCTCGAAATGCCGAATGCGCTCCTGCGGATGCGTCTCCGGGTATTTGAACACCGATAGGTCGTGCACAGTGGCCACGCCCGCCTCCGCGCAAGCGGGTAGAAAAAAATTAGGGCCGTGAAAGACGCGGTCTTTGCATCTGACAGATGACTGCCAGTCGCGCAGCCAGCGCGGTTGCTTGATTCTGAAAAGTGGCTTTCTGGCTCGGGCAGACACGGCTACTGCAGGGGCCTTCAGTAAGCGCGCAGGCTCTTCGATCCAGCAACCAGCGCGGTAGAACCGTACATCCTGCATCTGTGCATGCACAGGCAGCCGGTGCGCCAGCTCCCATGTATAGCGACCAATCCCAGTAAGACTGGACGATAGGGCCTCTACTGACAAAACAAGCTTCAACGTCACGCTTCAAGCATCCAACGCAGGGTGTCGCGCAGCGTAATCTCCGGTACTTCGCCCACCACGGCATCCAGCTTAGCCCGGCTACCCAGCAGCGTCTTGACCTCGTTTTGCCGCACGAACGCCGGATTCACCCGTACTTCAAAGTCGTGCCCTGAAATCTCGCGCACCATGGCCAAGACGTCGTTCAAAGACCATGCCTGACCTGAACACACATTGAGAGTCTGTCCCACAGCTGCCGGCGCTTCCAGCAGCCGCCGGTACAGCTGCACCACATTGCGCACGTCAGAAAAATCACGCGCCACATCCAGGTTGCCCAGTTCAATCAGCGGGGCACGCCTGCGCACATGGTTGACAATCTTTGGAATCAGAAAGCTCTCGGCCTGCCCAACGCCGGTGTAGTTGAAAGGCCGCGCCATGATCAGCGGCAGGCGGCCCACATACAGGCGCGCGGCATACTCCATCGCCAGCTTGCTCACGGCATAGTCGTTGGCTGGCGCGGGCGGGGTGTTTTCATCCAGCACGCCGCCCACCGAGTTGCCGTACACATTGGCGCTGCTGGCCAGCAAAACCGCATCGAGCGGCGCATTGCTTTGGGCCAACGCCTCCAGCAGATGGCGCGTGCCCACCAGATTGGTGCGGTAGATGGCCTCTATATCTCCATGCGCCACAAAAGCAATGGCGGCAAGGTGGGCCACCTTATCGGGCTGCACCTCATTCACCACCGCAGCCAGCCTTGCGGCATCGGACAAATCGGCCACATGCAATGCACTGACCCCCGGCACCTTGCCCGAAACAACGGATTTATGCACCAAGCCATGCACTTCATGGCCCGCATCCTGCAGCGCCGCTGCAAGGTAACGGCCGGTGAAGCCGTTCGCTCCAGTCACCAAAATTCTGCTCATTGATCTACCTCATACTTTTGTTCCTAGCGTGACACCAGCAACCTAGGGAGCGAACGCTAAATCCCGATTGTCGCCGCTATCAAGAGATAGCCGACACGCTTTCAGCAGGTTTCCGGAGCAAAGGCCTGATCAAATTCAATGATTCCGCGCGAACGCAACAAATCGCACACAGCATCTACCGATTCATCCAGGGTCAAAAGGCTAGTATCAATTTGCAACTCTGGAGCTTCAGGCGCTTCATATGGCGAAGAAATGCCGGTGAAATTCTTGATCTGCCCTGACCTGGCTTTTGCATACAGACCCTTGACATCCCTCGTTTCGCAAACCGTCAAGGGGCAATTGCAAAAAATTTCGAGAAAATCACCATGAGGGAAGATGGATCTTGCGCGCTCACGATCGGTCCTGAAGGGCGAAATGAATGCCGTGAGTGTGATGACCCCCGCTTCGAGGAACAATTTGGCAGTTTCACCAATACGGCGAATATTCTCGATGCGGTCATGGTCAGAGAAACCAAGATCACCGCACAGGCCATGGCGCACGTTGTCGCCGTCGAGAACAAAAGTGTGCCGCTTCGCGACATGCAAGCGCTCTTCTACGGCATGGGCGAGCGTTGACTTTCCCGAGCCAGAAAGCCCGGTAAACCATAAAAGCACGCTCTTGTGCGAATTAAGCTTTTCGCGCCTGCTGCGGGTGACGGTTGCCTGATGCCAAACTACGTTTGTCGATTTATGCATGGACGACCTCAATGGAAAGCTGACCCATTTCAAATCCCTTGCTTTCAAACCATGCAATTCCCTCCTGAACAAGCGTCAGCACCAAAATATAGGCCCCCGCTTCAAGCGGTGCTTGAACCTGCATGCTCGCATGGCGCGACGTATGGGCGGCAATGCCGCCGGCTGGAAGGGCGGTGCGTAAACCATCGAACAACACCTCCTCTCCCGATGTATTCAACCAGTGGTAAGAGAGGCTGATGGGACGAAAATCATCCCCGACCCAGGCCTGGTCACTGTGATTGCGCACTTCAATATCAATGCTGGTCACTGCCCCGGCCGTCAGCGGCGGTAAAGACTGGGGGGCCAGCAAGCAGCCCGCATGCTGCGTGACGACAATTTCTGCCAGTGCACGCGCTGTGGCGCCGAATGCGGGACGGAAGCTGATCCCAGCGGGCAGGCATACATTTCCTGCAAAGATTTTGCCTGCGGGGCGCGAAACCTCGAATTCACACATCGCGTCACGCCAGAAAAGCTCCTTGACGCCCTCGGGCAATCGCTCAGCAAAAGCGAACCCCGCTGTGTACCTTCCGGCGGGGAGATTGGCGATGATATGGTGGCTGACTTGGTAAGCGCCACCAGAGACCGCGCGATGCGACTGCCCCAGCAAGGTGTTGTTGATTCCAAATACCAATCGTCGATGGACATCGAAGATATGGATGCCCATTTCGAGGTCATGCATTTCCCGCGCCAGAAAAATATCCATCTCCAACGTCACCAATTGGCCATGGGCAATACTGAAGCCTTCACGCAATGATGGTGCGGCAACGACTACATCGGTGGTGGTGAGCTCCCGGTCAGGCAAGGGCTCGCGCTTTGTCCACAGCGATTCGGTGATCGGAGGCACGCTGGTGGAGCTTGATTTTTGGGGAAGAGACTTTTTCCAGGCGACAACCTCTTCAAAAAGACGTATATCCAGTGAGTTCAAAGCGATAATGCGCTCCCGCAAGGCCGGTGTGATTTCATCGACCTGGGGGCGCTGCGTTGTGACATTCACTTTGCCCAGTTTTTTCGGCTCAGGTACCCCTATCAGTGCGGCCGCTTCGGCCAGAAACTGCGGCATGTCGTCATAAAGGCCCACCACATCATATTTTTTGATCACTGCAAGCGCATTGGCAATTTTTTGATCGTCGCTTTCCGCGCCATTGCCTTCAATGCCACAAAAATGCTTCACATAGGCATTTTCAACATAACCAGCAAGAGAATTTTCTTCTTCCTGAAGGAATTGGATGGCGGCCTGCCTTAAGCCAGGAAGCTGGACATCATCATGGTTGTTGATGACAAAGAACAACCACGAAACCACCCTGTCCACAGGGTCGCGAAACAGCGTCATATATTGATAGCGCGGGTCCAGACCTTCGCCATCCTTAAAACCGACGTGCGCGCTGATCACCGAATACAGGCCGCCATACTGGCGAATCAGGTCGGAATGATCGCCAATCAGGTTGGTCGTTACGCATCCTGCCCCCAGTTCCTCCACCATCCAGGCATTAATGGCCTGCCCAGCGGTTTTGGGCAAGTGATCAAAAATCAGTCTTCCAGGGAAGGCTTTTTTGCGAAAACTCATGTCCTTAAGGGCTTTGATCCGTTGAAAAATGAACACAAAGTGGGGCAGCAAGGGAGTGACGAAGAGCCATCCTCGCCTCTTTATTCACTGCCCCACGTCAAACCGCCGCGGCCCGTGCATGCCAATCGCATTGACCGCGGCAAAGCGCATCGCTCCCTGCCCATGACGGGACTGGGGGAGAGAGACTTAGAACGAGAAACCGGCCTGGTTGCGGCGAATATCGGCCTCCACCATCATCTGGCACAGCTGCTCCAGCGTGGTGGCGGGCGCCCAGCCCAGCTTGGCCTTGGCGCGCTCGGGGTTGCCAATCAGCAGCTCCACCTCTGCCGGGCGATAGAACTTGGGGTTGATACGCATCAGGGTCTTGCCGGTGGCGGTATCCACGGCGGTTTCGCCCTCGGCCTGGCCCTTGAATTCCACCTCAATGCCCGCGCCCTTGAAGGCCATCTGCACAAAGTCGCGCACCGTCTCAGTGCGGTTAGTGGCCAGTACAAAGGTGTCGGGCTCATCGGCCTGCAGCATGCGCCACATACCCTCCACATATTCCTTGGCAAAGCCCCAGTCACGCTTGGCGTCGAGGTTGCCGAGCTCCATGCAATCGAGCTGGCCCAGCTTGATCTTGGCCACGCTATCGGTGATCTTGCGAGTCACAAACTCGCGGCCACGCAGCGGGCTTTCGTGGTTGAACAAAATGCCACTGCTGCCGAAGATCCCGTAGCTTTCGCGATAGTTCACCGTCATCCAGTGGGCGTAGAGCTTGGCCACGCCGTAAGGACTGCGCGGGTAGAAAGGAGTGCTTTCAATCTGCGGAATGGCCTGCACCTTGCCAAACATTTCGGACGTACTGGCCTGGTAGAAGCGCACCTTGGGATTGACGATGCGGATGGCTTCCAACAAGTTCACCGCGCCGATGCCCGTAATCTCGGCGGTGGTCAGCGGCTGCTCAAACGATACGCCCACAAAGCTCTGCGCAGCCAGGTTGTATACCTCTGTGGCGCCAGTGGTTTGCAGCAGGCGGATGCTTGCCGACAGGTCAGTCAGATCATATTCAACTAGGTGCAGATTGGGGTTCTTTTCAATACCCAGCTCTTCAATGCGCCAGAAATTGACCGAGCTGGTACGGCGATAGGTACCGTAAACCTTGTAGCCCTTTTCGAGCAGAAGTTCGGCGAGATAAGCGCCGTCTTGACCCGTAATACCTGTGATGATGGCTGTTTTCAAAGCTAATTTCTCCATGCTAATTGATTAAATGAAAATATAAAACATTAACGCTTTTTCTTGCGCCGTGCTTTGTTGGTATGCCGTACAGAAGATATGGATTGCGATTGTTTTGATTTATCAGTGTGTATTTCTAGCATTTTTGATTCAGATATCCCAATCAAGCCCGCTTGTGACAGTTGTAGATCAGGTAACAGATTTTCATTGGCGTCAATCACTGCGATTTCTTCTGAATTGATAGTTTTATCTGCCAGAACTGGCACTGAATTATCGTTAACGATCGGCTGCCCAGCAGCATGTGCCCCCTCTGTTGCGAGCAGGGTAGCCTCGTTATTTTCTAGCCTGTGTGATGGAGCGCTAGAAGCTTGTGTCTCGGCTTGCTCCTGCATCTCTACCAATTTCACTGGCTGCTCGGCAGTGCCACTGTCTGTAGCGTACTCGGAATTAGTCAGAATCTCTTGCTGCCCACTATGCCAAGGCGCAATCTCGATCATAGAGACCTTTAAATCGCTATCACCGCTGACCCAGACCCGAACCTCCAAATCAGTGCATGGCGTATCCAGATTAATAAGCAATGTGACAAAGTTGCCTTGTTCATCTGGCACACTCAAAACAGATTCGCCTAGGATATATCTACCTTTATTGACGGCAACATCCATGTGCGCGCCGGCAAGACCGCGTGCACCAACTGCACCGCGAATCAATACCTGATATCGACCTGCATCCAAAGGAATATAAGGGCCGAATATCAGATATCCTGCTTTACTTGTGGTCTCGATATCTTGTCCACTGCGCTTGCCTACCTGTGTGCCCAATCGAGCCTCTCCGCCCCAAACACGGCGCACATCATCGCGCATCCATT
>VFQO010002016.1_pt1 | contig 13523 bp, 8 predicted proteins | sample 3512331 | NCBI WGS metagenome assembly VFQO01 (sample SAMN10412371, study PRJNA504923) | tailings metagenome | isolation source: Replicate 3 from Balatoc abandoned mine | place: Philippines: Itogon, Benguet | collected 2017-08-28
GAAATGCGGTTTACCGGCAACGGTAACGTGGGTTCGAATCCCACCCTCTCCGCCAACTACCAATTCCCTATACTTCCCGGATTGTCTCCAAAAGCGGCAGATTTCCGCCATTTTCTGGCTTGCTGTCTTCTCAGTCGTTCTCTATATGTTTCCCTGCATCTCGCGCATGGTGTGGGGAAGAATGTGGGGAAAGGAGTTCGGCGGACACATGGGCAGCTTAACCGCGGTCAAGCTTAGAAACCTCAAGGATGCCGGGCGCTATTCCGACGGCAACGGGTTGATCCTCGTCCTCAATCAGTCCGGCAAGGCAAGCTGGATCGTGCGCGTGCAGAATGCTGGACGTCGGCGGGACATCGGGATCGGCTCCTATCCTGAAATTTTGTTGGGCGAGGCGCGCGAGATCGCTGCGGACGTCCGCCGACAGGCCAAGGCTGGGGTGGACGTTATCGCCGAGCGCAAGAAGGAGAAGAAGGTCATCCCCACCTTCCGCAGCGCCGCAGTTAAAGTCCAAGAAGAGCACAAGGCCAGTTGGAAGAATGGCAAACATCAGGCCCAATGGCTTGCGACGTTAGAGACGTATGCCTTTCCTCACTTTGGCGAGCAGCTCGTCTCTGAGATCGAAGGCCCCGCAATTCGTGATGCTCTAGCACCAATCTGGCTCGCTAAGCCGGAAACCGCCCGCCGGGTTCGGCAGCGAATAGGCACGATCCTCGACTGGTCCTATGCGAAGGGTTATCGGACCACCGAAGCACCAATGCGCTCAATCGCGAAGGGATTGCCAAGGCAGCCCAGGAAGTCGGGCCATTTTGCGGCGATGCCATTTGAAGAGGTGCCTGCATTTCTCGCGAAGTTGCGTAGCCGCACTTCAGTCGGTCGCTTGGCCCTGGAGTTCCTTATCCTCAACGCTTCGCGCTCGGGCGAGGTGCGCGGGGCATGCTGGTCGGAGATCGATCTCGAGGCAGCGGTTTGGACGATTCCTGCCGAGCGCATGAAGATTAACCGCGAGCACCATGTTCCACTCACCCCCCAAGCCCTGGATGTCGTTGAAAGAGCCCGGGTATTCCGATGTGAGGCGAGCGACCTTGTTTTTCCGGGGCAACGACCGAAGCTCCCGATGTCCGACATGACCCTGCTCAAGATCGTGCGTGACATGGATCTCGATTGCACCGTCCACGGCTTTCGCTCTTCGTTTCGCGATTGGGTCGCTGAAGAAACTCATTATCAGGGAGAAGTGGCGGAAGCGGCTCTCGCCCACACAATTCCGAACAAGGTTGAAGCCGCGTATCGGCGAACCGACTTCTTCGCTAAGCGCGTGAACCTGATGCGGGATTGGGCGGATTTCTGTCTTACGCCGGGAGCAAAGGTCAAGCGGTCGGAGAACCAATCCAAGCGGCTCGCAGCCGATCGAGCCCCGAAACCACGCCTTCCGCGATGACGTTGTTACCTAAAAGAGCGCTATCGGGTACACAGTCTTCGATAACCCAACGCTCACCCGCATCAGTAATGACTGCGAACCCCCGAGGAGTTTGTTCAAGGCGTCCGGTGATGCGTTTGCGATTCATGTCAATCAGTTCGAGTATGCCATCCAACGGTCGAGAACGCTCCTCACATAGCCAGGCGTCTCGCGATTTCTAGGAATCCCGCCTGCCTTCGTCACGGCGCCGGGTCCAGCGTTGTATGCGGCAAGGGCGAGATGCACTGATCCGAACCGATCGAGCATCTGCTTCAGATAGCGCGCACCACCTTCGATATTCTCCTGCGGATCATGCCGGTTTGCGACGCCGAGTTCGCGGGCGGTGGCCGGCATCAGCTGGGCAAGACCTGCCGCACCCGCAGGACTGACTGCAAGCGGGTTGAACCGGGATTCCGCCCAGATCAGAGCCTGAAGAAGCCGCGGCGGCAGGCGATACCTTGCTTCCGCTTCGCGAATGAGCGGCAGGTAGATCGCCTCGCGGTAGCCGGGGACTACCGCGCGAAACGCAAGTGAACTTCTTTGCGAACGTAGGCTGCTCTCGCTGCTGAAGCTTCCTGGGCCTGGGGCCCCCGCCGTGCCATGGTCGTGATCGAAAATTCGAAATTCCTGAGCGAATGCTCCTTCGCCAGCCGTCAGGCTCGCTGCACAGATCAAGCCTGCAATGAACCGGCTTACCATTTCGCGTTCTCCTCGATTGCACCGAATCGTAAAAGAACATAAAAAGAACATCAACCTGTAGGAAAGCGATTAGAACACCGCAAAGAGGGGAGGCAGCGCTGGGGAAGCGAGCAGGCGATATGGAGTCTTCCGATGCAGTCCCGAAGTGAAGATCAGAGCACACAATCCCTCGAAGCAACTGCCCGCCAACTCTGCAAAAGCCGCAGCGGCCGTTGGTCGGGTTCCAAGGGCATGGCCCGGTGCCCGGCTCACGATGATCGCACTCCCTCACTCGGCGTCACCCTGGGCCGACGTGCTATCCTGTTCCATTGCTTCGCCGGCTGCGATCAAGCGAGCGTGATTGACGCTTTCAGAAGGGAGGGGCTTTCGCCCGCGCAGCTGTTCGGCGGCTTTCCGCTGAATGCCGGAGGATCGACGATTGAGCCGTCGCCATCGCGAGGTGCGCTCCGGACATGGCATAGCGCCTCGCCCCTGAACGGCAGCCCGGCCAAAGCTTATCTCGAAGCGCGGGGTATCACGGCTGTCTCGCCCGCGCTGCGCTTCAACTCCCGAACGCCTCTAGGGCCCAAAGGCCGCGCGCAATTCATTCCAGCAATGATTGCAGCCGTCAGCCTCGACGAAGGGCCAATCGCCATTCACCGAACATTTCTCGATGCGGAGGCGCCCAGGCTCGCGGCATTCGACGGCCCGAAGCGTGCACTCGGTGCGCTCCGATCAGCCGCCGTGCGACTGTTCCCTGCGATCGATGGAGTGCTGGGCATCGCCGAAGGTGTTGAAAGCGCGCTCTCAGCTCGCGCACTCACCGGCGTCCCGTGCTGGGCAACGCTTGGTAATGAGCGCTTTGCGCTCGTCTCGATCCCCGAGAGTGTCACCGAGCTCCATCTCTTTGTCGATTACGATGCAGGCGGCAAATTGGCGGCGGAACGTGCGATTCAGAGCCATGCGCTCGAAGGCCGGACAATCCATGTCCGGCGTCCTTCAAGGCGCGACACCGACTGGAACGACGAACTGGTGAACTGGCTCGCCCGCAAGCGGGCTTCGTAGAGAAGAGAAAGCTTTGGCCTCGTGATCGGCAGAAGGCTTCGTGCCCGATGCCTCCATCAGGAGGACCAACAATGCTTCAGTTCGAATTTTCAGAACCCGACGTTGAACCTCGTGCCCAGCCCTTGGCGGTGACGATCGGCGAACGGGTAGCCTGTCGTCTGGCCGACGGCTGCCATCTTACGCGTAGCTCCATTTCTGCGCTCTTTGCCGAAGAGACCGGGATCCAGACCTGGGGGACGGGTTGGTCCATCGACGACTACAACGATGCGACCGAGATCGGCGCGCTCCTGTGGCTGAAGTCTCACGGCCGGATTACGCTCGGTACCGCGATCCATGAAGCGGACGCGCGCTTTGAATGGCTCGAAACCGCCTTGCCCCCCCGCCATGTGCGTAGCGAGGCGCAGATCGAGCTGCAGCAGTTCTCGACCCCGCCCATGCTGTCCTGGCTCATGGCGCAAGCGGCTCAGCTTCGCTCGTCCGATCAGGCCCTCGAGCCTTCGGCAGGTAATGGCGCGCTTGCCCTATGGCCGGCTGTTCAAGGCTCCGACCTCACGCTCAACGAGATCGATCCTGCTCGCCGACAGTCACTTGCCCATCTGTTTTCCGATGCAGCGGTGACCGCTCACGACGGTGAGGTCATCGATCATCTCCTGACCCACAGGCCGCCAACCATAGTCCTCATGAATCCGCCGTTTGCGCGCAGTCGCGAGCGTGGGGTCAGTGCGGCAACGGCGTTGCGCCACCTTCGCAGCGCGTTCCGTCTCTCGAAGAGCGCCGCTCGCCTCGTCGCGATCATGCCGGAAGGTTTCGATGCGTCTCGCTTCGCCAGCTCGTTGAGCGATGCCAGGCTGCGGCTCGATGTGCGAATCGCCGGCGCGTTCCGGAGGAACGGCACAGGCGTTCCCGTGCGCATGGTGGTGTTCGACAAGACCATGGACGACAAGCCGGTGGTCACTGCGGAAGCGGACGATTTGTCCGATCTGGCAACGCTGATCGGCCGACTCCCGCCGCGCGCTCGCGATACTCCGGACCTTGCCGTGCTGACCGCGCGGCCCGCGACCGGCACTTTGAGAAAGCCAGCAAAGGCCCGGCCCGCGGCTCCGTTTGCTACTCGCCCCGTACCTGGCGAGCCGTTCGAAGAGCTCGGTTATGCTACCCTCGATGAGCCCGCGCCCGTTCCGGAGCAGACAGGGATCTATCTTCCTTATCGCCCGAGCCGGATCCGGATCGAAGGCGCGCCGGTCCATCCGACGCCGCTCGTGGAGTCCATCGCGATGGGGTCGGTCGCGGCTCCGATACCGACAGTGCGCCCAAAGATGCCCGCCGACTGGCGAACACGCGAATTGCTTTCCGAAGCCCAACTCGAAACGCTCGTCTATGCCTGCGAGGCGTTTTCGCACGATCTGCCAGGCCGCTTCCGAGCCACTCAGGAAGGAACCACCCTCGAGCAGGCCGAGGATGGAGCTCGTTATCGTCAGGGCTTTTTCCTCGGGGACGGCACCGGAGCGGGAAAGGGACGGCAGATCGCGTCGGTGATCATGGATCGCTGGCTTGACGGCGAACGTCGACACATCTGGATTACCAAGAATGAGGCGCTGCTCGAAGATGCCCGCCGCGACTGGGAAGCACTCGGCGGTATGCGCCTCGACATTCAGCCACTCTCCGGTTGGAAGCTGGGAGTACCGGTTCGTTGGTCCCAGGGCATCCTCTTCATTACCTATCCGACGCTTCGCTCCGGTCGCGCGGACGATACGCGGCTTGACCAGATCCTCGCTTGGACTGGCGATGATTTCGAGGGCGTGATCGCGTTCGATGAGGCCCACGCGATGGCCAACGCCATAGGCAGCCGTAATGCGCGCAGCGCTTTTAAAGGCTCCGAACAGGGTATGGCCGGGCTAAGACTGCAGAACCGGCTTCCGCGCGCCCGGATTCTCTACGCCTCGGCTACCGGCGCTTCGGACATTTCCAATCTCGGATATGCGACCCGCCTCGGCTTGTGGGGAGCCGAAACCGCTTTCCCGACACATGAGGCGTTCACGACCGAAATTCGGGCAGGCGGTGTCGCGGCGATGGAGCTCGTCGCCAGAGACCTCAAGGCTCAGGGACTTTATCTCTCGCGCGCCTTGTCCTTCGCCGGAGTCGAGTACGAAATCCTCGAGCACGGTCTGACCAGTGCGCAGGTCGCCATCTACGATGCCTATGCCGAAGCCTGGGCGATCATTCATCGCAATCTCGACGAGGGGCTTAGGGCCACGCGGATAGTCGACGAGGACAGCGGCGATACGCTCAACCGCAACGCGAAGGCTGCCGCGCTTTCGATCTTCGAAGGCACCAAGCAGCGGTTCTTTGCTCAGCTCCTGCTCTCGATGAAACTCCCAAGCCTGGTCCCCGCGATGGAGGAGTCGCTCGCGGCCGGCCACTCGGTCGTCGTGCAGCTGGTCTCGACCGCCGAGGCGATGCTCGACCGCCGCTTGGCCGATCTGACTCCCGAGGAACGCGAAGCGCTCAATATCGATCTCTCGCCGCCCGAGTATGTCATCGACTATCTCGCAAAGAGCTTCCCCACTCGTCTGATGCAGATTTTCACCGACGAAGAGGGCAATCTGCGTTCCGAACCGATGAGCGACGACGATGGCAATCCGGTCATGTGTCCACGCGCCGTCGCCGCGCGCGATGCGCTGATCGAACAGCTCTGCGCCCTGCCGCCGATCGCAACCGCGCTCGATGCGATTATCGAACACTTTGGAACCGGCAGCGTCGCCGAAGTGACGGGCAGGACGAGACGACTGGTCCTGGTGCGGGACGGACAACAGCGGCTCGAACGCCGCGGCGGTTCGGCCAATGTTGCCGAGGCTCAGGCCTTCATGGATGGTGCCAAGCGCATCCTGGTCTTTTCCGACGCCGGCGGAACGGGCCGTTCCTATCACGCCGACCTCGATTGCCAGAACCGGCAGCGGCGCGTGCATTTCCTGCTCGAACCGGGGTGGCGCGCCGACAACGCGATCCAGGGGCTGGGGCGGACCAATCGCACCAACCAGGCTTCCCCGCCGCTGTTTCGACCTGTGACCACGGATGTGAAGGGTGAGCGGCGGTTCATCTCGACGATCGCGCGGCGGCTCGACAGCCTCGGCGCACTCACCCGCGGACAGCGGCAAACGGGTGGACAGAACCTGTTCGATCCGGCCGACAATCTGGAAAGCGATTATGCCAAGGATGCCCTCAGTCGCTGGTTCCACCTGCTCTATGACGGCAAGCTCGAAGCGACGAGCTTCGCCGACTTCGTGCGCCAGACCGGCCTACGGCTCGAAGGTCCCGAGGGCGGTCTTACAGACGACCTGCCCTCGATCCAGCGCTGGCTCAACCGCGTGCTCGCGCTGCCGATCGGGATGCAGAATGCGATCTTTGACGAGTACCTTGCCCTCATCGAAGCGCGCATCGAAGCTGCGCGAGAAGCGGGAACACTCGATCTCGGGCTCGAAACGGTCAAGGTCGACAGCTGTCGAGTTATCTCGGATCAGATCCTTCGGACCGACCCGTTGACCGGCGCCGAAACCCGCCTCCTCTCGCTGGAGATCGAGCGGCACTTGCGGCCACTGCGCTTCGGGCGGCTCGCGCGGCTGCATGACATTGACTCGCCCAATGGCATACCCCTGCACAATGCCCGCTCCGGCCGGGTAGCGCTCAGCGTGCCCGCGCGGCGCCTGATTGCCGACGACGGAAGTGTGATCGAGCGGCGGCGTCTGCTGCGACCGCTCAAATCCGACAACTGGACCCGCGAGGCGCTCGCCGAAAGCGCTTGGGAGGCCATCGATTCGGCTTCGTTCGAACGTCTCTGGCGCGCCGAAGAGATCGAAGCCGCCAAGGAGCCGGTCCGCGAACGCGTGCACCTTGCAACCGGGCTGCTACTCCCGGTCTGGAAGCGCCTGCCCGACGATCACGTGCGCGTGACCCGTATCGTCTCGGCCGACGGAACCTCCATCATCGGCCGCGAGGTGGCGGCCGCGGATATCGCCAAGGTGTCGCAGACCTTCGGCCTCGGCAACCCGGTCTTGCCTACTCCCGGCGAACTGGCCGCTCTCGTCCTCTCGAGCGGCACCGCACAGTCCTTGCAGAGCCATGATCCGCTGACGGTCAAGCGCAGTCTCGTCGGCGGCGAGCAGCGCATCGAGCTGACTGGCTTCGCGCCCGACCGGCTCGACTGGTACAAGGCCAAGGGCTGCTTCTCCGAGATCATCCGCTACCGGACGCGCCTGTTCGTGCCTGTGGCCAATGGGCCGGCCATTCTCGAAGCGCTTGTTCCCTGATCAGTGGCAGTACGTCCCACAGCAGAGAGAAGAGAGTGCCTTGGGCTGGCGAACCTTGTGGGATGCACCCGCACCGGTTCGTTCAATCCATCAGGAGACGATCGATGATCCAGTCTATTCCCTTGAAGAAGCTCGTCCCGAGCCCCCGCAACGTCCGGAAAGTAAGCGATGCTACCGCCGATGCCCAGCTCAAGGCTGATATCGCCGCTCGCGGCCTTCTCCAGAATCTGGTCGTGCGCAAGGCGACGCGCGGCAAGTTCGAAGTCGAGGCCGGCGGCCGGCGGCTTGCCGCATTGCATTCGCTTGCCGAGGACGCCGCAATTCCCACAACCCACGAAGTGACCTGCCTCGTCATCGAAGGCGACGAATGCGAAGTGCGCGAAGCAAGCCTGGCCGAGAACTTCCAGCGCCTGGCCATGAATCCCGCTGACGAAGCGCAGGCCTTCGCCGCAATCATCGAAGCGGGCGCCACGACCGAGGACGTCGCCCGGCGCTTCGGCCTGACCGTCCGCTTCGTCGAGGGCCGACTGCGGCTCGCTTCGCTTGCGCCGTGCGTCTTCGAAGCGCTGGCGGAAGGCGCGATCACGCTCGACATGGCCAAGGCCTATGGCGCGGTCTCGGACACCGAGCGGCAAGCGCATGTATTCGCCGAGCTGCAGGAAGCCTGGTATCAGGTCACGCCCGATACAATCCGACGGATGGTGCTGGACGCGACCGTGCGCGGCAGCGATCCGCGCGCGATCCTGGTTGGGCGCGAGGACTATCTCCAGGCGGGCGGGCGGATCGAGCGCGAGCTTTTCGACGACGATGCCAGCGAGAGCTGGGTCGATATCGCGCTGCTCGAGGGTCTCGCTCACAAGAAAATGGAGGAGGCAGCGAGCGTCAAGGCGCGCGAACTCGGCCTCGCGTGGGTCCGTCCGACACTCGGGGCGTATGTCTGCCACGATCTGATCGAAGGGCTCAGCCGCCTTTCCGCCGAGCCGGCCCCGCTGAATGAAGCGGAAGCCGAGGAACTTTCGATACTCGAGGCAGACTACGACCGTGAAGCGGCAGTCCTCGAGGACGAGGATAGCAGCGAGGAGGAGCTCGCGAGAGCCGAGGAGCAACTGGCCCGCATCGATCGGGCCATGCGAGCGCTCAACGATCGCCCGCCGGTGCTTGCCGAAGATCTGAAGGAAGAAGCGGGGGCGTTCCTGGTCCTGTCGCGCGGTGGCGAGCCGACCCTTGTTCAGCAGTACTACACCGCAAGCGAGGTAGCACAGTCCGACGAGGGCATCATCGAGCCCGTCGAAGATGGCGGTGAGGCGTCGAGCAAGCCTGCAACCTATTCGCAGCGACTGCTCGACGAACTTGCGATGCAGCGCCGTGATGTGCTTGCCATCCACCTTGTCAACGATCCGGGCCTGGCACTCGACCTGATGATGTTCACGCTTGCCGACGCCGACGGTGATGATTGGCGCGCCAAGAAGGCGGTCACGATCTCGGGGCCAGCCGCGAACGGCCCGGTCTCGGGGTTCGAAGCCAAGGATGCTCCGGCGAGTGCAGCGCTGGCGGAGTTCACTGGTTCGCTCGACGAAAGCTGGCGCGCCGGCGCTTCGGAAATCGAGCGTTTCTCAGCGTTCCGAGGGCTTCCCGATGAAGCACGGAGCCTCTGGCTTGGCTTCGTGGTCGCCCGTACGCTCATTGCCAGCCTCAATACCGATGGTGAGCGCGGACTCCCGCTCCACGACGCGCTGGGCGCCTTGCTCGAGATCGAGATGGCGCATTGGTGGAGGCCGACGGCGGCGAACTTCTTCGATCGCGTGCCCAAAGCGCGCATCCTCGAAGCCTTCGATGCCGTGGGCGGGCCCGAGCTTGTCAGCCGCTATGCCGGTTCCAAGAAGGCCGATCTTGCTTCGGCTGCCGAACGCATCTTCTCGGGCGAGTTCATCGGCGAGAAGGACGTCAAGGAGCAGGCATTGGCTTGGCTTCCGGCCGTCATGCGCTTTGGCATTCTTAAGGAGGAAGCCGCTAGCGACGAAGAAACGTCTGCTGGGTCGGAGGACGCTGGCAACGAACTGACCGAGCAAGCTGCCTGAACCTCCTGACAGGTGGTTTTGCGCGGTTGGCGGCCCGTCCATTCCGGACGGGCCGCCTTTAGTCGTTTTGACCAAGTCTGAACCGTCAGTCGTTCTACCTAGTGGATGAGACGTCTTCGCTAGATATTCAGCAGGAACGCCGTTGCGAACGTCTGCCTGGAGCTCCATGATGAGCAGCGAGGGGATGCGAGATCGATCACGCTACAGCCAACCTGCCGTCGAGGGATTTTGAGGTCACCTCAAAATTTTTCGCCAAGTTGGGGTTCGGGCAGGACTGGCGGGATGACGGCTGGATGATCTTGAAGCGTGACAGCATGATACTGGAGTTCTTCCCACATCCAGACCTGAACCCAGCCGAAAGCTGGTTCAGTTGCTGTCTTCGGCTTGATGACGTGGCCGCGTTTTACTCGGTTTGTTTAGACGCTGGAGTGCCAGAGCAATGTTGGGGTCACCCCCGGGCTCAGCCCCCGCAGCAGGAAGATGGCGGTCTCCTGATCGGAGCCCTGATCGATCCGGACGGAACCCTCATTCGCCTTATCCAAAACTGATTGCCGCGCCGGCCTTCAAGGTCACCAGAAATCGACGAGCGCATTGATTGTCAGCGGGGTCACATCCCAGTGGACAGCCTTTGATCCTCTTGGGGAACCCGTACCAACTACAGCATCGTTCTCCTATTGAGGAGCGCGCAAATGCACTACGATTTGATCATCATCGGCACGGGCACGGCGGCAATGGTCGCAGCGATGCGGGTGCGCGATGCAGGCTGGACGGTTGCTGTCGTCGACGAGAAGCCGTTTGGTGGCACCTGCGCCTTGCGCGGTTGCGATCCCAAGAAGATGCTCGTCTCCGGAGCGGAGGTCATCGATGCGGAGCGCCGGATGAGCGGACACGGCATCGACGGTGATTTGCGGATCGACTGGCCGGAATTGATCGGTTTCAAGCGCACCTTTACCGATCCCGTGCCGGAGAAGCACGAGCACCGCTACCGCAATAAGGGCATCGACACTTTGCACGGTGCGGCCCAGTTCACCGGCCCGAACACCCTCAAGGTCGATGCAGCAGAGCTAAGCGGCCGTCATGTACTGATCGCCTCCGGCGCCGCTCCCGTGCCGCTCGGGATCGCAGGTGAGGATCATCTGGTCGACAACGAGTTCTTCCTGGCCATGGAGCAACTGCCACGGCGGATCGTCCTGGTCGGCGGCGGCTACATTGCAGCGGAGTTTTCCAACATTGCGGCACGCGCTGGCGCTAAGGTGACGGTGATCCAGCGCGGTTCGCGCATGCTGACGAATTTCGAGCCGGAGCTCGTCGGCTGGTTGACGGAGTCGTTCGACAGTATCGGGGTGCAAGTCATGACCGATACGACTGTGGTTGCGATCGAGCGCAACGACAGCGGATTTGTCGTGCATGGCGAAAGACGCGACGACAGGATCACGGTGGAGGCCGACCTGGTCGTCCACGCCGCTGGCCGCGCCCCTGCTCTCGACCGACTGAACCTCGAAGCAGCCGATGTTGCTGTCGCTCAAGGTCGGCTCAAACTCAACGAGTACCTGCAGAGCGTCACCAATCCGACAGTTTATGCGGCCGGCGATGCTGCCCAGCAAGGACCGCCGCTGACGCCTGTTTCGAGCCATGATGCGAAGGTGGTCGCGGACAACTTGCTCGGAGGCAACCAGCGAACGCCCGACTATCGTGGCGTGCCGAGTGTCGCCTTTACACTGCCGCCCATTGCCGCTGTGGGAATGGGCGAGGAGGAGGCGCGCAGATCGGGAGCGCAATTCCGGTTGAAATGCGAGCGTGCTTCGCGCTGGTACACTGCGAGGCGGCTTGCCGAGCCGGTTTACGGATACAAGACGCTGGTCGAGGAAGGCACGGGTCGAATTCTGGGTGCGCACCTCGTCGGTCCTCACGCGGACGAGGTCATCAACATCTTCGCCCTGGCTATCCGGCACAATCTCACCGCCGATGATCTGAAGAGCACCATGTTTGCTTATCCTACCGGGGCATCGGACGTAGGCTACATGCTCTAGGGGGCAACGCCGTCCAGCATGTCGATGACCGGACAGTCGGGCACGTGCCCACCCGAACAGCGCTCGACCGTCGAGGCGAGCAGCCGCTCCAGTCGCTCGAGGTCCGCCATTTTGCGCCTGACCTGGTCCAGATGATGAACCGCGATTTCGCGAACTTCATCGCAGCACGCCTCTTCGGGGCCGCCCAGTTCAAGGATGGCGCGCACTTCGCCAGGCGTGAAGCCAAGCTCCCTCGCCCGCTTTATAAAGCTCAGGGCCCTGACATGCTGGTCGGTAAAGACCCTGTGGCCGCCTTCTGTTCGATCGGGCTCGGCGAGCAGGCCAACTTTTTCGAAGTAGCGAATTGTCTCGATATGCACGCCTGTGCGGCGGGCGAGTTCGCCTATCGAAAGACCGCCCACGCATAAACTCCTTGATCCTGTAGCTACTACAGGTGGCACATAGCGCCGAATCGCGCTGGAGACGAGACCTGACTGATCGAAGTGCCCCTCCCGTTATCCGATTGCAGGGACCCGAGCGAGGTGTCGCTGCCGTGGGAACGGCGGCCAGCTTGACCGCCCTGTTCTCTGCTGCTGCGTGCTGCGTGCTGCCTCTCGCGCTCGCCGGACTAGGGCTCGGAGCAGGCGGTCTCGCTGTATTCGTCCCCTACCGATGGCCGATGACAATCATCGCCTCGGTTCTGATCATTGCGGGTTGGATGCTCTACCTGCGCAAGCATCGCGCTTGCTCTGCTGACGCGGACTGCGCGGTGCCGGCGCCAGGTCGAGCCACGCTGGCGATGCTCGTGGGTGCGACGGTGATCGTCGTTATCAGCGCGTTGTGGGGTTTTATCGAGCAGCCGCTGATGCGCGTGCTGGGCGGCGCGTGATGCAGACCACCTCTACCATCACATGTCCCAAGTGCGGCGGCACCTCAGTCGAAACGATGCCGACCGATGCCTGCTGGTTTTTTTACGACTGTCACCATTGCGGCGTGAAGCTTAGACCGCTCTCCGGCGATTGTTGCGTCTTCTGCTCCTTCGCAGATGTTCCGTGCCCGCCGATTCAGGAAGCCCAACAATCCGGTTCGCCGTCCGGATGCTGCGGGGCTGGATAGCAGATATTCCCCGCGCCGCACCGCTCGAGGCGGAAGACGCCGGCCGCACCTATGCGACTCATGGGCGAGATCTACAGGCTCTCCGCAGCAGTCGTCGCAGAGCGCAAAGCTGACACGACGTCCAGATGAGAGGAAAGAAGTCTTCTTCTGATTGCCACGGTACAAGCTCGTTCCGGCAATCGGTAGACACCTCATGTCCAAGTTGAAACGCCGCAGCGGCGGGCAATCCCCTGCTGCACAAATCACCTCCGTGATTGTCGAGAAACTCGAGCAAGGAACCAGACCATGGGTAAAGCCATGGCGCGGGGTTCCGGTATCACGACCCCTGCGCAGTTGCGGCACGCCCTACCGGGGCATGAACACCTTCTGGCTCTGGATGATCGCCGATGCTGCCGGGTTCCTGTCGCCCTACTGGATGACGTACCAGCAGTGCCAGAAGCTCGGTGGGCAGGTTCGCAAGGGCGAGAAATCGACGATCGCGATCTTCTACAAGAGCTACGACAAGCAGGTGGAGCGCGAAGATGGCGAAGATGGCACCGAGAAGCGGCGTGTCCTGAAGGCCTATGCGGTCTTCAACGCCGACCAGTGCAATGACTTGCCCGAAATGTATCGTGCCAAGCATGAACTCGAACCAGTCGAACCTGCCGGGCGGGAAGAGCGGCTCGACACCTTCTTTTCAGATGTGGGCGCCGACCTTCGGCATCAGGGGGCCGAAGCCTACTACGAGCCTGTCCTGGATCGGATTACGATGCCAACGGCGGCGCTGTTCGACGGCTATGACCACTACTATGCAACGCTGGCGCACGAACTCTCGCACTGG
>VFQO010002019.1_pt1 | contig 13515 bp, 11 predicted proteins | sample 3512331 | NCBI WGS metagenome assembly VFQO01 (sample SAMN10412371, study PRJNA504923) | tailings metagenome | isolation source: Replicate 3 from Balatoc abandoned mine | place: Philippines: Itogon, Benguet | collected 2017-08-28
TGAAGCTATACAAAAATGTGCGTAGCTATTTGTCCGGAAAACTGTTGACACATCAACTACAGGGAATAGATAGCCCAGAGCTGACTCAAGAATGCAAAGATAAAAAAACAATGAACGTTTATAGATGTGGTGAGGCGGCTAAAGAATATTTAAATAACTTGATTGATACTCAAGAAGTTGCGTGTACTGACGAAGGCGTAGATAAATATAGACGTCAACTCTCTTATTGTTATGTTGGAGATATAAATCTCAACAAAGAGATGGTAAAAACAGGAAATGCTTTAGCTTATAGTAAATACGATTTATTTTTTGTAAAAGAAGAAGTGCAGGCAAGATGGAATAAAGTAGGAATTTGGGGTAGTGAATTTGAGAAGCCTGAAATTTTTAGAAAGAATAAAAATATAACGAAATAAGCTATTGGCTGTTGCTGGTTTTACAGAGATATCAGCTTGTTTTGGTATAGATTAATGTCGATTTAAGAAAAAATACTTGCAAGTAAAATCAATATATGTAAGTCTTTTGTTTCTGCTAAATTAATACATAGCAACATAGGAATCGAATAATATAAATATTTAAATAACGGAATAACCATTATGAACAAAGAAGAGCTCATTGCTGCAATCGCAGAAAATACAAAATTTACTAAAGCAGATACTAAAAAATTTTTAGATAGCTATAATGAGGTAATAACAACAGCACTGAAATTTGGTGATACAGTTCAGTTAATTGGTTTTGGTAGTTGGTCAGTGAGTCAAAGAGATGAGCATAAAGGACGTAATCCAAGAACTGGTGAAGAAATTACTATTGCGGCTTCTAAGGTAGTGAAATTTACTGTAGGCAAGCAATTAAAGGACGCGGTAAATCAATAATTTATAGTCTAAGTTATTTTTGCTTGTTGTGTTTGTAATTATTTATAAATGAAATATTATTATGACAGTTAATCAAATAGGCTCTCATCAAACATTAGAAGAGATTGCTAAACTTTTAAGTCAAAGCAATAGATATAAGGTATTAGAGAAGTTTGAGAAGTTAGAACAATATCATTCATATGATGAAGAAGATAAATTAATAGGTGTTTATTTAGATACTGAAACAACAGGACTTGATTATAAAAATGATAAAATTATTGAACTTGCCTTAGTGCCATTTGAATATAGCCAAGATGGGAGGATTTTTAGAATATTGGATAGCTATTCTAGTTTTCAGGATCCAGGTGAGGCGCTTAATGAGCAAATTACTATACTAACAGGTATAACTGATATTATGGTTAAAGACCAAGTTATTGATGATGCTCAAGTAGAATCAATTGTTCAATCTGCATCGCTTATAATAGCTCATAATAGCAGTTTTGATCGAAAATTTATTGAGAAGAAATTTCCTATATTTAAACAAAAAGCTTGGGGTTGCAGTTATACTCAAGTCCCTTGGAGACAAGAAAATATTGCAAGCGCAAAGCTTGAATACTTAGCTTACAAATTTGGTTTCTTCTATGATGCACATAGAGCTGAAATGGATTGTTTGGTAGGTGTGCATATCTTAACTCAAACCTTACCTAAATCAAAAGAGCTTGCCTTTAAAACCTTGCTAAATAATGCTTCACAAAAATCTTATATTATATGGGCAATTAACGCTCCATTTAGTAGTAAAGATATTCTAAAGGCAAGAGGTTATAGGTGGAATGATGGAAATAATGGTAGGCCAAAGGCTTGGTTTATTGAAGTTAATGAACAAGAAAAAAATTTAGAGCAAGAATTTTTATCTCAATATATTTATCAAAATAATGTAATCGGTAATGTAATGCCTACAATCGAAGAGATAAATGCTTTAAACAGATTTTCTAGTAGATAACTTAGAGTAGTCAATGAAATATATCTAAAAAACAAAATGCTTTACTTAAAGCTTAACTTTTAAGATTTGCAATATTGTTTTTTGCCATATTTTTTGTCTATAGCTTCTGTATCTCCATTTTTTATGTTTTAAAACCGATAAATATATCCAATATATTAAAATTAAAGACTAGCCTAGAATAATCAAGACAATTTATATTAAATTTTATTTTGTTAAGAAAAATTAAAGTATAAAAAGCTGTAGCATATTAAAATTTTCTAAGTTATCATCAAGTTACAAAGATTGTTCATAAAAAATAGCTTTAAAAACCGCTTATTAGCTAATAAAAAAGATTTATAAAGACGAATAGACGAATTGCTAATGAAATATTTTATTGGTTCTAGCTCTTAAGTAAAAAATGTATTTTATAATTTAGTTAGTCATTATTAAAGATAAAAAATGCTTATAATTAGATTTTTTACTTGAGCTATTTAACTTAAGATTCTGAGTAAAAGTGAAAAATTATGAGTCATATAAGAAGTTATAATCAAGATTTAAGAGATAAGTTTACATACAATAGTATAATGATGGAATAAAATATTGAAAAAACAAAAATAGCTTATGGAAACTAAAAAAAGTCACATTATTGTTATTGGTAACGAGAAGGGCGGGGCAGGTAAAACCACTACTTCAATGCATTTAATTGTTAGTTTGCTTCATTTAGGTTTTAAGGTAGCTTCAGTTGATGTGGATTGTCGACAAAAATCTTTATCTCGCTATCTGGAAAATCGTACTAACTATGCACTAAAACAGAAAATAAATTTATATTCCCCTAAGCATTATATTCTAAATGAAATAACTGAAGAAAAAGAAGAAGAAATAGAGCAACACAAAGCTTTGCTGAAAAAACAGCTAGAGCAAATAATTGAAGATGAAGTAAATTCAGTAGATGCTTGTGATTTTCTAGTTATTGACACACCTGGTAATAATACTTTTCTTTCAAGCTATGCTCATTCTCTTGCTGATACTATTATAACTCCAATAAATGATAGTTTTCTTGACCTTGATGTAATTGCTAAGATCGAAGCTGATACTCTAGCAATGATTAGCCCAAGTTTTTATGCGCAAGCAATTTGGGAACAAAAAATGGAAAAAGCTAGACGCTCTAACCAAGAAATAAATTGGATATTATTGCGGAATCGCTTAAGTGCTATCGATGCTAAAAACAAGCAAAAAATGACAGAGGTCTTAACAAAAATTGCAAGCAGATTAGGTTTTAGAATCGCTGATGGTTTTAATGAGAGAGTCATTTATCGTGAGCTATTTTTACAAGGCTTAACTTTGCTTGATATTAAACCTGGTATAAGCAATATAACATTAAATATTTCTCATATAGCAGCTAAACAAGAATTGAATAATTTTTTAAAGCAAATGAATATAGATAAAATAAATGAAGTTTTAAAGAAATAAAGCTGTGCTGGTTAACACATGAAAGTTAATTAATAGCTAGTATATTGATTTGAGATTGCTATTAATGTGCTATCATATTTCAACGGTTTTTTTAAATTGAAAGGGCTTTTATTTTAGATTTCTTTATGCTTATTCTTGATAGATAAAAAAGCCTTTAAAAATATAAAATTCTAGCTTTAAGAAATAAAGGAGAAGCTTTATGGTTTTTGGCTTACAGGTTGACTTGCCCTTGATATTATTGGATGTAATCCATATATAGATACTATCTTAAAACTATTAACTTAAAGAAACTAATGCAGTTGGAGAAAGCAAAATGGCTAATAAAGCAAAAATGAAAGTAGAAACTACATCAAAAACTAAAATAGCAAAAGATGTTGCACCAGAGGAACATATTAAATTTGGGGCTGAAGTTGCTAAAATACTACAATTAATGATTCACTCACTTTATGCTAATAAAGATATTTTTTTACGTGAATTGATTTCCAACTCTTCAGACGCTTGCGATAAATTACGTTATCTTAGCATTACTAGCTCAGAATTAACCAAAGATGATCCTGAATTTAAAATTAAACTTATAGTCAACGAAGACAAAAGAACTCTTACTATTACTGATAATGGTATTGGAATGAATAGAGCCGACTTGATTGAAAATATTGGTACTATTGCTAGCTCTGGTACACAAAATTTTCTTGAGAAGCTAACTGGCGATAATAGTAAGGATATGCAATTAATTGGTCAATTTGGAGTTGGTTTTTATTCTGGTTTTATGGTAGCAGAAGAAATCGAAGTTGTTAGTCGTAAAGCTGGAGAACAAGAAACTTGGTTATGGAAGTCAAAAGCTGACGGTGAGTATACTTTAAAGCAGCTTACTGATTCTGAGTTGATGCGCGGAACTTCAGTGATATTACATCTTAAGTCAGGTGAAGATGATTTTCTGGATAAATATCGGTTACGTAATATTGTTAAGACTTATTCTGATCATATAGCTTTTCCAATAGAATTAAATCAAGCTGAAGGAGAGGTGGAAATCTTAAATAATACTTCAGCAATTTGGATGCGCTCTAAATCTGAAATTACTACAGAACAATATAATGAATTTTATAAACAAGTGGCGTATTTGCATGATACACCATGGCATATTATGCATAATAAAAATGAAGGTATGATTGAATTTACTAATTTGCTTTATATTCCTTCAACTAAGCCTCTGGATTTATTTAAGGCTGATCGTCATAGTAAAGTAAAATTATATATAAAAAGAGTGTATATTGGTTCAGAAAATATAGATTTAGCGCCTTCTTATTTAAGATTTTTATATGGCGTAGTTGATTCTGAAGATTTACCTCTAAATATTAGTCGTGAAACATTACAACATACTCATTCTTTAGAAAAAATTCGTAAATCTATTACTAAGAAGGTTATCAGTGAATTAAGCTCTAAAATGGATAAAGAATATGATAATTATCTTATTTTCTGGAATAATTTTGGTGTAGTTCTTAAAGAAGGTCTATGTGAAGCTGTTCCAACAGAAGAAAAAGAAAAACTACTTGAATTATGTTTATTTCATAGTGCTATACATAATCAATTAATTAGTTTGGCTGAATATATTGAAAATATAAAAAGCGAACAAAAGACTATTTTTTACTTAAGTAGTGATAGTATTGAAAAAGCTAAAAATAGTCCTCAATTGGAAGGTTTTATCAAAAATGGCATTGATGTGTTGTTATTTGTTGACCCTGTAGATGACTTCTGGGCTAGCATGACTCATGAGTTTAAAGATAAGGAAATCAAATCTGTAACGCGTAGTAGTAAAGAATTAAATAAAATATTACATCCTAAACCAGAAAATGAAGGAGAGGGAGCAGCAGAATCAAAAGAATCAAGTACTCAGAACCAAAAAGATCAAAGCACTCAAGAATTAATTGATTACTTCAAAAAAACTCTTGGTAATCTTGTTGTAGATGTAAAGGCTTCAGATAAATTAGTTGATAGTCCAGTATGCCTTGCAGTGAGCGAGGGGGCTATGGATATTAGGATGGAGCGTTATTTTAAAGATCAAAAGCAATTTCATCCTGGTTTAACTAGAGTGTTAGAGATTAATGTTAATCACCCAATCATTAATAAAATACGTCAAGAAATGAATAAAGATGATACTGGCATAGCCAATGAATTAATTCTTATATTATTTGATCAAGCTTGTATTATTGAAGGAGAGGCAATATCTGACATGGCTGCATTTTCAAAAAGAATGAACAGTCTTTTAGAAAAACTATGATTCTATGCTGTTTTGTAGATTAACAGAGTTTGATACAGGTAACTAGATAAGTTAATTTTCATTATTGTATTTCTAAAAAATAAGGATTATCATTAACTTGTACTATAATTCTTATAGTAATACTTGGTAAACTCGATGAACGCAAGTTTATTGAATGTTGATTAATTGTTAGGAGGTATATTATGAGTATAAAAGAATTGACTCCATGGAATTGGTTTAAAAGTAAGGATATTGCTTCTAGAAAAGGCGATTATTCTTTACTGAATGATTTTGATAGAGAATTTAATCTGATGTTTGATGATTTCTTTAGGGATTTTGATAACTTAAGACGTAATTTTCCTGGAACGTTTAGACAAAATATTTTAGAAAATACGAAAGTTTTACCTAAGGTAGATATTGTAGAGAATGCAAATCAATATGTTATTAAAGCAGATTTACCAGGTGTAAAAGAAGAGGATATAGATATCTCGCTCTCTAAAGATGGTTGCTTAAGTATAAAAGGCAAACGAGAAGAAAAAACAGAAGAAAAAGAGCAAAACTACTATAGATTAGAGCGTTCTCAAGGTTCATTTGAGCGAGTATTAGTTCTTCCTAATAATTGTGATGCTGACAATATCCAAGCTTCTTTTAAGGATGGTATTTTAGATATTACTATTACCAAAAAAGAGCTAGAAGCCAATGAAGTAAAGAAAATTAAACTTTTGAATAAATAAGTTTTGATAACAATCCTCTTGAATGCAAAATTGAAGAGGATTGTTGTTATCAATAAGTTAAGGTAAAGAGATATAAAAAATGAATTTTAAAACTTGGATTCCGATATTGATGACTATTGTGTTTGTATGTATGTTTATTATGGCTGCAATTGCTTCATCGCTTCAATATAAAGCGCTTGAGCGAGAGAATAATGCGCTTAGATTTGAAAACCATCTCTTAAGAGTGCAAGATTGTGATGGCAATCCTAGAACTCCCGTTTTAAAATAAAAACAATTTATTTAAAGAGAAGTGTATGATCTAATTTAGCTGTAATAATAGAGGGTCAAACAGCAAATGGGCAACAGTGAATTTGTTGAGCATATAGTGGATATTTTATCTAGGTTTAGTGATATTAAGTTGTATCGGATGTTTGGCGGTTATGGCATATACAGAGGTAAGATAATTTTTGCCATTATTATAGATGATGAATTATATTTTAAAGTAGATGCTAAATTAGCCGAAGAATATAAAAATGCTGGATCTTTTCCATTTACTTATAAAAGAGATGATAAAACTATAGCTTTAAGTTATTGGTATGTGCCTTCTGAAATCATTGAAGATAGAGATTTACTGAAAGAATGGTTTAATAAAAGTTTGAAAGTAGCCATAAGTCAAAATATCGATAAGCAAGAAGATAAAAAAGCAGAAAGGCATAAAGATAGAAAGATAAAGTAATCAGTAAGCCTTTCATTAAATGAGCTATTATTCAATTTTATATAGAACTTAGATAGAAATATAGAATGTAAAAATATGTTTTATTTTAAATAAAAAATTCAATAACTATTTACTAATCTTTTGCTTATGTAGTAGATGCAAGTAATGTTTTTTCTAAGTTTGAGGATTATATTGGTAAATGTTTAAGATCATAGTGTCGCCAAATAAAACTCTGCATTTGGAAGGTGAGCAATCAGAAGATAATATAAATTTCTTTAATGCGTTTGCTAAGGGCATTGGACATGGATTATTGTTTTTAAATACGGCTAACTATTTAAATGTATATTTAAGTGAAGAAGAAAGTTTTGTCTATTGGCGAGAATTTTCTAAATTTTACTTATCACTTTTTGTTATTATTCCAAATCTAGATACTGTAGATATTTCAAAAATTAAAATTGAATTACCAACTGATGAGTTAAATAGATTCATTAAAATAGCTCCACTTATGAAAGGTGCTGAATATATTGATGAAGAATGTCTTATAAATATTTGGCAACAAATAGAGAAATCATTAAAAACAGAAATTCATGAATTTGATGGTTTGATTAGTGAGTTTTTTGTAGATCGATATCCAGGTTGGAATTTACTTGGTAAGATATGCTTTCATTTAGCAGAAAATAAAAATTCTTCTGATACTCCTTTTGCTTTTCTTGCAACTTATGCTCATCAAATAGATAACGAAGGAAGAAATAAGCATCTACCATTAGGTAGAGCTCTAAAAGAATATTCAGAAGCTAATCAAAAAAATATATTGTTGCGCTTATTAGAGCCTATCTACAATGCTTCACTAACAAGTGAATTTATAAAGAAACTTCTTGATTCTGGAGATATTTACCATCCACTGGCTTGGACAGCAGAGGAAGCTTATGCATTTTTAAAAGATACAGCATTATTTGAAAAAGCTGGAATTGCTATAAAAATACCAAATTGGTGGAAAGCTAAACATACTAACAAACCAACTATAAAAATACATATAGGTGAAGAAACGCCTAGCGAATTAGGCTTTGATGGATTACTTGATTTTCAAGCTCACTTGAGTCTCAATGACGAACCATTAACTGAAGAAGAAATGCGTGATTTAATATCGCGTAGTGAGAATTTAGTTTTTTTTAAAGGACAGTGGGTAGAGGTAGACAAAGAAAGGTTAGAAAATTTATTAGCCGAATGGAAGAATGTTAGTAAACAAGCGCAAGAAGGCGGTATTACATTTGCAGATAGTATGAGGCTTATGTCTGGAATCACTCATGGATCAGATCAAGAAAATGTATCTGTGCAAGAGCGAGTTATTAGTGGAAAATGGCTTAAAAAAATACTTGAAGAAATGAGATCGCCTCAAGCAAATAATGATATTGAAAAAATATTAAACAATCAGCTACAAACCAGCTTAAGGCCTTATCAGCTTCAAGGAATTTCTTGGTTAAATTTATTGAATCAGCTTAAGCTTGGAGCAATTTTAGCTGATGATATGGGACTTGGCAAAACGCTACAAGTGATTTCATTATTATTACTTAAAAAACAGCATAAAAATTATTATCATTCTGATAGTAATTATATTTACAGTAATGATGACTATGAAAGTAAATATGCTAGTAATAATCAGGATTGCAATTCCAATAACAATGACAATGACAATGAAAATAATAATAACAATAGCATCAATAATACTCCTTCTTTACTAATTTTACCTGCATCTCTAATTGGGAATTGGAAAAATGAGATCAATAAATTTGCTCCGACTTTAAAATATTGGATTGCTCATTCATCTGCTGATGGTATTGATGAACCGTTTGGGCAAGATTTTGATCTTATTATCACTACTTATGGCTATGCAAATCGAATTAAATGGTTAGAAGAAAAAGAATGGGATTTAATCATTTTAGATGAAGCTCAAGCAATTAAAAATCCTTTAGCTAAACAAACTAAAGCAATTAAAGCTTTAAAAGCCTCTCATAAACTAGCGCTAACTGGTACCCCTGTTGAAAATAGCTTAGCAGATTTATGGTCATTATTTGATTTTGTTTCACCTGGGCTGCTTGGCTCTAATGCTGATCTTAGTAAATTTATGAAACAAAATCGTCAAGAAAATAACTCTGCTTATGCTGCTTTGCGCACTTTAGTTAGTCCATATATTTTAAGAAGAATGAAAACAGATAAAAGAATAATTAGCGACCTTCCTGATAAAACGGAACTTAAAACATATTGTTCATTAACAAAGGCGCAAATGCTGCTTTATGCTCAAGCTGTAGAAGCTCTTGCAAAAGATATTAGAGAGATAGAAGGAATAGAACGTCGAGGCATTATTTTTGCTTATTTAATCCGTTTTAAACAGATTTGTAATCACCCATCCCATTGGTTAAAAGACAGCTTGTTTGGATTACAAGAAAGTGGTAAATTTATAAAACTGAAAGAAATATGTGAAGTCATTATAGAAAAGCAAGAAAAGCTTCTAGTATTTACTCAATTTCAAGAAATTACTGGAGCATTGGCGAGTTTCTTGCAAGGTATATTTGGTCGTTCAGGACTAGTGCTGCATGGAGGTACTCCAATAAAAAAACGTGCTGAAATGGTTAAATCATTCCAAGAAGAAGATGGTCCTCCATTTTTTATATTATCTTTAAAAGCTGGAGGAGTAGGACTAAATCTTACAGCTGCTTCTCATGTAATTCACTTCGATCGTTGGTGGAATCCAGCAATAGAAAATCAGGCTACTGATAGAGCTTTTAGAATAGGGCAGAAACGTAACGTTTTAGTGCATAAATTTATTTGCAAAGGAACGCTTGAAGATAGAATTGATCAATTAATTGACTCTAAGCAGAATATTGCAAATGAAATCTTAGCGCTAGATAGTGGCGCTACAATGTTAAGTGAGTTATCTAACGATGATTTGCTGAAGATTGTATCGCTTGATATTAATTCAGCAATTGAGGAATTGCAGGAATGAGTTATAAGGAGTTGTAAGGATGAGTTGGGGAAGAAGGAGCAGAGGTAGAAGAAGTAGAGAAAGCAGCTGGGGCTTTCCTCCTTATATTACAGTTAGCGAGCGCAAAGAAGATAACGAAGCCCTTATTGCAAAAATGATTAAAAAAGGCAAGAATCTTGATCCTGTGATAATAGAGGCTAGATCTATTGCTAAAAGTGTTTGGGGAAAGGCTTGGTGTAAACATCTTGAATCATTTAGCGATTATGAAAATAGATTGCCTAGAGGAAGATCTTATGTACGTTATGGATCTGTAGTCAATTTGGACATTAATCAAGGAAAAATTCAAGCTTTTGTCAATGGAGCATCTTTATATATAGTTGATATCAGTATTATTAATATAGAGCAGCAAAAATGGCAAGCAATTATCAAGCAATGTTTTGGAGAAGTTGGATCATTGATTGAGTTATTGCAGGGAAAAATTTCAACCGTAGTGATGAATACGATGATTGATCAGAAAAATGGTTTATTTCCTTCGCCTAATGAAATAAAATTCAAATGTTCTTGTTATGATTCAGCTTATATGTGTAAGCATGTAGCTGCTACTCTTTATGGAGTAGGGGCACGTTTTGACGTAAAGCCAGAGCTACTTTTTATGTTACGCGGTGTAGATCATATGGATATTATTAAAAATATTGATATTAGTGATAAAATTCAGAAGACTACTCAAGCAAAAACTATTGATACCCAAGATTTATCATCATTATTTGGTATTGATATTGACAAAAAAAATGATTGAAATTTATCAGGTAGACAATACTGTAGCTTTTGAAATTTTTTTAAATGGTTATTTTGCAAGACGAGTTTACTAATTTATGGCAGTAAAATTTAGTAGAGCAGGGGAGTTATTCAGGTTTATAATATTTCACTGTCAAACTATAAAAAAGTGAGCAAGGAAGCTGTTACTCAATTCTGCATATCAAATTTAGTAATAAGACTTAAGTAATGTTATCTAAAAATAGCTTTACAATATTAATAAAACATGATATATGTGCATTATATTTTAAATACATTATATTATTTTTAAGTTATGCAATATATAAAAAGATTAATCACTCAAAAAATAAAAGATCGTTTTTTTCAAAAGAAGGCTATAATTGTTCTTGGTCCTAGGCAAGTGGGCAAGACAACTATGATCACTGAAATCATTAAAGATCAAGAGTTGCCAGTTTTATATTTAAATGGAGATGAAGCGGATGTCAGAGAAATATTATCTAACACCACATCTACCCGTCTAAAAACTATTATAGGTACTCATAAATTAATTTTTATTGATGAAGCCCAGCGCATAGAAAATATTGGCATTACCTTAAAACTCATTATAGATCAGATAAAAGATATTCAGGTAATTGCAACTGGTTCGTCTTCATTAGAACTTCGTAATGTTATCAATGAACCTTTAACAGGAAGAAAATACGAATATCATTTATATCCCTTATCTTTTAGCGAGCTAACAAAACACCATGGTTGGTTAGAAGAAAAAAGATTAATAGAACATAGGTTAATCTATGGTTATTATCCTGAAATTGTGACTAGCCCAGGGCGCGAAACAGAGCTTCTAAATTTTTTAGCAGATAGCTATCTATACAAAGATATATTAATGTTAGGAGATATAAGTAAACCTGCTTTATTAAGTAAAATTCTTAAAGCACTTGCCTTACAAGTTGGAAACGAAGTCTCATTTAATGAAATAGGGCAGTTAGTTGGCAGTAGTAGTCAAACAGTTGAAAAATATATAGATTTATTAGAAAAGTCTTTTGTGATTTTTCAGTTACCAGCATATAGTGGTAATGTAAGAAATGAAATACGCAAAGGAAAAAAAATATATTTTTATGACAATGGAATTCGTAATTCAATAATTGGTAATTTTGGTGGATTACATCAACGAACCGATATTGGTGCTTTATGGGAAAATTTTCTTATTAGTGAAAGGCTTAAAGTTTTATCTATGCATTCGGTAAAAGCCAATAGTTATTTCTGGAGGACTACTCAACAGCAAGAAATTGATTATATAGAAGAAGTATCGGGCAATATTTCAGCATTTGAGTTTACCTGGAATCCTAAAGCAAAAAAAAGGATTCCAAAAACATTTACCAAAAGCTATCCAAATTGCCCTACTAAGATAATCACTTCTGAAAACTTTAATGAATTTGTTAGTATAACTTAACGCTATCCTGATAAGTGTTTTTTTTGCATTATTGGGTTGATCCATATATGTAGGATAGTATAATCATATGCATATAATTATTTTAAATTCAATGTTTGATATGCGCTTGCATGCAATAAAAGGAACAAATCCAAATGTTATCTAATACAGCAATAACGATACATGGATTAAATAAAGTCTATGACAATGGTTTTATCGCTCTTGAGGATATTAATCTTGAGATTAAGCGCGGAGAAATCTTTGCTCTTTTAGGCCCGAACGGAGCAGGAAAAACTACTCTTATCAATTCGATTTGCGGTATTGTAAGGCCTAGTAGTGGTAATATTGCTGTTTCTGGCTTTGATCATATTACTCAGTATCGTCAAGCACGTAGAGCAATTGGTTTAGTACCGCAGGAACTTAGTACCGACTCCTTTGAGTCTGTGTGGAATACAGTAACCTTTAGCCGAGGGCTTTTTGGTAAGCCGCGCAACCCAGCATATATTGAAAATACGCTAAAACGCTTATCTTTGTGGGATAAAAAAGATGAGCAAATTCGCAAACTATCTGGAGGTATGAAACGCCGAGTGATGATTGCTAAAGCGTTATCCCATGAACCTGAAATTTTATTTCTTGATGAGCCTTCAGCAGGCGTTGATGTTGAGCTGCGTAAATCCATGTGGGCGCAAGTACGTGAGCTTCGTGAATCCGGAGTGACCGTGATTCTAACTACTCACTATATCGAAGAAGCTGAGGAAATGGCAGACAGTGTCGGCATAATCAACAAAGGTAAGTTAATACTAACAGAAAATAAAAATACGCTAATGCATAAAATGGGTAGGCGCCAAATGATTTTTGTGTTGCGTGATCCGCTTGAGCAAATACCGCAGAACTTAAGCAATGATCATATAACCCTTGAAGAAGAAGGTAGCAAACTGATTCTAACCTATAATGCGCAAACTGATAATGATGTTTCGGAAATGCTTGATAAGCTTAAAGCAAGCGCTATTCGTCCAAAAGATATTTATAGTCGTCAAAGCAGCTTAGAAGAAATCTTTATTGAACTTATGGAGGCGTTGTGAATTTGCGTGGAATTACTGCAATTTATATCTTTGAGATGATGCGTACAATGCGGACTTTAGGGCAAAGTATTGCCTCGCCAGTGATTTCTACTGTACTATATTTTATTGTATTTGGTTCAGCAATTGGCTCTCATATCCAGGAAATTGGAGGCGTTTCATATGGTTCATTTATCGTGCCTGGACTTATTATGCTCACTGTGCTTGGCCAAAGCGTTTCTAATTCTTCTTTCGGTATTTATTTTCCAAGGTTTACCGGTACTATTTATGAAAT
>VFQO010002021.1_pt1 | contig 13484 bp, 13 predicted proteins | sample 3512331 | NCBI WGS metagenome assembly VFQO01 (sample SAMN10412371, study PRJNA504923) | tailings metagenome | isolation source: Replicate 3 from Balatoc abandoned mine | place: Philippines: Itogon, Benguet | collected 2017-08-28
AACCAGCGACCTACTGATTAAAAGTCAGTTGCTCTACCGACTGAGCTAAGGGCCCATTCCGGCGCGGCGTCGTGCTGCGCTCAAAACGAGCCGTCGCCCTAGTGCGGTGAGGCGGCGCGGTCAACCGGCTTTGCCCGCACGAGACGCGCGGCGAGCTGGCGGACGCTGTGGGCGCTCAGCGGATGGCGCCAATCGGGGACGATCGTGCGCAGCGGGCCAAGGACAAAATCGCGCTGCGTCATCGCCGGATGCGGAATCGTGAGCGCCGGATCGGACCATATGCCGCCCGACCAGAGCAGAATGTCGAGATCGAGCGTGCGGGCGCTCCAGCGCTGTCCGGTGCGGCGGCCGAAAGAGGCTTCGATCGCCTGCAAGCGCGCCAGCATTTCGGGCGGGCTCAGCGGCGAGGCGACCAGCGCCACGGCGTTGGCATAACGACGGCGCGAGGGGCCGAGCGGCGCGCTGGCGATGATCGGGCTGGCATCGACGGCTTCGATATCATCGCTTTCGAGCGCGGCGAGCGCGGCGAGCAGCACCGCACGCGGGTCGCCGAAGCGCGCGTGGCGCTGGTTCGATCCGAGGCCGATGGCATAAAGCGGAAGCGGCATTGCGTTGCTCATGGCCCCGCGCCTATCGCACAAATGTGGAAATTGACAGCCCATTGCCCGGCACCGAGCCGCCGCGCGACTGTCCGCGCTGCCCGCGGCTGGCCGCCTTTCGCAGACAATGCCGCGCCGAATATCCCGACTGGTGGAACGCGCCGGTCTATGCTTTCGGCGATCCGGGCGCCTGGCTGGCGTTTGCCGGACTCGCGCCGGGCAAACACGGCGCCAACCGCACCGGGCGACCATTCACGGGCGATTATGCCGGCGATCTGCTGTTCGCCACGCTGGCCGAATTTGGCTTGAGCCGGGGCGAATATAGCGCGCGGATCGATGATGGGCTGACGCTGGACGGGGCGATCATCGTCAACAGCGTCAAATGCCTGCCGCCGCAGAACAAACCGACTCCGGCCGAGATCGCGAATTGCCGACCGTTTTTCGAAACGCAACTGGCCGCCTTACCCAATGTCCGCGTCGTCATCGCGCTCGGACGGATCGCGCATGATGCCGTACTAAGGGCGGCGGGTGCGCGCCTTACGGCGCATCCTTTCGGCCATGGTGCCGTTCACCGGCTCGCGGATGGACGGTGCCTCGTCGATAGCTATCATTGTTCGCGTTACAACACGAACACCGGGCGGCTGACGCCCAAAATGTTTCGTGATGTCTTTCGCACCGCGCTGGCGCTCCGCGATCAGACGAGTGGGCCGAACTCCTCGATCAGCCCGCGATAGAGCACCCGCTTGAACGGTACGATCAGCTTTTCGATCTCGTGCAGCTCGGCCCATTTCCAGGCGCGAAACTCCTGGTGCTTGGTCGCGATGTCGATGTCGCTGTCCTCCCCCATGAAGCGCATCAGGAACCAGTGCTGGCGTTGGCCGCGATATTTGCCGCCCCACATCTTCCCGATCAGTTCGTCGGGAAGGTCGTAGAAATATTCTTCGCGGCTGCGCGCGATGATCTCGACCAGCCCGCCGTGGACCCCGGTTTCTTCGCCAAGTTCACGAATGGCCGCTTCCTCGGCATCTTCGCCAGGGTCGATCCCGCCCTGCGGCATCTGCCACGCCTCGCTCGACGTATCGAGTCGCTGCCCGACAAAGATGCGGCCATCGCGGTTGGCGAGCATGACCCCGGCGCAGGGGCGATAGGGCAGGGCGCTGAAATCGTTCATGCGGCCCCGGTAACTTCGGCGACGATCGCTTTCAAGACAGTGAGGGCGCCGCGAATGTCCTCCTTCGCGCTCGGTATGCCTTGCGCCAAATTGATATAGCCGTGGATCGTGCCGCGACCCTCGCGATAGGTCGTCGGTACCCCCGCCTCGATCAGCTTGGCAGCATAGGCGCGGCCTTGATCGCGCAGCGGGTCGAGACCCGCAGTGGTGAGCAGGGTCGGCGGCAGGCCTTCCGCTGGAAAGTCGAGCGGCGCGGCGCGGTAATCGGCGGGATCGGCGGCATAATGATTGCCGAACCACGTCATGCTGCCCGTCGTCAGCAGATGGCCTTCGCCGAAATCGCGGTAGCTTTGCCAATCGTCGTGCGTCGTGACTGCGGGATAGATCGGGTGCATCGCAATCACCGGCTTCGATGCGGGTTTGTCGCGAAGCGTCAGCGCGGTCGCGATGGTCAGATTGCCCCCGGCGCTTTCGCCCGACAGGACCAACCCGGTGCAGGGAATATTATCGGCGACCCAGCGCGTTGCCGCTTCGCAATCGTCGGGCGCGGCCGGGAAAGGATGCTCGGGCGCCAAGCGGTAATCGACGGCGATGACGGGGATGTCGAGCACGCGTGCGGCTTCGGCACAATAGGCGTCGTGGGTGTCGAGGTCGCCGATCACCCAGCCTCCGCCGTGGTAAAAGACCATTACCGGACCGGGTTCGCGGCCCGGGCGATTGTCGTAGATGCGGATCGGAATCTCGCCCGCGGGGCCGGGAATCTTTCGGTCCTCGACATGCGCGATCTCGCCGCGGGGCGCGTCGGCCAACTGGCCCATCACCCGGAACATTTCGCGCGCTGCTTCGGGCGGTAGTTCCTCCATCTTCGGCCCTTCCTGCGCGTTGAGGAACGCCAGGAAAGCCGCCACATCCGGGCGTGTATAATGGGTGGTGCCGTCGGTCATCCTGCTCATCCCCTCTTTTCCGCTGATTGCGGTCGTTCGTTGGCGCAGCTATTCGGCATCGCGCTGGATAATTCAATCGCAATTGGCAACCTATCGGGCGTTTGAAGTTTGCAGCGCACAATTTTTTCTGAATTGCGGCATCGCGTCCACAGGCCTAGGCCGATGTTACAGGTTCGCAAGATTCAAGGCAGAAGATAAAATGGCGACAGCGGTAGTGGACGAAGCCGACAAGCGGCAGTCCCCCCTTTCGGATGCGGTGGTAGTCAGGTTTGCGGGAGATAGCGGCGACGGGATGCAGCTGACCGGTGGTCAGTTCACTTTGTCGTCGGCGCTGGCGGGCAACGACTTTGCAACCTTCCCCGATTTCCCGGCGGAGATCCGCGCGCCGCAGGGGACGCTGTTCGGGGTGTCGGCGTTCCAGATCAATTTCGGATCGTCGGCGATCGAAACCGCGGGCGACGCTCCTGACGTGCTCGTCGCGATGAACCCGGCGGCGCTCAAGACCAATGTCCCGCAACTGAAGCCCGGCGGGCTGATCATCGCCGACGAGGGCGAGTTCAACGATCGCAACCTCGCCAAGGCGAAATATGACGCCAACCCGCTCGAAGACGGCAGCCTGGCGAAATGGCAGCTGCTCAAGCTCAATATCAGCCAGCTCACCATGGATGCCGTGAAGCCGTTCGGGCTTGGCAACAAGGAGGCGCTGCGCTGCAAGAATATGTGGACGCTGGGACTGGCGCTGTGGATGTTCGATCGTGACCGTCAGCCGCTGGTCGACTGGCTGAACGGCAAATTCGCCAAGGCACCCGATCTGGCCGCCGCGAATATCGCGGCGCTGAACGCCGGTCATGCTTATGGCGAAACTGCCGAGCTCGCCGGACCGCTCAAGCAGCATCATGTCGATCCCGCGCCGGTCGCGCCAGGCCTCTATCGCACGCTGACGGGCGCTGAGGGCATTGCGCTTGGCCTCGTCGCGGGGGCGCAGCTGGCAAAGCTGCCGATGTTCTTCGGCGGCTATCCGATCACCCCTGCCTCGGCGATCCTGCATCATCTGTCGCGGCTCAAGGAATATGACGTCACGACGTTCCAGGCCGAGGATGAAATCGCGGCCATCTGTTCGGCAATCGGCGCGAGCTATGCCGGTTCGCTCGGCGTTACCAGCTCGTCGGGGCCGGGGATCGCGCTGAAGGGCGAGGCGATGGGCCTTGCGATCATGACCGAGCTGCCGCTCGTCATCGTCAATTCGCAACGCGGCGGTCCGTCGACGGGGCTGCCGACCAAGACCGAACAGTCCGACCTCTATCAGGCGGTCTATGGCCGTAACGGCGATGCGCCGATGCCGGTCATCGCCGCGCGCTCGCCTGGCGATGCGTTCGAATGCGCGGTCGAGGCGGTGCGCATCGCGGTGCAATATATGACCCCGGTGATGCTGCTGACCGACGGCTATATCGCCAACGCCGCCGAGCCGTGGGCGGTGCCCGATCTGACGACCTACGAAGCGTTCCCCGTGGAATTCCTCACCGAAGTGCCCGAGGGCGGCTTCAAACCCTATGGCCGCGACGAAAATCTGAAGCGCCCGTGGGTCAAGCCTGGCACCCCCGGTCTGCTCCACCGCATCGGCGGGATCGAAAAGGAAGTGGATACCGGGCACATCAATTACGAGGCGTCGAACCATCAAGCGATGACCGACATCCGCAAGGACAAGATCGACGGCATCAAGGTGCCCGATCAAGTGGTCGAGCTGGGCGCCGAGGGCGGCAAGCTGGCGATCGTCGGTTGGGGCTCGACCTTCGGGCCAATCCATCAGGCGGTGCGCCGCAAACGCGCCGAGGGGCTGGACGTCAGCCATATCCATATCCGCCATATCTGGCCGATGCCCGGCAATCTGGGCGCATTGCTCAAGAGTTTTGACAAGGTCTTGGTGCCCGAAATGAACACCGGACAGCTCAAGACCGTATTGCGCGACCAGTATCTGGTCGATGCCAAGCCGGTGAACAAGGTTTCGGGGCAGCCCTTCACCATCGCCGAAATCGAAGCCGCCATCGAGGAGGCATTGAAGTGAACCAGGTTACGCCGATCACCCGCGCCACGACGCTGAAAGACTGGGAGACCGATCAGGAAGTTCGTTGGTGCCCCGGCTGCGGCGACTATGCGATCCTGAAGGCGGTGCAGCGCACGATGCCCGAGATCGGCACCGCGCCCGAAAATACCGTGTTCATCAGCGGCATCGGCTGCTCGTCGCGCTTTCCCTATTATATGGAGACCTATGGCTTCCATACGATCCACGGCCGCGCGCCAGCGTTTGCGACGGGGCTGAAACTCGCCAATCCGAACCTCGATGTCTGGATCGTCACCGGCGACGGCGACGGGCTATCGATCGGCGGCAACCACACGATGCACCTGATCCGCCGCAATCTCGATTGCCAGATCATGCTGTTCAACAACGAGATCTACGGGCTGACCAAGGGGCAATATTCGCCCACGAGCCGCGTCGGGACGACCAGCCCGTCGACGCCCTATGGCTCGGTCGACCGCCCGGCGCAGCCCGCGGCCTTCGCGCTCGGCGCCGGGGCGCGTTTCGTTGCACGCGGATTCGACGTGTCGAAGGAATTGCCGAATGTCCTGAAGGCGGCGCACGCCCACAAGGGTGCCGCTTTTATCGAGATTTTCCAGAATTGTATCGTCTACAACAAAGACGTGTTCGAGGATTTTGCGGCCCCGAAAGGCGCCGAGGATCGCCAGCTCTGGCTGAAGCACGGCGAGCCGATGCTATACGCCAAAGGGACCAAGGGCATCGCGCTCGACGCCGAGGCCTTGCACCTCAAGACGGTCGACGTTGTTGATGGCGACTGGCAGGCCGCGGGCGTGATTGTGCATGACGTCACCAATCGCAGCGTCGCGCATATGCTCGTCGAAATGCGTTTCGGCGAATTCCCGATGGCGCTCGGCGTGCTGTACGACGATCCGCGCCCGACGTTTGAGGCCGATGTCTGGCGCCAGAATGCTGCCGCGGCCGAAGGCAAGACCGCCGATTTGCAGAGCCTGCTCAAAAAAGGGCAGACGTGGACGGTGACCGAGGGCGGTCCCGAATTGTAACCATTGCTCACCCGACTTTGGCCCGGTGGAGCATGAACCGGTCCGCATAGCGCATTGCAAAGCGGCGCAAACCGCGCCACCAAGCAGCGATGGACAATCTCACGCATAGCCTGGTCGGCGCGGTGCTCGGCCAGATGGGGCTCAAGAAAAAGACCGGGCTGGCGATCCCGACGTTGATATTGGCAGCGAACCTGCCCGATATCGACGCGGCATGTCTGGCGTGGCTGGACGGAATCCAGCATCTGGGCTTTCGGCGCGGCATCACGCATGGGCCGATTGCGCTGCTGGTGCTACCGATCCTGCTGTGGGCGGCGATGCTGGCCTTCGATCGGTGGCAGGCGAGGCGCGGCAAGTGCCCAGCCGGGCGGCTGCCGATCGACAGGGGCTGGTTGCTTGCGCTCGCCTATATCGGCTGCCTCAGCCATCCGGCACTCGACTGGCTCAACAATTATGGCATCCGCCTGCTCGAACCTTTTTCGTCGCAATGGTTTTATGGCGACACGATCTTCATCATCGACCTGTGGATTTGGATCGCGCTGGGCCTGTCGATCTGGCTGTCGCTGCGCCGCGAGCGGGGTGGAGCGGCGAACTGGCAGCGGCCGGCGTGGATCGGCTTCACGGCGGTCTGCGCCTATATTTTTGCCAACGGTCTGATCACCGGCGCCGCCGAACGGACGACCGCGAGCGCGCTGGCGGCAGGCGGTCACCGCGATGCGCTGGTGGTTGCAAGTCCGCCGCCGCTCGCCTTTTGGCAACGCGACATCTTCTGGCGCACGGCTGAGCGGTACGGCAGCGGTAATTTCACGCCCGGCGTCGGCGGCAATCTCGACATTAGCGGCCTGCCGACCGGCATGGATGATCCGCGTCTCAAAACCTGGCTGATGGGTGATCCCGATGCGCGGGCGTTCCTGTTCTGGGCACGAATGCCGGTCGCGCAAAAGGATGGCGAGGCGATCCTGCTGCGCGACCAGCGGTTCATGCATCCGCTTGCGCAGGATCGTTTCCAGGTCCGGCTGACGGCGCCCGACACCGCCACCCACGCCGAATGACCGCGCCGGTCATCCTGTGGTTCCGGCGCGACCTGCGCCTGTCGGATCAGGCGGCGCTCGTCGCGGCGGCGACCGAAGGACCGGTGATTCCCGTGTTCATCCTTGACGACGAGACGCCCAAGCATCGCCGTATGGGCGCCGCGTCACGCTGGTGGCTGCACCACAGTCTCGCCAGCCTCGACGCCAGCCTGCGCGAAAAGGGATCGCGCTTGATCCTGCGGCGCGGCAAGTGCGACGATCAACTCACGAGAATTGCTGAAGAAACAGGCGCCGAGCGGGTTCATTGCCTGCGTCACTACGAACCTTGGTGGCGCAACGCCGAAAAAGCCGTGGCCAAACGGCTCGACCTCGTCTGTCACGACGGCAACTACCTGCTGCCGCCCGGGTCGCTGACGACCGGCGGCGGGACACCCTACAAGATTTACACCCCCTTTTGGCGCGCGCTGAAAGAGCAGATGCCGCCCGCACCTCCGCACAACCGCCCGCGTGAAATCGCCGCGCCTAGCGCCTGGCCGACATCGGACGCGCTGAGCGACTGGAATTTGCGGCCGACCAAGCCCGACTGGGCCACCGGCTTCGCCGCCGAATGGCAACCGGGCGAGGCGGGCGCGCGCGCGCGTCTGGCCGATTTTATCGACGCCGCGCCGGACTATGACCGCCGTCGCAACTTGCCCTCGCAGGAAGGCAGCTCCCGCCTGTCGCCGCATCTCCATTTCGGCGAGGTATCGCCCGCCGCCATCTGGCATCGGGTCGCCGACGCCGGGGGTTCGGTTGATGTGTTTCTGGGCGAGCTCGGCTGGCGCGACTATGCCCAAAACATCATCCTGCAGTTTCCCGATTATGGCGGGCGCAGTGCGCGAGCCGCCTTCGACGAGGATTTGCCTTGGCGCAGCGGTCGCGAGGCCGATGCCGATCTCGCCGCCTGGCAGCAGGGGCGGACCGGCTATCCGATCGTCGATGCGGGGATGCGGCAGTTGTGGGTGACGGGCTGGATGCATAACCGGGTGCGGATGATCGCCGCCAGCTTCCTCATCAAGCATCTGCTGATCGACTGGCGGCAGGGCGAGCAATGGTTCTGGGATACGCTGGTCGATGCCGACTACGCCTCGAATGCTGTGAACTGGCAATGGGTGGCGGGCAGCGGTGTCGACAGCAACATGTTTCCGCGGATCATGGCACCGCTGACGCAATCGGAAAAATTCGATGCCGCAGGCTACATCCGAGCATGGGTGCCCGAACTGGCCCAGCTGACCGAGCTCGCGATCTACGACCCCGACAGCTTTGGACAGCGGCCGCCAAGCTACCCGGCAAAGATCATCGGTCACCGCGAAGCGCGCGAACGGGCGCTGGCCGCTTATGATGTCATGAAGGCGCGCGGCAACTGATTGTCAGGCGCCGGACTTTGGGGCAGGAAGGCGCTATGAACACGCATGTCAGCCCGCGCCGTGGCAAGGAACTGCTTCGCGCCGATCGCGCGTATCGCAGCGGCGGACTGTTGGCGCGGCTGTTGGCGTTCGCGCCCGCTGGGGTGTTCCATCGGCTGCTCGATCGCATCGATGTCGGGCTGTCGCTCGGCACGATAGAAGCGCATTTACCCGACGGCAGCGTGCGGTTGCTCGGCGGCCGCGGCAAAGGGCCGGTGGCGGTTGTGCATCTGCACAACTGGGCGGCGCTGGTGCGGCTGGCGCTGTCCGGCTCGGTCGGCTGGTATCGCGCGTGGGACGCGGGCGAATGGACCTCGCCCGATCCGGTGCCGCTGTTCGACCTGTTCATGCGCAATGGCGAGCGGCTGGGCGACGTGGCGCGCGCGCGCGGTCCGCTGCGTTGGGTGAACAAGGCGGTTCACGCCCTGCGCCGCAACGATCGCCGCGGCGCGCGGCGCAACGTCCACGCTCACTATGATTTGGGCAATGATTTCTATCGCTTGTGGCTCGATCAAGCGATGAATTATTCGAGCGCGCTGTTCACTGATCCGACGCAGTCGCTCGATGACGCCCAGACCGCAAAGATCGACGCGATTCTCGATCGGCTCGATCTGCGCTCGGGCAGCCGCCTGCTGGAAATCGGCTGCGGCTGGGGTGCTTTGGCCGAACGCGCGGTCGAGCGGCACGATGTGCTCTACACCGGGATCACGCTGTCGCCCTCGCAGGCTGAAGTCGCCGACGCCCGGCTCGCCGCAATCGACCTGTCGGGGCGCTCGCGCATCGAAATCTGCGACTATCGTGACGCGCAGGGGCCCTATGACGCAATTGCCAGCGTCGAAATGGTTGAAGCCGTGGGGCAGGCCTATTGGCCCACCTATCTCGACGCGATCGCGCGGCTGCTGCGCCCCGGCGGGAAGGCCGCGATCCAGTATATCCTGATCAATGACGCGTTGTTCGACCGTTACGCGGCGAGCAGCGATTTTATCCAGGCTTACATCTTCCCCGGCGGCTGCCTGATCTCCGAAAGCCGGTTTAGGGCGCTGGCCGAAGAACGCGGACTGGCGTGGCGCGATGTCCATCGGTTCGGGGGCGACTATGCCGAAACGCTGCGCCAATGGCGCGAGCGGTTCGACGCCGCGGTCGCGGCCGACCGGCTACCGGCGGGTTTTGACGCGCGCTTCGTGCGGCTCTGGCGCTATTATCTGCAATATTGCGAAGGCGGCTTTCGCGGCGGCGGGATCGATGTGGCGCAAGTTACGCTGGAAAAAATAACCTGAAAACAGGGGGAGAGAGGCAAATGCGACGATATCTGGCAGCTGCACTTTTATGTGCTGCGGCGGCGGGCTGCAATGCGCCGGCGTCCACTCAAACCATCGACACGCTGCCAAAGGATATGAATGTGCTGTTCTGGACCCAGGATCAACGCGACGTTGCTTTCCGCACCATGGAGACCGTCCCCAAGGTGGTCGTGAACACGGTCGAGGCGGGCGACGCCGTCTATCCGCTGCCGCAGGGGCAGCCGCTCGACCTTGCTACCGATGTCGATGCCTATATGTCCGGGCAGCGCAACGCCGGGCTCATCATTCTTCACGATGGCAGGATCCGGCTCGAAAAATATGCGCTCGGCTATGGCGCCGCCGGGCGCTGGACCAGTTTTTCGGTCGCCAAGAGCTTTACCTCGACCCTTGTCGGTGCGGCGGTGAAGGACGGCTATATCAAGAGCCTCGACGACAAGGTCACCGCTTATATCCCGGGGCTCAAGGGGTCCGCCTATGACGACGTTTCAGTGCGCCAGTTGTTGACGATGACATCTGGGGTCAAATGGAACGAAGACTACACCGATCCGAAATCCGACGTCGCCCTGTTCAACCTGCAGAAACCCGTCGCGGGCGAGGATGTCACCGTCAGCTATATGAAGACCTTGCCGCGCGAAGCACCTGCCGGATCGAAGTGGGTGTACAAGACCGGCGAGACCAATTTGATCGGGGTGCTGGTGTCGAGCGCGACCAGCAAGACGCTGTCGCAATATCTGTCCGAGAAAGTGTGGAAACCGTTCGGGATGGAGCAGGATGCGGTGTGGATGCTCGGCGCCACGGGGCACGAGATCAGCGGCTGCTGCATGTCGGCGAGCCTGAAGGATTATGCGCGGTTCGGTCAGTTCATGTTGAACGGCGGCATCGCGGGAGGGCAGAAGGTCCTACCCGATGACTGGATAGCAGCCGCGACGACCAAGCAGGCGGACATCGGCTTGCCAGGTCGGGGCTATGGCTATCAATGGTGGACGAACGATGACGGCAGCTATGCGGCGCAGGGCATTTTCGGGCAGGGCATCTTCATCGATCCCAAGCGCAAGCTGGTGATCGCGTCGAACGGCAACTGGCCGACCGCGACCGATCCCGAGGGCGTCGGCGCGGCGCGTGAGGCGTTTTATAAGCGTGTGCAGGCTGCGGTGGATAAGGAAGCGGCAAAATAGGGTTCTCGCCCCGCGCTTTCGCGGGAGCGACGGCATTTCAGTCGGCGATGATACTCGCCGCCCGCTGCGCGAGCCACACCGCCGCCAGCGGTACCGCGACGCCCAACCCCATGATCCACCAGGTGTCGGCCAAGGTAACGGCGCGATAGAGCGCGGCGCCGATCACAGACCCAGCGACGATCCATCCCGCCCCGGTTCCCGCCGAAATCCGCATGGCCAGCCAGCCACCAGCAAAGGTGCCGATGAACCAGCCAACGATCAGTGCGATCGTCGATCCGATCGGGATCAATATTTCGCCGCTGTCGAGATCATATTCGGCGGGCGAAATTTCATTGCCGGCATATTGGGCGAGCCAGATCAGCCCGAAAGCAACGGCGATGCCGATCAACGCGGCGACCGCCGATCGCACAATATTCTTGGTCATTCGAGCGCCCTTGCAAACCCATCCGGTCCGGCTGCCTTAGTGCAGGAAAACAAAGATCGCGTTAAGCCTTTTCCATGACCTTGGGCAGCGTGTGGAACGCGGTGCTGTCGAAACCCTCGACCATCAGATTGGCGACATATTCGCCCACGGCGGCGGGATCCTTGATGCTCTGGGCATCTTCGCCCGGATAGGCGCGCGCGCGCATCTGGGTCCGCGTGCCGCCAGGGTCGAGGATTGCGGTGCGGACGGTGGAAATATTCTGCATTTCGGCGCCATAGCTGGTGACGAGCGTTTCGAACGCCGCCTTGGATGCGGCATAGGCGCCCCAATAAGCGCGCGGGGTCCGCGCGACACTGCTCGACAGTGCAAGCACGCGGCCGTTCGCTGCACGGCGCAGCAGCGGATCGAAATTCGCGATCAGCGCCTGCTGTGCGATCAGGTTCAGCGTCAGCAGCTTGTTGAATTCCTTGCCGTCGATCGCTGCGACCGGGGTCAATGTGCCGAGCATCGCGGCATTGAGCACCAGCATATCCAGCTGCTGCCAGCGTTCGGCCATCGCGCTGGCGAGCCGCGCGATGCTGTCGCCGTCGGTCAGGTCGAGGGGCGCGATCGTCGCGGCGCCGCCGGCTTCGTGAATCCGATCCTCGAGTGCTTCGAGCCCGCCCGCGGTCCGCGCGGTGATCACGACATGCGCGCCGCGCGCCGCCAGCGCCTCGGCGACCGCTTCGCCAATGCCACGGCTTGCGCCAGTGACGAGCGCGACCTGGCCCGTCAGTTCTTCAGTCTTCATCGTCATGGTGTCAGACAACCCGTTCGGCAAGCAGCGAAAATTGATCTTCCAGGCCATGCTCGTCGAAATCGGTCAGCGTGGTCGGATAATCGCCGGTAAAGCAGGCATCGCAATATTGCGGTGCGCCGTCGTTGCGCTTCGCTTCGCCCAGCGCGCGGTACAGGCCGTCGATGGAGATAAAGGACAAGCTGTCGGCGTTGATGAAGTTCGCCATCTGGCCGACGGTCATCTGCGCCGCGAGCAGCTTGGCGCGTTCGGGGGTGTCAACACCGTAGAAGCAGCTATGCTGGGTCGGGGGGCTGGCGATCCGCATATGGACTTCGGCGGCACCGGCATCGCGCATCATCTGGACGATCTTCAGGCTCGTGGTGCCGCGAACGATCGAATCGTCGATCAGCACGATGCGCTTGCCCGCGATCAGCGCGCGATTGGCGTTGTGCTTCAGCTTGACGCCCAGGTGGCGCACCTTGTCACCCGGCTGGATGAAAGTACGCCCGACATAGTGCGAGCGGATGATCCCGAGTTCGAACGGGATCCCCGATTCCTGAGCATATCCGATCGCTGCGGGCGTCCCCGAATCGGGGACCGGGATGATCAGGTCGGCATCGACGGGATTTTCGCGCGCCAGTTCGGCGCCGATTGCCTTGCGCACCGAATAGACGCTGGTGCCGTCGACGATCGAGTCGGGGCGCGAGAAATAGACATATTCAAAGATGCACGGCCGCGCCGATTGCTCCGAAAAGGGCCGGTGCGATTTCAGCTGGCCGTCGCGGATGATGACGAGCTCGCCCGGTTCGACCGAGCGGACGAATTCGGCCCCGACCACGTCGAGCGCCACCGTTTCCGACGCCAGGATATGCGCGTCGCCGAGCTTGCCGATGACGAGCGGGCGGATGCCGAGCGGGTCGCGGCAGCCGATCATCCCCTCGGCGGTCAGGCAGATCAGCGAATAGGCGCCCTCGACCTGTTTCAGCGCGTCGATGAACCGGTCGAGCAGCGAGCGATAGCTCGACGTCGCCACGAGATGGATGATCACCTCGGTATCGCTGGTCGATTGGAAGATCGAACCGCGGCGGACAAGGAGTTTCTTGAGCGCCGTCGCGTTGGAGATATTGCCGTTATGCGCGACCGCGAAGCCGCCCGTCGACAGATCGGCAAACAACGGCTGGACGTTGCGCAGCGCCGTCTCGCCCGTCGTCGAATAGCGGACGTGACCGATCGACGATCCGCCCTGCAACTGGCGCATGATGTCGTCGCGGTCGAAATTGCCGGCGACATGGCCCATCGCGCGGTGGGTGTGAAATTCTTTGCCGTCAAAGGCGGTGATGCCCGCCGCCTCCTGCCCGCGATGCTGGAGGGCATGCAGGCCCAGCGCAACGACCGCCGCGGCGCTGTCAGCGCCATGAATACCAAAGACGCCGCACTCCTCGCGGAGCTTGTCGTCGTCAAAAGGGTGTGTGGTGAGCATGATGGTCCAGCAGCGAGGGCAGTGACTGGCGCGCATATAGGGACGG
>VFQO010002023.1_pt1 | contig 13472 bp, 13 predicted proteins | sample 3512331 | NCBI WGS metagenome assembly VFQO01 (sample SAMN10412371, study PRJNA504923) | tailings metagenome | isolation source: Replicate 3 from Balatoc abandoned mine | place: Philippines: Itogon, Benguet | collected 2017-08-28
TCGCCAAACCACCCACCACCGGGATCGCGCCCTGGTGATGTTTGCGTTCATCGGGGTGGTCGAGCCATCCGTAATGATGCGCTGCCCAGATCAGGGCAGGCGTCGACAGCAACGTGAGGAACAACCCAAAGAACCACTGCATTCGCTTGCCATTCCCAGCTTATTTTTCAAAAAACCCCCGAGGGAAGGCTTACGGCTAGGCAGGAACAAACCTAAACAGCCCTTCCCAGAAACACCCTCAATGGGCAGTGTACTGCTGTATTGACCCAGTGTAAACCTGCTCACGTCATAATCGAGGAAACGACGATGAGCACGAAGATGGAAGAAGACATCAGGCGATGGACGGCCAAGCGCAAGAGCGCGCTGGTGCTGGACATCATCCAGGGCAAGGCCACGGTGGCCGGGGCCAGCCGGCAATATGACCTGTCCCCCTCGGAGGTCGAGCAGTGGGTTGATGACGGCAAGCGGGGCATGGAAAACGCCCTGAGAGCCAACCCGCAGGACGTACGGGAACAGTACGAACGCCAACTCAAGGACCTGCAAGAGGCCTATGGCGAAGCGATGCTGGAGTTGCGTGCCAGAAAAAAATTGCAGTCCCTGCTGGGCGAGGACGAGAAGTGATCGAGACGATCCGCCAGGGACTGCAAGCCGACGGCATCACCGTCTCGATCGCCAAGCTGTGCCGCTGGTTCGATGTACCGCGCCGCACGGTGTACTACAAGCCTGTGAAGTCGGCGCCGAAGGTCGATCCGAAGTTCGCCGTGCCGATCAAGGCGATGATCGAGGAGTCGCCGTCATTTGGGTACCGGACGGTTGCCCACCTGCTGGGATTCAACAAGAACACCGTGCAGCGCGTGTTCCAACTGATGGGCTGGCAGGTCCGCAAGCGGCCGATTGGTTTCAGGCCTCGCATCCAGGCTCTGCCATCGGTCGCAACGATGCCCAATGAACGCTGGTCCACGGATCTGTGTCGGGTGTGGGCTGGTCGGGACGGTTGGGCGACGCTGGCGCTGGTAATTGACTGCCACACACGCGAGTTACTAGGCTGGCACCTGTCGCGAAGCGGCAAAGCCTGTACTGCCGGTAGCGCGCTGGAACATGCCTTGATTGCCCGTTTCGGAACACTGGGCCGCGTGCCGATGCCGTTCCTGCTGCGCTCAGACAACGGCTTGGTTTTTACGTCGCGCAGCTACACCGCGCTCGTGCGTAGCTACGGCCTACGACAGGAGTTCATCACACCGCATTGCCCCCAGCAGAACGGCATGGTCGAACGGGTGATCCGCACGCTCAAGGAACAATGCGTGCATCGGCATCGCTTCGAAACTATCCAACACGCCAGCCGCGTGATCGGTGACTGGATAGGCTTTTACAACCACCGGCGTCCCCACCAGGCGCTCGGTATGAGAACCCCCGCTGAGGCATTCGCTTTAGCGGCTTAACCTGTGCAGGTTCCGATGGGTCAATACACTGCCGGCCCCGTCCTGACCCAACGTCCAGCCGTACGCAAAAACGGGCGGCCCATCCGGCACAGGCGGCGTATCCCCTTCCCTTTCAGGGAAGCCACATGAGCCATGTGGATTATACAGAGATGGTACTAAATGACTACTAAGAGCATCCGGGCTCGTTCCCCCCGCCCAGACCAAGCTGCCCCCGTCCCTCCGCGCCCTTTGAGCCTATTCAACCAACCAGAAACTCATCCCTCGCCCGCCCCTTGGCCATTTCATCCGCCAGCCACTTCGGCGCTCGGCCACGGCCCGACCAGGATTCACCCGTGGCGGGATTGCGGTACTTGGCAGCCACTGCCGCACGCGACTTGGACTTTTTCGCCCCGCCCCTCAGGTCCGCCAGGGTGATCCCGTATTCCCTCATCTTCGCCTGGATCTCAGCCACCACAGCGGCGATTTCGGCGCGACGCGCCGCCTCGGCCTGCTGCAACAGGGCTTCCGCCTGGGCTTTCAGTTCTTTGTATGTCGCCATCACTCATCCTTTCGTAAATGAATCAAATCAACTCAGCTCAATCAAACACTCATGGCAAACAGGCATCCCTAACGCCCGAAAAATTGTGGCAACTTGCTCAGATTCTTCCACGCAAGCGCGCCCAAACCCCCTACCCCATTGCGCCTCAATGCCCGCAAATCCTCACTCGATTTGTGTACGATATTCCACAAAGAGCGATTGCTGGCGCCGCCCACGCGCATTTTCACCAGTACCTCAGGAATGTAGTGCACCCCCACCCCGCCCCGGCCCAGCAAGCGAAGAATGAAATCGTAATCGGCGGCAATCCGGAAGGACGTATCAAACAGCCCATGCTGCTCATATACATCGCGCCGTACATACAGTGTCGGATGGGGCGGCATCCATCCCCAAGCCAAGCGACGCCCGGAAAAAACACCCGAACGCCAGTAGCGCACCACTTGATCGGGATTGTCCTTGCGCACATAGAGCAGGTCGCCATATACCGCCCCCACCTCTGGATCTGCGAAGGCAGCGGCAATCCGCGACAGCACATCCGGATTGGCGAACAAGTCGTCGGAATGCAGAAAACCCACCACATCGCCGCTGGCGCGCTTGATGCCCTTGTTCAGCGCATCGTAGATACCGCAATCCGGCTCGCTCACCAGCACATCCAGCCGGTCTGCATAAGACCGCAACACCTCCAGCGTGCCGTCGGTCGAACCGCCGTCGATGACAACCAGCTCCACATTCGCTCCGGCCTGCCCAAGCGTCGACTCGAGTGCGCTTAAGATGGTTTCGCGGCTATTGTAGACCGCGGTAATGACGGAAATCTTGACCATCAACGTCTCAGTATGCCGGCTCCCGCTTGGCCCCGAGGCTCTCGTAGACCGCCAGGGTTCCTTTGTGCGTCCAATCCCAGGAGAAGCGCCGGGAGAGCTCAAGCCCTGCCGATACCATCCGGTCCCGATATTCCGTAGCGGTCAAGCGAAGTACCGCGTCAGCCAACGCACGCGGATCGGCCTCGTCAGCCACAGTCAACGCATCACCCCCGACCTCCATGACAGCCTTGCATCGCGTAGTGACCGCCGGGCATCCGGCACGCATCGCCTCTACCACCGGAATGCCGAAGCCCTCATAGCTCGACGGATATACCAGACAAAGCGCGCGATTGTAGTGCTCGTTCAGGGCTTCATCCGTCACAAATCCCAAGTGCCTCACTCTGCGCCGCACCGATTCCGGCAAACCAGCCAACTCTCGGGGCCGAAAGCCACCGCCACCGACGCAATGCAACTCAAGATCGGGCAAAAACTCCATCGCCGCGAGGAGGGTCGCGAAATTCTTGTAACCCCCGCGTTCACCGATGTAAAGCACATAGGATGCTTCCGCCGGCGGCAACGACAACGGGCGAAATGCATCGGAGACGCCATTGTGGATAACGTGCACCGTCTGCCCCGGGATCTCCCCGACAAATTCCAGCATGTCTTGGCGCGTAGACTCCGAAATACAGATCACGGCCTGAGCGTCGCGGATCGCCGCCAACTTCTGACGGGTGTGTAACCACCGCTTAGGGCCTCTTGCATATCGCTCATAAACGAAGTCATGCACCGTAACGATGGTGGGGATATTCTTAATATTCGGCCGCCGGTAATAGCTTGAATGAAAAACCGACCCTCCCGCCGGAACCCGGCACGGTCGATACCTCTCCAACCCCCTCGCATCGTATGCCATATTATTAAGTCGGATTTCGAAATCCTGCTTCAAGGGCAAATCAAGTACGACTGATGCGCTAATTCCATTTTTCAGCAACACATTAGCCAATTGCTTAAAATAAACACTAATCCCACCATGGTACTGAAGAGAGAAAATTATTCCGTCTAAAATTAACATTTGATAAGGCCTTAAGACACAACATATCAAATAGCCACAGCTGAATCTCTTTGGATGCGCACCTGCTCCAATTGGCGCCTGTGTCCAGATTTCCTGAATGACACTGACCTCCAAAGAGCAAGCAGACCAACACCGTAAGCCAATGCAGCTGGAGGCGTTAAATTAGAAAAATAAAAAACAGGAACGATCGATGCATACAAATAAAAATAGCTTGGCGAGGAGCGGACCATTTTCAGCAAAAAGTAATTGTAAACAACAAATCCGATCAGCCCAACATTGAGAAGCAATCGGCCGTATGGGATATTCCAAATGGTGTATCTAAAGGTCTCACCAACCTCCTCGCCAAAAGACGTTGCATGATCATTTACAGAGGATAGTCCGACAATTTCATACATACCTACCGGGCCAAGCCCAAAAATAAAATTTTGGGGCCGTTCACTCGCAAGCTTTTTTAAGCTTTCAATCGCAGAATCCAACAAGTTTGAATACTCAAAAAACAAAATCTTGACAATATCAGGCAGGAGCGGAAGAACCAATAAAAGGAAGATAACAGCCCCCCACGGGGATAAATATATTAATATGTTCACATAAATATTCCTCCGCTTATAATAATCCACGATCATCACGATAAACAATAGTGCGAAATACGCTATTGCGCCTTTACGCTGCGCAACCAATGCCAAGAGCAAAGCCATGCCAAGCAGGCTAAACAACAACCACAAACGTGGCTTCAACGCCCGCGCATACTCAAAGCGGCCAACTTGAGCCAAGCACAATATCGTGCATGCATAGACGCCAAGCGATAGATACTCATCACCCGCAAAAAAAATATTCCATTGAATCCCAAAGACATCCCTATATAACGGATAGTCAGCCGGGAAAACAACTGAAAAAAACATTTTCGCCGTCCAACTGACGATAGCGAGAAGCGATAGCTTCTGAATACTTAACGAAGAAAACCGATAAAACAGCAAAAATACCGCAAAGAGAAGCATCACGCTTCTTGTAATAAAAAGAAAGTTCTGGCCACTTTGTTGCGAAATGGGCGTTAATATCGCACCCAGAACCAACATCACCAATAAAATGCTAGGGAATCTTTTGCTCAGAATGGCCCGACACAAAAATTTCATATACGGGGTGGCCGCCAGAAACAGGAAGACCACCATTAGGTCAAGTAATTTAACCGGGCCATAACTCTTAGTATAAATACTTGGATAAAATGAAGAAGCCATCCGAAAAGCGGCGTCCGGGATTGCGTAATGGTGCGTACACAGAATGCAGATAAGAACAGCAGCGACATGAACCGTAAAGCCCCTGTATAGGGCGAACCAAAGCAACAAAAGCGAAAATTGTGCTTCGGGAAGAAATCCAATCCTCAAAGAGCTAAGAATGGAGAAAAAAACACCCACCAGAACATAAGGCCACAGTGCCAATTTCAATTAACATGCCTCTCTAAATTCAAAAATTATCGGCCCCATGAGGAAGCTTAATTCATAAATAACTGACCAACCTCGTGGCAAATCCTATTTGAAAATAGCTCGACGCTATATAGAGACGCCTGTTTTGTGCACGCAAACGATTTCTTCGCGTAACTAGAAGCCTCCAGCGAGGTTACGTAATGCCTTACATGCTTTACTGAGTGAACGCCTTCGGCGAGGATCAGCCCCACCTCATCAGTAAGCAACTGCCGTGGACCATCACCATCCGAAGAAATCACTGGAACGCCTTGGCTCAATGCCTCCAGGATGACGAGACCGAATGGCTCGTTGTCGGAAAACGAAACGAGGAAATCGATTCCATCGAAAAATGTCGCGGCATCTTCCACAGGGCCAATCCATTCGACGTAGTTTGTGTCCCTGGACAACTGATGTAGTTCTTCTTGGTACTGGCGGTCGGAGTCATAGAGGGCTGAGCCCCCTATCTTCAGGCGGCACCTCACTCCGTGCTCCACATTGAGCGCCTTGACGAGGCGAATCGCAGCGTCAATCCGTTTCCAGCGCGTAATCTGCCCTAGACAACCAAAGACAATTTCCCCGTTTTGCTGGAAGACCCGGCTGCGCGCCCCCTCTAGTGGTTCCAGACGGCAGAAATTCGGGACCACTTCAATGCGACAAGGAAAAATTGACGCCATGCGCTCGGCGTTGCGCCCCGTGAGGCACACGAGCACGTTTGTAATTCTGGCCACCAAGGCCAGGACCATCCGGGTAGAGCGTTTTTCGAGCTTGTAGACATCATGGACGTGCCAAATGATTCGCGCCTTGCAAATAATCTTGGCTGCCGCAGCCATGATTACGCTCTCCAAATCGTTACAGTAGAAAACCGCTCCCCGCTCTGGTCGATGCTTTATGACAAGCCATATAGAGGCCAGAAGGTAATACAGAATCGCCAGCGGGTTTCGCGAGATCTTGACCACGCTTCCAGGAATTTTCATCCAAATCACCGAATCTTCGGTAAGCAGAGCGGTGTGCGGTTTGAGCGCGCGGTTCAAGAAACACTTGCTCTCGAACGCTGTGGCGAGAAGGTCGGCAGTATGCAAGCCAATTCGTTCGGCCCCCCCGTGCACATTTGCCATGCTTAGGAAGTAGGTTGCAGCCAACGCCTTACCCCCTTTGACAGGGCAATGGCCGCCCCAAGTACGTATCCAACGACTGATTCATTCTCCCTATGTTTGAGGAGCGTGTATCGTTCTGCAAACCAGGCTGGAAGCGGGTGTGTTCCATGACTTACCGCAATTTTTTTTACTTCCGCCACGGTGGCTTTGTAGTTAAGATCGTGAACCCCCCCGGCCTTCATCATTGCGATGGTGGCGGGAATATATGTCCCGCGTCCACCAACGCTCACGATCTTTCGAACCAAGTCGTAATCCATGGCATATCTGCATGCCGTACTGTACCCAGAGACCCCCGACACCACAGAACGCTTGAAAAACATCGTAGGGTGGTTGAATGGCATGACGTACTCAACCACCTCGCGATAGCTCTTCCGTCCTTGAAACAAGGTCATGTCGCCAGTTTCCGCGACCCAGAACATATCGCCCCAAGAAAAGTGAAACTCCCCTATTTCTTCGGCAACACGTTCGGTCGCATCGGGGAGGTATTCATCCCCCGCGTTTAGGAACGAGACATATTCGCCCGAAGCAAGCTCAATCGCTTTATTCCAAGCATCGCTGATACCCTTATCTGGCTCGCTGAACCAATAATCGACACGATCATCATAACGTCTGAGAATGTCGACGGTACCATCTTGTGAGCCGCCATCCACGACAATGTGTTCGATCAAGTCGTACTTCTGAGCTAACACACTGTCGAGGGTCGCCTCAAGTTCATTCTTGCCGTTAAACACGGCAGTTATCACAGTAATCAACGGTCTATCAGTCACCGCGGGTTTGAAATACCCGCGTACGCGCAATCCTCCGTGGCAGGGATGGTCTTCCCTGGCAAACAGGCCATGGACCTGCCCCTTAGCAGTTGGGCGCTTCGTTGCATACGGCGTCCGCGTGAGGCGCCGCGTTGTGGCGTATTGGGGGTCGAGCTCAAGAGTTTCCATATCGCTCACTCAGTATTTCCCGGTAGTAGTCCAGCCTCGAGCGACGCCAAGCACGACGCTAGTGCGCACATGCTGCCCCGCATGCCGATAGCAGCACATGTCCGCAAGAAACTCGCCGTTCACGCCCCAACTCCACCAAAATCTCCGGCGAAACCCGAGAGCGCGGGCGAGAAAACTCCTCGAACATTACTCTCGATAAATCTTCCGGGTCCCTTGATCTAAAAAATGTCACGTTCTCTTGGCCGATTAATTCGCGGTTTACAGGTATGTCTGACACAATCACCGGGGTTCCGAGGGATAGCGCGTCATAAACCGAACCGCCTCCGGGTCCGCCTTCAAAAAGGGTAGGCTGTAAAACGGCGCGAGCCTTCCGCATGAGTCCAATCTGATCGTGCTTCGGTATCATCCCAAGAACTTTCAATTTATCCTCAATTCCAACCCTCCTGGCGGTTGCCATTAGGTCCTCAAAGTAGCTTGGCGCCCGATAATCCGCGGTGCTGCCAGTGCAGACGAGTTGAACCTCCGGAAAAGCTCTCGCAAAAATCGCGAAAGCATGGAATGCGGTCTCGTGATCCTTATGTACCCAGAACTGGTTGGAAATCATGACGTACGGTTCCCTGATTCCGTACCGTTCTAGTGGAGCCTCAAGGTCGAACCATCTCGGATCAGGTGCTGCCGCAAATGGCAACGCAAATACCTGCGCCTTCCGTTTTGGGTAGAAGCGCTCGATATCCGCCGCCACCGCTTTTGCGTTTACGATGACCGTCGCTGCAGTGTTGAGCATGTATTCAAACTCGCGGTCGCGATGAGCGATCTCTTCCTCTGTAAAAAAGTGAGGGAGATATTTGTGCTGAAAATCAAACAAATAGCCGACCCATGGCGTTCGTGAGTTCTTAAGGGGGGCGAAGGCCGGCAACAAGACATTGAGCTTCAATCTTTTGGCCGCAGACTCGATCGCGCGGTCCCCGATGTCGATCTCATGAACACTTATCGCGAAGTCGCTTTCATCGGCAAGCTCATAAACACATTTTTTATCCAGAATTTGGGGGGCATTGGCGGACCTTCCTACAATAGTTTTGGCAACCTGCTTGCCGTGCCGATAGAGCCTGGCTAAAGAGAGTCGCGGCCCCTTGGTCGGCACAAGCAAATGAAGCTCGACATCACCCGTGGCAAACAAGCTACTGCACACCAGGCGCAGCAAATCAATACCACCAGCCCAGTCGATGAAACCATGCCCAAGAATTCCGACTTTCACTTGCACTTGCACTTGCCAACCTCGGCTAATCGCAGGTAGGTAGCAAAATCAGGTACGGGCTCGCCTTTATATTCAGCCGGGGGGTACGGCGGATTCGTCATGGCCCGAATGAATCTCTCTACCATTTCAGCACTCCAACTCGGGTCAATAACACCTCCATAAGGCGCCCCACGCTTGTAATAGGAGGCATCCCCGAATTGCACGCGCCCTTCATCACTTGATAACGCCAGAGTCACTGCGTCAAGAAACCGATCCATTGCCATGAACATAGTTCTTTGGTAAAGCGTTGACTGCAGATCAAACGGCTCTATTGGAACCGAGTCCTGAATAAGGATATTTCCATTGTCAAACCTCTCGTCCAGATAGTGGTACGTGAAGCCAGCGGACTCATCTCCATTAACCATGGCCCAAGTCAGACTGCTGCAGCCTCTATATTTTGGCAGCAAAGATGGATGCAGGTTTATTCCACCGTGAGTCGAGATATTTATGACATCGGCCGAAATCTTGTTTCTGTAGTAAATGGAACAAATCAGATACGGACGATAATCCAAAGAGTCTAAACAGATAGCTTCGGTTCTTACCTCTACAGACTTTCTTTTTGCATATGCAAACAGGTCGGAGACATGACTCGGACTCTCATGAGTAAAAACTTCGACCTTTGCCCCTTGCTCCAAAAGCAGGTCCATTGCCTTGCAGCCCGCCCAATGAAAACCACAAAGAACCACACGCTTATTTCTGAGCATAGAAGTCAACCACGCAAGCACAGATATCCAAGACCTGCCGATCGGAAAGCCCTGGCCAACTGGGTAAATTGATCCCAGCCCATGCCAACTCTTCTGCCACAGGATGCCGCCTAAAACTCTTTGAATACATCGGCATGGTATGAACGGGGTAGAAAAGGGGCCTAGTCTCAATACCCGCGGCAGCGAGGTGTTCTCGCAACGCATCCCGGTCGTCTGCTTCATCGACAATTATGGATGTCATCCAATAGCTATGCAGAGTTCCGGGCGCCTCGGCATGCACTTTTACGGGCGAATCACTCAGTTGCTGCCTGTAGAGCGCGGCTATTTCACGCTTTCTCGCGATAAAGGTGTCCGCACGCTCCAGTTGGGCCAACCCGATAGCGGCGGCGACGTTGGTCATGCGGTAGTTGTAACCGATGATGTCATGCCAATACTCGCGGTGTGCCGCGAGGCCTTGGCCTTTCAAATGGCGTGACCGCTCATACAGCGTTTTATCGTTCGTAACAACCATCCCCCCCTCGCCCGTGGTTATGGTCTTGTTGCCGAAGAAACTGAACGTTGAGATATCGCCAAAGGAGCCTACATGCTGGCCCTTGTACAAGGTACCAAAAGCCTCTGCACAGTCCTCGACAATAAACAATCGATGCTCACGCGCCATCTCGCAGAGCGAATCCATATCGCATGCCTGACCGTATAGATGGACTGCAAGGATCGCCTTCGTACGTGGGGTTATCAACCGTCTCACGTCGTTCGGATCCATTTGCCAAGTGCTACGATCCGCATCCGCAAAGACTGGCGTTGCGCCCGTGTACGCAATTGCATTCACGGAGGCGATATATGTAAGCGTGGGAACGATAACCTCATCACCAGGGCCGATCCCCAGTGCAAGAAGCGCCAAATGCAGCGCGACAGTGCCATTGCTCACGGAAATCGCATGCTCGGCATTAACTCGTTCTGCAAACCTGTGCTCAAACTCTTGAACGAAACGGCCGCGGGATGATATCCATGAGGTATCGATACATTCGTTAACGTATTTCTTTTCGTTACCGGAAAGGTCAGGTTGGTAAACCGGAATTTTAATTGCAGTCATTTTGCTGTTTTCTATGCATGTTGAGCGGAGCAGAAGCCCTCGCCCGCTAGCAGTTCGCCGACGAAAGCAACTCGATTTTCCTCGAGCGAAACACGCTTCGTTATCTTGAAGTACCTACCCATATTTTCAGCAAACCACTCTTCGCTGTACCAATCAGGAATAGGCGGAGCAGAAGTGCCGTCCCACAATCCAAGCGGCATGAATTCTATGATCAGGTGTTTCCTCGTAAACGACGCGATGGATGAAAAAATCGCATCTATAGAATATTTCTGCGTCAGTAGGAGATGGTGCGTGACGGCCAAAGCGATCACAAGATCCGACTTAAATCGTTCGGATCTCTCGCGAGTAAGCGCCTCGCGGACATCACCCATGAAGTCGAAGCAAGCCATGAAAACCTTTTCGCCCTTCGTCTTGAGCAGCAACTGATCAACTGCTTTCTCATCGTAATCTGTACAAATCACCTGCTCGACGTCGGGCAACTTCGCAATCGTTTTTGAGAGGATGCCCTGGTTTCCGGCCAACTCCACGATTGAAGTTGCGCCCAATTCCTTCACTATTTGGACAACCCATTCCATTCTCTGGGTTAGCTTGATGTCACCACTTTCATAATAAAATCCGGCGGCATGATGATAATTACCCCACATCGACTTTCCCGTCAGATTATAAGACTCAACTTTCCGGCGCAAGGACGCATTGTCAGAATCACGGAAGGGCATCATCTTCGACCGCAAAAAGAACTTCACAACAGGGCGAAGGAGTATGCTCCTCACGCGCCGTTCGATAGATTGATCACTGACGGCTGGGCTCCGCCTATATTTTGAAAAAACGGCAACAACTCTTCTTGTGATTTTCTTGCCGAGCACGGAATACATTGGACTCGTTATCACAGCCAATTCCGTTCCGTCTAAACCCGTTCCTTTCAGAAGGAAGGCATGCTTGTAGATGCTGCCCAACCCACGCTCGACCAAGGAAAGAACGCTGGCGTAACAGTTAACAAATTCTTCACGCGCAATCCACGTAAATTCACAATTTCTTTTTACGATGCTTCCAAAATCAACATATAACGGCCTATCGTATTCAAACACGACATTGTAAGGGTGAGCATCCTTCAATTCGTATCCATATTCGTTTGCGCGTTTATTAACTTCCAAAACACAAACCGCCGCGCGCCGTAGCATTTCTGGCGACCACTCATATGGATAGATCACAGGTGTTATTTTTTTATGTTCCAGAACGAGAGAAAAATTTTCGATACTCAGTTCGGACACCTTTGTCTCTGGAAAAAGGCCATCTCGCACCAACCGCTCTATAAGGCCGCACTCGAGAAGCCGAAGCGTTTCTTTGACATGCGCAGCATTAATACCCCTGTACACCCTATCTCCCGCCATATACAGCGAGCCCACATCGTCGACTGTACTAATGCGAGATTTCCTAATTTGCTTTTTTGTATTTTGGAGATTCATTTTTTTACCTTGCTGAAAGACCGAGCACCATCATCCCATGCTTGCGGGTTCCTTTAAAGAGAAAAGGAACAACCATCGCATTCAGGCCCCACGAGATCGAAAAGGCAAATGCAGCTCCATCTGCGCCGTATACCGGCACCAGCCAGAGTGCCAGTAAGATATTTGTCAGCATCCCTATAAAAACCAATACAGCAATGCTTACATGCCGCCCTTCAATTATCAGCAACCTGCCCCGCAATGAAACCATTGATATGAATATAATTGCCCATATGCTGATGGACAAAACACGCCCCGCAGCACTAAAATCAGCACCGAATAAAACACTCACAATGGCTTCGGATAAGACAAATACAAATAAAGCGAGCAACGCAGACCCAAGTGCAAAATACCGATATGCCTTATTCGCGTAGTCGCCGTACGCTCGCTTATCTTCCATGTATAGACTCGTCAGGCGAGGCGCGATCGATCCGCCAACGGAAACCGGAACAAAAAACCAAGCAGCCACCAGTGTAGTTGCCGCCGAATAGACACCCAATTCCGTTGCCGTAGTGAGCTGGCGCAACAGGATCTTGTCGATATTCAGGTTGACGGAAACAAATGCGCCCGAAAGAATGATTGGCCAAGAGGTTTTTATGAGATCCATCATTACGGCGTATCGTGGCCGCCATTTTTTAAGTTTTCCACCCTTTCGGTTGTATATCCAAAGCAAAGCAGTTGCGCCTAGAACCGCCTCAGCAAAGAGCGACCAAACAAACGCCTCTAACGGCGCATTAGTCTGTATCAAAAATATTTTTACACCCGAAATAATGAGAAAGACGATATTTTCTGCCCACACTGTATATTTGGATTGCACTTCGGATTCGAACCAATATTTCACCGCGTCAGTTGCTTTGAAAATAACCGTGAAGCCGAGCACTGTAATCATGAATTTCGCTGACTCATCATCTGGACGAGTTACATTGACTGCCAAAACGACAAATCCGAAGGCCAGCAGGCCACCCAGGACCTGGAGCGCGAATGCACTTCCCAAGGTCTCATTCTTGGTACCCGGTACTGAGACCAGTTTTTTCACCACTACACCGTTCAGACCGAGTGCAGCAATAGTGCTAAACAAGGCAACGAAGGCTATCGCGTAATTGAGCTGCCCGAACCGGTCAGGCCCCAGGTAGCGAGCAACCCAAACACCCACAACCAAGCCAGCCAATATTCGAACAAGCTTGTCGGCAAACAGCCACCCGGTATTGTTAAAGGCTCTTAATAAGTTCGGGCGATGTCCAAGCGCGGCTTGAACGCGACCAGGAAGCCATGTCAGCCACACGGGCTGGTTGATCCCCAAAGCTAAAGTCTCCTTGCCATGGTTTTGCCTTACTCGTGATAGTCCATGGCCTTGTAGCCGTGCTTCTTCACCAGCTCGTCGCGCTCGGCGGCCTTGAGGTCCTCGCGCACCATCTCGGCGACGAGTTCGTCGAAGCTGATCTTCGGCGTCCAGCCGAGCTTGCTCTTGGCCTTGCTGGGGTCGCCCAGCAGGGTTT
>VFQO010002024.1_pt1 | contig 13464 bp, 15 predicted proteins | sample 3512331 | NCBI WGS metagenome assembly VFQO01 (sample SAMN10412371, study PRJNA504923) | tailings metagenome | isolation source: Replicate 3 from Balatoc abandoned mine | place: Philippines: Itogon, Benguet | collected 2017-08-28
AAGCAAAATAAATCAGACGCATAAGTTAGTAGCATTAGAAAAAGAAGTTGAAGTTAAAGCCCCGACTTAAAAATCCGGTCCATCAAAACCCATTTTTCCCCGGGTTTGGCCCAAGGCAAAGGCTGCTGAAATCCCCACATGAGTTCTTCCCATTTGGCAATGATCGGGTTGGCGGCATCCATTTCCGCTTTTTTCTCAAAAGTAAACTCATCTTCCGTTTCCAAGATCATAAACATCCGGTTGCCGGTGCGAAAGATTTCGATATTCAAAATCCCACAGTCAAGGTCATGTTGAGTCACTTCCGGCCAGGCAGCACCGGGCGCATGATGGGCTTCATAGGTTTTGATGGATTCGGGATCGTCGATGAGGTCAAGGGCAAGGCAAAATCGTTTCATGGGGAGAAGTTAGGGGGTTGGGGAGTGGAGGTATGGGAGTTGGAGAGTATGGAAGGTTTGGGAGAATGGGAGTTAGGATGTCATGAAATGAATGGACTATCGAAAGTGTTTTTTGAATTCACGGATCGTTTGGAAGGCGGCTGCATCCGGGTTGGGGTAGGGGAAAGCCTCAGCAGAGACAAAGCCGGAGTAACCTGAATTTTTCAGCACTTCGGCTATCGGCTTCATATCGGTGTGACCCAAACCCATGGGCCTCCGATTGGAATCTGCGAAGTGAACGTGGCCGATGTGTTTGGCGTTTTTTGACAAGCTTTGAGCGAGGTTTTCTTCCTCGATATTCATGTGGAAAAGGTCTGCCAAAAGAACAATTCCTTCGAGTTGATTTGAATCGAGAAACTCACCGCCTGCCTGAAGCGTATTGATGAGGTTGCTTTCATATCGATTTAACGGCTCGTAAATCAGTGACACTCCAACTTCTTTTGCCTTTTTTCCCAATTCCGAAAGTCCTTCTGCTAGCAAGTCCAAAGCTGCTTCATTGGTATGTCCAGCAGGGATATTTCCCTGCATGGACCCGATAATCGCCGGAGCAGCGAACTGTGCCCCAAACTCCATCATCTCGGTGATGTAAGCGATTGCTTTCTTTCGGATTTCCCGATTGGGATCGGTCAGAGTCAGGCCTTGCAATACTTTTCCGGCGCCGGTTCCCACAGCTGCCAGTTCCAGTCCATAAAAATTCAGTCGCTGTTGAAGTTCGTTGGCATTCACATCAGCACCTGTTCGGGTAAATAGCTCTACTCCATCAAATCCCAGGTTGGAGGCTTTTTTCAAACTTTCCTCCAAGTCATGCCAAAAGATCCATGGACCCTGATTCATGGTGTTGATCAGGTTAATGGTTACGGCGGATTTGATCATTGGTATTCGAGGTTAAGCATGATTTTGATGATCCCCTGAGGATTGGTGGCCCATTCTACGAGGGTTGCAGGGCCTTCTTCTATGGAGATGGTTTTGGAAATGACGGCTTCTACGGGGAAATTTCCTGATTCCAAGTACTGGATGACTTCAGGAAAGTCGGTTTTCCCCACGCAGTTTCTTGAACCTAGAATTTCGATTTCCTTTTGGACAAAAAGCGAAGTATTGAACTCCACAGGAGCTTTGGCATAGCCGATGCATACGACACGGCCTAGGAAAGCGACTTCTTCCACGGCACTTCGGTAAGTCAATGGACTTCCTACCGCTTCGATAATGACATCAGGTCCATCGCCTTCGGTAATTTCCTGAAGTCGATCGTGGAGATTCTCCCGACTTGGATTGATGGTATGAGCCACGCCGATTTTATGGGCTACTTCCAGCTTGCTGTCGTCCAGATCGATAGCAATGACCTGAGCTCCCCGATTGACGGCCGATGCTACCGCGCCAAGTCCGACAATTCCGCAACCGATCACAGCAACCCGATCTTCAGCTGTAACTTTTCCCCGGCTCACTGCATGAAACCCTACCGTAAGCGGTTCGGCCAGAGCAAGCTCCTCGAGGCTTAATTTTTCCGAAGGAAATACATCTTGCCAAGGTGCAGTAATGTATCGCGTCATGGCACCGGGGCGGCGAACTCCCATGGTTTTGTTGGTTTTGCAGGCATTGGGCCGGCCTTTTCGGCAAGCCACGCAGGTACCGCAGGCCAAGTAAGGATAAAGGGTAACTCGAGTGCCTAAGGAAAGATGCTCCGGGACTTCAGCTCCTTTTTCTACGATGGTAGCACCTACCTCATGACCGAGGATATTGGGATATTCTTGTAGGGGAAAAAGCCCCTTGAACCCGTTCAGATCTCCTCCGCAGAAACCCACTTTGCCGACTTCGAGCAAGACTTCTCCTGCTTTTGGGCTGGCTTTGGGAATGTCCCTAACTTCTGATTTTCCTATTTCGGTGAGAAAAAGTGCTTTCATTTTTTATTTAAGATTTACGATTTCGGTTTTCGACCTGCAGCGTTGAAGTGCTGCTGATTCCATTTTTTTAATTTTCTCTAAACTAAAATCATGAGCCAAGAACACTGAACAATGACCTCCGAACTCCGAGCCCCTTTCATCTTCAGTCACTCAACTTCGGTCATGCGACAACGGTCAAATATTATTCTGTTCCTTTCCCTCAAACCACATCCGGTTTTTGACTGGCTCGACTAGGTTGAGGATTTGGTCGATCAATTCTATTGGGATATCCAAATCCACCGCTTCCAGGTTTTGTCGGACGATATCCACTTCACACATTCCGACGATGGTAGTCGCGATCAGCGGATGGTCCATCGCAAATCGTAAAGCCACTTGGCTCAACTGGTACCCATAGCTTTGGCACAAGTCCAGTAAAACAGGTTGCATAGCTTTTATCTCTGCAGGAGAACGGTGCCAAGGTGGGAGAGTGGCATCCGAAAGAATTCGCTGCATAAGTGGCGCAGCATTCATCAGCCCAAAATCCATTTCCTGGGATAGTGGAACCAATTCTTCATTGATCTCATCTTCGAGCAGGTTGTAATGCGCCCAGGATAGCACCGTGTCAGGGTTGGTTTCTCGAGCAATCTGAGCCAAGTACCGAACCGGCAGCCCGGTGATGCCCCAAAATCGGGCTTTTCCCGACTTGACTACTTCCTGAATTGCAGGGACTGCTTCTTCCAGAATGATTTGTTTGTCCACAAACTCAATGTCATGGAGCTGAAACAGATCGAGGTAGTCGGTCTTTAGCCGAGTGAGCGATTCATCGATGCTTTGGAGGATTCTTTTTCGGAAAAAATCAAAGTGCTGTAGATCGTATCTCCCGCATTTACTCGCCAAAATGACCTCTTTTCGCTTCCCTTCCAAGGCTTTCCCCAATCTGCTTTCGGCCAAAGTCAATCCGTAAAATGGCGAGACATCGAAGAAATTTACCCCATGGTCCAAAGCAAGGTGAACCGATGAAATGGCTTCCTTTTCATCTACGGGATCAAAAACATTCCCCATGGGCGAAGCACCAAATCCCAATATGGAGACCTCTAATTCTGTTTTGCCTAGTAGGCGGTAGTCCATAGGTTAATTGAGTATAAGGTAAAATCAATTGAGATTTCCAAAATAGAAGTTTTTCCCGAAGTAGGAATCCTGCCAAAGGTTTATTGGTCAAAGTCGGGTTTGATTCTCACTTGTCTGAGATTGAATTATTGAGGTAAATTTTTTTGAAAGAGCCTAAAATTAAAAAAGCTGTCCCGCTAGGGACAAAATCTAGGTAAAATTAAAAAAACGAAAACCCTTCCGTCCCGTACGGGACGGGACTTCGTTTTTGTCCATTGAAGATCTACCTAGCTTTGGTGCCTGACGGCACAGCCTCCTGTTTAATAGATGCTTAATTTTAAGATGATTAAGTCTATTTGATAATTATAATAGACTAGGACGGTCTTATATTTTGATAGATTATGCACATTAAATAAGGGGGATTTTACTCCCCTTTGACATACTTTCTCCAGTTGTGCTGCTCTTGGAAGCCAAGGACTTCGCGGATTTTCCGGTTGGAAAAAAGGGCCTCATGCTCCTCCAACTCCCGCTTCAGAGGTACTCCGGGGAAAAAGCGCTCAGCTAGTTCTTTGCTCGGAATGATCGCTCCATTGTGGTCATTTCCGGCATTGAAGACCTGATAGCCCAAACCGTCCTTTTGCAAACACAAATCCACGATCTGTCCCAAATCCCGTGCATCGATGTAGCAGAAGGCATTGCGACGGCGCACCTCCGGATGCTTGAAATAGTGTGGGAATAGTGTTTGGTATTCATGCGGCTCGATCACGTTGCCGATGCGAAGGGCATACATATCCACGCCGGTTCGGCGCTGAAAGGCTCGGGCTGTTTGCTCATTGACTACTTTGGAGAGTCCATAGCTATCCATGGGGTTTACATCATACTCCTCGTCAAGTGGTAAATAAGCCGGGTCGGTTTTCCCGTCAGAAAAGCAAATGCCGTAGGTTGTCTCTGATGAGGCGATGATGATTTTTTTGATTCCCAACTTGACCGCAGCCTCGATGACGTTGTAGGTACCGACCGTATTGACTCGGAATGTTTCATTGTCGGGTTTGATCAGGATGCGAGGGACGGCGGCGAAGTGCACCACCGCATCAAACTTGGGCACTCCCGTACCGGGCTCCATTTCGTCAAATCCCGCATACATGCTCATCGCATTAAACATTTGCCCGGAATCGGTGATGTCTGCGGTGAGATTGTCCACGCCGGGGTGATGGAGTGGAGTGAGGTCCACATTCATGACCCGGTGACCTTGCTCGATTAGGTAGGGGATGACGTGTTTTCCGGCTTTTCCAGATCCGCCGGTGAAGAAGATGCGCATGGTTGGGTTGATTTGAGTTTAACTTTTTAAAGAGCTAGTGGTCTTTGCTTTGGTGTCAAAAATCTCCTTAACCCTTTCGCTGATCATAGATTTCCTGTCTTACCTTTTCTACTTCCTCAGTGATCGTTTGGAAATCCAAATCTTCAGTTTTGAATGTTTGAAGTAAGCTCGAAAATTTGCTATCGATCATTTCTTTCTCCAACTCTTCGACAAGTTTGATTTTGTCTGTTTTTGAAAGCTGATTGACCAGAGATAAAATCTGATCAAAGGTCAGGTCTAGTTTGACAGTAGTTTCCATGTCCATTTAATTTATATTTCTAAGTTAACAAAATCTGGAATGTACTTAGTTGAATCGTCTTGATCTTCGAATTTGAGCTATCACTCCTCTCCGATGTCCTCATTCCAGAGTGCTGGATTTTGGGCGATAAACTCCTCCATCAGTTGGATACAGGTCGGGTCGTTTTTGACGATGACTTCCACGCCGTTTTCTTTCAATAATTCCTCCGAACCCAAGAAGGTTTGGTTTTCACCGATCACGACCTTGGGGATGCCATAGAGCAAAATCGCTCCCGTACACATCGGGCAAGGGGAAAGTGTGGTATACAGTGTGCATTCCCGATAGACCGATGCAGGCTGTCTTCCGGCATTTTCGAGAGCGTCCATCTCGCCGTGGAGGGTAACGCTTTTTTGCTGCACGCGCTTATTGTGTCCTCTTCCGAGGATTTGGCCTTGATACACGAGCACGGAACCGATTGGGATTCCACCTTCCTGAAGTCCCGTTTGGGCTTCATCGATGGCGGCTTGGAGAAATTGATCCATGGAATTTAGGGGTTGTCTATTTTTCTTTTGGAAAGTTTTTTATCTGAAAAAAAGAAAAAAGGAGGCATTTACCTCCTTTTTTCTGATGGATATTGCTTGATTATTTCAGATTCGCCTTGAAAAACGCGATGGTCTTTTCCCAGGCAGCTTTGGCGGCAGCCTCGTCGTAGCGAGGAGTGGTATTGTTGTGAAATCCGTGATTCACCCCTGGATAGTTGATCATTTCATACTTCTTGCCATGGGCCTTGAGTGCGGCTTCGTATGCCGGCCAACCTGCATTAACGCGCTCGTCGAGTTCGGCATAGATCACTAGGAGAGGAGCATTGATTTTTGGGACGTCCTCAATCGCAGGCTGTCCTCCGTAGAATGGGACGGCAGCTTTCAGATCCGGAATTCGCGTTGCCATCGCATTGGAGATCCATCCACCGAAGCAGAAACCAACCACACCTACATTTCCATCACAGTCGGGGTGATTTTTGAGGTATTCGTAGGCTGCGATAAAGTCCTCGAGCATTTCATCGCGGCTTCTCTTGGCCTGCATAGCCCGACCTTCGTCGTCATTGCCGGGATAGCCGCCAAGCGGAGTCAAGGCATCGGGAGCGATGGAGATGAAACCATCCACAGCACATCTTCTGCCCACGTCCTCAATGTAGGGGTTGAGTCCGCGGTTTTCGTGAACGACTACGATGCCGGGGAATTTTCCTTTTCCGGCAGGCTTGGAGAGTAGTCCTTTGATCTGTCCACCCCCCTTGGGCGAGTCATACATTACATAGTCCGAACTTTGCATGCGCTCGTCGGTAGGCTCAATGGTGCGGGTATTGACATAGTCCGGCATCATGCTGCTCATCAGCGCGGTGACGGTAATGCCTCCCACGGCGTAGGCGGAGAGTTTTTCGACAAAAGTCCTGCGGTCCAGCTTATTGTGGCAGTAGTAATCGTAGAGGTCAAAAGCTTCCTGAGGAATGTCCTCTTTTCGTAGTTTTTCCATGGTTTGGTTTGGGTTAGTCGCCTTAAGTTATTCAAAATCAAGGAAAGCAAAATCCAAATCTGTAGAATGGAAAAAAAAGCACGTGAATGGGTGGGAATGTTGGATGTCGGATGGAGGGAGTCGGGAGGTGCAAGAAATTTAGAACCTGTATCAAATTTCTCCTACGCTGTTCTGCGTCCTTTGCGCCTCTGTGGTGAAATATTGACTTTCATTGCTTGATTCCATTTGAAAAAGTTTGCGGCATTTTTCAAACTTTTTGCCTCGGGGTTAGTCCTTAGGTCATGGAAAAAAATTATCCCAATTGGATGGCAAACTGCCTTAAGTTGGCAGCAGTTTATAATATACTTTGGGGTGCATGGGTGGTGATTTGGCCGCATACCTTTTTCGAATGGACGGGAATGGCCCCGCTGCAGCATCCCACGATTTGGCAGGGAACCGGCATGATCGTAGGCGTGTACGGCCTCGGTTATTGGTGGGCAAGCTATCATCCCCTGAGGCATTGGCCCATCGTAGCGGTAGGATTTCTGGGAAAAATCTTCGGTCCGCTGGGATTCCTTTTTAATTACCTGATCCTGAAGGAAACCCCCTTCGAATTCAGCTATACGCTGTACACCAACGACCTGATTTGGTGGATTCCTTTTTTCCTGATTCTCAAGCGGGTGCATACGGTGACGAGATGGCAATTAAGGTAATCCAAGAAATGATCAGGAAATCGGGATTTGGGGTTTGTATTTTGACTTTCGACTCAGTCTAAGAATCTGAAAAAAATGGATTCGATTCGACTTTCCGTAGATACTGGGCTGTTTATTTTGGTATGGCTGGTGCAAGTCATTATCTATCCCTCATTTGATCAGATTGCCGAGGAAAAACTGAAATCATGGCACCGATTGTACACCCAAAAGATCCTCTGCTTCGTGGGGCCGATGATGTTTGTTCAGTCCGGCCTGATCGCTTGGCAAATTCTGAATGAACCGCTTCTTTTCCTGGCTGACGGATTGCTTTTAACGGGGATTTGGATCAATACCTTTCTCATTGCCGTGCCCATCCACGGGGAAATTGATCGGGATGAAACCGTGGAAGGCCATCTGCCCAAACTCCTCCGAGTCAATCGCTGGCGAAGCTGGATGTGGACGGGTTTGTTTTTGATTTCTTTGGGGAGGGTGATCGTGTAATCCGTTTTGGGTTGTTCGGGATTTAAAAAATCTAGAGTTGGGCTTCAGGTCGGTACATCTTAAAGTGCTTGGAAGATGGAACCTTTGCTAAGATCCATAGAAAATATTAGTTTTTCTTGGAAAAGGTAATTAAGCCCGATTTCACTTGGGCATAGACCTCGAAAAAATTGAGGTCTTTATTTTCAGGCTTCCATAATTCTCCCATAGCCAAGTCACTATCAAAATCGTCAAAGCGATTGAGTCCCGCCCCCGCATAATGGGTCAGTTCTCCCAGATAGATTTTTGGTCCTACCGAATAAAAATCAACTCTACAGTAATCAAAGTCAGCGGCAAAAACTTTTCCGATCCGTTTCATTTCTTCGAGGTGAACTAGCCGAGGCGCCCGATCCAATTTTTTAGTTCCGCATAACTGAGCCCCTGGAATTTCCACCAGATTTTCATCTGTAAATAGGATCGACTCTTCGCCGAATCGATCATTTAAAATGGAAATCATCTTAACACGTCCATTGAAAAAATGAAGCTTGATGTCCGAAGGGATGTTTCCGTTTTCGTCGCGGAGGACTTTTTCGCAGATGATCCTGCGGGGAATATCCCGATAGGCCCAGGCATGAAAAACCTGCCCAAAGCTTTGAGAAAGCCAGTATTCGGCTAGCTGTCGCACTTCCTTTGGGTCTGTCCCGGGAGCAATGAGTTTGTTGAAGCCCGAGGCATGATTGGCTTTCAGAAAGAACTCAAAATCCCAGTCTTGATGGGGGATGTCCCGGCCATTTTTGCTGACAAAATACTGAGGAATAAGGAGCCTTTCGGCCTCCTGGTTGCCCAGTTTTTGGCGAACATAGTCCCTCACTTTTACCTTGTCTGAGGCGATCATCAGTAGGGGATTCCGATCGGTGACCATCTTGTGAACCACCCGCTGATTGTGAGTGCGCGGATGAGCAAGGTCGAGATCGTACCCGTTTTTTTTGCGGAATACCTCATGGAGTTTGGGATACCCCTTGATTTTTTCTTTGAACTGATAGCCGTGTTCCCAGATACGCTGAGGCAGACCTTGTTTGAAAAAAGGGTTCATTACGAATTGGCGAGACTTTTTTTTAAAACTAGTACAAAAGGAGAGAAAATTAGCTAGCCCTCCTCGTGGACTCTGAAAGGTGGGGGATTTTGCTGACAGGTGGTACCTGTAGTTCTGGCGAAGCTATGCCTACCCCTTGGTCAGGCAGGCCCAGACCACAAAAAAGCCCTTCCAAAACAAGTCTGGAGGGGCTCAAAATGATCTAATTTTTTTCGACTCGATGCTGAATCTGCTGGGAGGAGTTACTTTTTAACCTAATTGAACACCTCGTTAGCCTCCAAAATTCCGACTCAATCCCCATAGGTACCTCTCCGTCCCGAAAGCTTTCGGGAAGCGCTTTCATTGTTCGTGCTCCGCACGCAACGAAAGCTTAGTTGTTATCGGTTCGGTTTTCTGTCGTCATACAATTTCTGCTTGCCAATATTCAAACGTTTTTGTTTGTCCGTTGTCCAAATTTATATCGTATGAAATTTTGTTTGTCTGTGAGATTGAGAAGTCAATTTGTTTTTTGAATAAAACTCCCGAATACGAAAAAGTGTGATATTCTCCGTTTTCTCCGCAAATGTCAATGTCGTCAGGAAATGCGTTTATCGTATTTTCGTCTATGTCTTTTCCGATAAATGTCTTGTCTAATTTGTCTGCTTGCGTAACGATGATTTTTGATTTAATTCCTGACTTGAGGAAGTCGGAAATGATTTCGGTAGATGATTTGTCCCAAAGCGGTTCAACAACTTCAATTCCTAATGGGTTGAGTTTAGTTTCTCTGTAAGTTTTTACGTCCGCTAAAAAAATGTCGCCAAAAATGAAATGAGTAACGCCCTGCTTCTTAAAATACTCAACTGTTTCCTGCATTTTATTGTCATAGTTTTTTAGGTCTTTGGCAAATAATACGGTGTAAAGAGGAATACCAATACTGTCCGCTTGTTTTGTCAGTAGCTCAACAGGAATGGAATGAATTGAAGATGTCAGCGTTTCTTCGTTAATAGTTGTCAGCAATGCAACAACGTCAAATTCGTTGTCTTGTAATGTCTTTTGAAGAGCTAATGCAGAGTCTTTTCCGCCACTCCAATTAAATACTGCTTTTTTCTTCTGGTTCATTCTGTCTGTTTTGGTGTCGCTCTAAACTGACCGATAACGGTCAAGTATAAGAGCAGTAGCGGATTTCAAGGCGATTACCTGTCCGCCACCACAAAAGTTTATTGAATGCACAGACCTTGATTTAATCACTTCACCCGCTATTGCTCTTATACAATGTTGGGGGCAGTGTTCTTTTATTTCCACCATTCAAAATTGTCTGAAATGATGATTTCATTCTTTTGAATATGGTGTGTCGTTTTCATTGGAATGGTTCTAAAGTCAAGGCTATACTTTTCAGCTAATCCCCTTATTTCGTCAGTATCATCATAAGTAAGCATAAACTTCCCTTTGAGTTGAGCAGTTAAAGCAAATAAGGAATCATGGTCAATTTCAAAGTGAGTATAAAGTCGTCTACCTGCAACGGTGTAGGGAGGGTCGATGAATGAATAAGCATTAATGTCATTCTTAATTTTGTCTAGTTCTGCAAATGCATCACCTTCGACAAATTTCATTTTAGCTTTTACATGTTCAATTGCCATGATTCTGTCTCTTAGGGTCTTTGGATACCATCGGGATTTGATTCCCTTACCGTTCTCACCATTTTTAATTAGCCCTGAACCTTTGGTAATTATACCGCCATGAAAGATTCTATTTTTAAGAATAGTGCTAAAAGCTTGTTCCTTTGTTGTTTTATTTTCCTTTTTAAGTATTGAGTTTGCATTTTCAGGATTTAGGTCAAATGAATAGATTTTATCTGCCAACCAATTATGGTCGCCATTAATTATCACTTCCCAAACAGCGGCTACTTCATGGTCAAGTTCAACCATTACAATATTTTCGGCTAAACTCTCAAATGCTGCGGTAAGACTTACAATTCCACCACCTGCAAATGGCTCAATTAATGTTTTGGTGTCTTTTGATTGCTTAAGCCACTTTCTCACGACAGGAATTAGCCAAGTCTTTCCACCTGGATATCTGAATGGACTTCTCTGAGGAACGGAAGCCACATTTACAACCTTTGGTGTTGCCTTTTTCTGTTTCGTTTCAAATATTGATAATTGTCCGTCCATGATTAACTACTAATTATGTCTGTTAATGACGGTGCATCTGGCGGATTTTTGTCCAAATGCTCGTCAAGACGGTTTTGTAAAATATTGATGAAGTCTGAAATATCTCCGGGTTCGGGAGTAGTGACCCTCAAAAGTGCAGGCTCAAATTCAGTATAAATTATTTCAGTTAGAACGAGGTTATTTTGCTTTTGCTCTTCATTATATACTAGGTCGTATAGAAACCAAGCAATGTCTGCCTTTGATTTAGTAGTTGTCGGCAGAGAAGGTAGGGTTTCAAAAAATGACTTTTGAAGGGCTACGGTTTGTTTCTTTTTCCAAGATTGAAATATTCCACCCTTGTAAAGCATTTGTGGAATAAGGCGCTTTCGAGACGATGATAGATAGTCGGGTTTGGGATAGTTGTATCCTGAAGGCCACTCAAAATCTTTTGAAGGCTTTTTGATATACTCTTCAAATGGGTTTCTGAGATTTCCTGAAATATACACTCCCTGAACTTCAAGTGAAGCAAAGTCTATAAGTCGACCTTTTTCGTTGTATTGAACGAGCACAAAATCTATGTTGCCTGCTGATTGTCCGTTTTTGTCAACAAGTTTGATTTCAGACAAAGAAGTCCAATTCGCTTTTGTGCCAAACGCAAATTCAGCAGCTTTTTCAACAATAACCCAATCTTCTCTGAATCTAGTTGGACAAGTAATTACTGAAATACCATTGTGCCAAACACTGCAAACCCCGAGTGGATTGTTCGCTTTATCTTTCGTACAGTTTGGGACTTTATTGTTGAAAGGACAAAGTTTTTGCTTTCGATATCGCTCTGCCTTTGTGCTTTCATTCTCAATTGGAAAGCCGAAAACTTCACCAAGAGGGCTTTTATGTTCTACTTTTTTTGCCATGTTCAAAGATATGAAATTTTGTCGGCCGATAGAAATATTGTTAGTGATTTTCACATTGGCCCCAACGGTCCGCAGCTAAGAAACGTGGGGCATTTCGGAGCGATTACCTGTCCACCGTACCAAAAGTTAATTCGGGGAACAAACCTATCGGATATCACTGACCGCCCCATGTTTTCTTAGGTGCTGTTATGGTTAGTTTTTCTTGATTTCGTTCATTTTCTCAATTGCTTCGGGTTCTCCTTTTTCAACTGCTTTCTTTAAAAATTCAGTATCCCTCCGACCAACCTCATATTGAATAAAAAGTGATTTTTATTTAGGGCGGTATTCTTCCCAGTTGGATGGTAGGAGTTGGTAGAGGTTTTTGTGGTTGATGCTTTGGATTCGTTCAAAGACGTCTTTGAGCCATTCAAACTCATTGATGTGGTTTCTTTTGCAACTGGCCATGAAGGAGTACATGGCGGCGGTCATTTCGGCGGCGTGATGTGATCCTGCAAACAGGTAGTTCTTTCTGCCGATGGCCAGGGGTCGGACGGCGTTTTCGACCAGATTGTTGTCGATTTCCATCTGCCCGTGCAGGGTATAGGCACTCAGTCCTGCCCATCGCGTGTAGGCATAGCCGATGGCTTTGCCCATGGGACTGCCCGGCCGATAGCTGTATCGGTTTTGCTCCAGCCACTTTTCGAGTTTTTCCAGAATCGGCTCGGCATACGTTTTCCTGGCCTGAGTCCGCTGTTCCCACGTAGATTTTTCAGCTCTCAACTTTTCCTCCAGCAGATAGAGTTTCTGGATTTCGTCCAGCACATAGTTGGCCTGCTTCTCATCGTCCTTGACCGCATGGACAAAGTACCTGCGGGCATGGGCCATACAGAAAGTCAGATGGATATGGGGATGGTTTTCAAACAGGGCATGATAGACCTTGTACCCATCGGTCTGGATGATGCCTTTGAAGTCTGCCAGCATGGTTTTGGGGCCGGATTGATCCCGGCCTCGGCGGTAGTCAAACAGGACCAGCCGGTCTACCGGGGCATGGTAGAGCCACATGTATCCCTGATGGATTCCGTTTGGGTGGTCCCTGTCCAGGACTTTGATCGGGCTTTCGTCTACCTGGAGGTATTTTTGGTTGAGAACGATCATTCGATGAAGCTCCCAGAGCGGTATGAGCTGTTCCCATCCGGCCATGATCCAGTCAGAGGCGGTAGAGGCAGGAACCCGGACTCCCATTCTGGTAAACTGATCCAGCTGTCTGTGGAGCGGTTTGCCGTAGACGTACTTTTCGACCGTCATGTGGGCCACTACCGATTCGGAAGGGATGCCTTTCTCAATCACCCGGTCAGGGAGTGTTCCGATCAGAATGCCTTCTCCGTTGGGTCTGGCGTACTTGGGACGGATATAGCGCTTCACGTAGAAGGAAGCGGGAATGATCTCTAATACTTCGGTGACTTCTTCTCCGATTTTCACACAGTCCTGGGTGGATTCGGAAGGCTCGATGACGATCTCTTCTCTTCGTAGCTCTTCGGGAAGCGGCATACGGCCGGTGCCTTTGGCTCTTTTCTTGGGAGTCGGCTTTGCGATCACTGCGGCAGCTTGGGAAAGCTCCTCCTGCTGGGCCCGGGTGGTACCGAGTTCAAAAAGTCCGAGTTGGT
>VFQO010002026.1_pt1 | contig 13457 bp, 12 predicted proteins | sample 3512331 | NCBI WGS metagenome assembly VFQO01 (sample SAMN10412371, study PRJNA504923) | tailings metagenome | isolation source: Replicate 3 from Balatoc abandoned mine | place: Philippines: Itogon, Benguet | collected 2017-08-28
GCGGGCTTCCGCTGCCTTGCGCCCGACCTCATCGGCTTCGGCAAGAGCGACAAGCCGACGGAGCAAGGATTCTACACCTATGCCCGCCATGTCGACTGGCTGAGGCAGTGGCGCAATGCGGTGGTGCCCGAGGTCGCGGGGCTGTTCTGTCAGGACTGGGGCGGACTGCTGAGCCTGCGCATGGTCGGGCAGGAGCCGGATCGCTTTGCCTTCGTCGTCGCCAGCAACACGTTCCTCCCCACCGGCGGCGGCAAGGCATCGCCGGGCTTTCTCGCATGGCGCGAATTCGCCCGGTCATCGCCCGATTTCCGGATCGGCGGGATCATGGACCGCGGCTGCCAGACCCCCCTCACCCCGGAGGAAGTCGCCGCCTATGACGCCCCCTTCCCGGACGAGCCCAGCAAGGCGGGCGCGCGCGCCTTCCCGCAGCTGGTGCCGGTCGAGGACGACAAGGACGGGGTGGCCGACAACATCGTCGCATGGGAGGGCCTTGCCAGCTTCGACAAGCCCTTCCTCACCCTGTTCGGCGAGGACGACCCGGTGCTGGGCAAGGCAGGGCCGTTGCTGTCGGGCCGGATCAAGGGCGCGGCGGGCCAACCGCATGCGATGCTGCCGCAATGCGGCCACTTCAGCCAGGAGGATCATCCCGAGACGCTCTCGCAAGGGGTGATCGCGATGGCCCGCAAGGCCGGCTTCCTGATGTGAACGCGTCCGCGCCCGCACCGTCCCCCGCCCCGGCTTACCTCACCCGCACGCAGGAGCGGGCGCTGGCGATCATCATTGCGGTGGTGACGGCCAATGCCTATTACATCCACCCGATCATCGGCGAGGTGGCGCAGGGTTTCGGTGTCGGTCCGGCCGAGATCGGGCTGGTGCCGGCGCTGAACCAGCTGGCGCTGGCGCTCGGCATCCTGCTGCTGCTGCCGCTCGGCGATTTCTACCCCAACCGGCGGCTGTGCCTGATCTTCGTGGCCGGGCAGACGCTGTGCCTTGGCGGCATGGTGCTGGCACCGGGCTTTGCCAGCTTCACCGCCGCCTCGACCCTGCTCGGCTTCGTCACCATCGCCCCCTATCTGATCCCGGCCTTCGCCTCGAAACGGGTCGCGCCCGAGCGTCTCGGGCAGGTCACCGCGCAGCTGACCGCGGCCGTGATCTTCGGCATTCTGGTGGCGCGGGTGGGTGCGGGTATCATCGCCGCCCGGGCCGACTGGCACACCGTCTATGTCGGGGCGCTCGCGCTGATGGCGGCAGTGACCGCAATCCTGCCGGTCGCGATGAAGAGCGAGGGCGCGGCGCCCAAGCCGCCGCTGGCGGGATACGGCGCGCTGATCGGCTCAGTCGTCACGCTCGCCGCACGCCATCCCGACATGCTGCGCTCGGCGGCGATCCAGGGGCTCAACTTCGCGATCTTCACCGCCACCTGGCTGGCGCTGGCGCTGCATCTGACGGGCCCTATGATGGGCTATGGCACCGACGAGGTGGGGTACCTGGCGGGCGTTGCAGCCATCAGCGTGTTCACCACCCCGAGGCTTGGCCGCTGGGCGGACCGGGTCGGGCCGCGCCGCGCGCGAGTGGCGGCGGCGGTGGTGCAATTCGCCGGCATCGCGCTCCTTTACCCCCTAGGCTTCAGCATCTGGGGCGTGCTGGTGCCGCTGTTCATCACCAATCTGGTCGGGCCGACCATCGATGTGACCGGCCGCATGACGATGTTCACCCTGGCCCCGGAAATCCGCACCCGGCTTACCACCACCTACATCGTCGCGATGTTCGTTGGCGGCGCGCTGGGGAGCGCGGCGGGGACGGCGGTGTTCGACTGGGGCGGCTGGGGCACGACCTGCGCGCTGCTGGCCGTGATGTCGAGCGGTGTGCTGGCCCTCTCGCTTGACGCCGAGCGGCGCTGGCGGCGCCTGCAGTGGTGATGGTGACCCCGGCGCGATTCGAACGCGCGGCCCTCAGATTAGGAATCTGATGCTCTATCCTGCTGAGCTACGGGGTCCCGGCGCGTGTCTTAGCAGCGCCGGCCTACAACTCAATTCAACTTTTCGGGCGGCGCAACCGGGAACGGCAGCGGGGCGACCGGCACGCCCTCCTCGATCAGCGCCTTGGCCTCGGCAAGGCTCGCCTGCCCGTGGATCGGCGCCTCGTCACGCTCACCATAGTGCATCTTGCGGGTTTCCTCGGCGAACTTGTCACCCACCCATGTGCTGTTCCTGAGCGCCTCTGCCTGCGCCCTGGCGAGCGCGGCGAGCGCCTGCTGCATCTCGGGCGGTATCGGGGTGTTGGCCATGGGGCGCGTTTCGGGAGGGAGCACCTCCTGTCGGCTGTTGCCCTTGGCGGGGACTGCCGGAGCCATCGGGGCTTTGCTTACCTCCGCGGTGCCGCACGAGGGGCACGCCAGCAACCCGCGCGCGCGCTGGTCCTCGTAATCGGCGGAGGATCCGAACCACCCTTCAAACCGGTGGCCTTCATGGCAGGCAAGGTCATAGACGATCATGGCAGATCAGGATGTGGCGATTTCCCGGCGGTTGGCAAGAGCGGGCACCTGCGCGCGCACTTCGTTGATGCGGGCAAGGTCGATGTCGCAGAAGGCCAGCCCCGCATCCTCGCCGCCCATGTCGAGCAGCACCTCGCCCCACGGATCGACGACAAGGCTGTGGCCATAGGTCTCGCGCCCGTCCGCGTGTGTGCCCACCTGCGCTGCGGCGATGACGAAAGCCTGCGCCTCGATCGCGCGGGCGCGCAGCAACACGTGCCAATGGGCAGCGCCCGTGGGGCGGGTGAAGGCGGCTGGCACCGCGATGGCATCACACGCCTGGTCGCCAAGCGCACCGAACAGCGCCGGGAACCTGAGGTCGTAGCAGACCGCCAGCCCGAGCCGGCCGACCGGCGTGCCTTCCACCGTCACGACTTCTCGCCCAGCCTCATAGGCATTGCTCTCGCGCCAGCTTTCGCCGCTGGCGAGGTCGACGTCGAACATGTGGATCTTGTCGTAGGTGACCGGCGCAGGTGCCCCGGGGACGAAGAGCATCGAGCGGTTGGCGTTCTTCTCACCCGCCTCGTGCCGCACCGCCATCGAGCCGAGCGCGATTGTCACACCGGTCTCTGCGGCCAGCGCGGCGAAGCGCGGAACGTAGGGAGAATCGCCCTGCGCTACGATGTGCGCGGCGGCACGCGCGCGATTGCGGTCGAGCAGCAAGGACATTTCCGGGGTGAACAGCATCGCCGCCCCCTCCCCCGCCGCCGCCCGCGCGGCTTCGGCGATGGCCGCAAAATTGGCCTCGGGGTCCACCCCCGAGGTCATCTGCAGGACGGCAATGCGCGGCATCAGCCCGTCAGCCCCTAACCCGCCAGCAGCGCGTCGAGCTTGCCGTCGCGCTCGAGCGCGGCGAGGTCGTCGCTCCCGCCCACGTGCGTGTCGCCGATGAAGATCTGCGGAACCGTCATCGCGTTCGGCGCGCGGGCGAGCATTTCGTCGCGCTTGGGGCCGCCCATGGTGATGTCATGCTCGGTGAACACGGCGCCCTTGTCGGTCAGCAGGCGCTTGGCCCGCACGCAGAAAGGGCAGGCGAATTTGGTGTAGATGTCGATCTGCGGAGCGGCCATGCAAGTCCCTCTTGAAAGCGCGTCGGTCCGAACCAGATAAGCACAGTCGCCGCGTTTCGCCAGTCTCGGGAAACGGTCACGGCGGCAAGGCGGGTGCTGCATCCGGCAGGCCCGTTGCAGACAGAAATCGCTCATCAGAGGATTTGCACGATGTCACGTTTCGATTTCACCCCCTACCGCCGCTCCACCGTAGGCTTCGACCGCCTGTTCGACCTGCTCGAGAACCAGGCGCGCCTCAACGCCGGCGACAACTATCCCCCCTTCAACATCTCGCGCCGAGGCGAGGACAATTACCGCATCACCCTTGCCGTGGCGGGCTTCCGCGCCGGTGATATCGACATCACCGCGCAGCAGAACCTGCTGGTCGTCCAGGGCAAGAAGCGTGACGAGGTCGAGGACGGGTCCGAACTGATCCACGTCGGCATCGCCAATCGCGGCTTCGAGCGCCGGTTCGAACTTGCCGATTTCGTGAGGGTCGAGCGTGCCGATCTGGCCGACGGCCTGCTGATCATCGACCTCGTGCGCGAGGTGCCCGATGCGATGAAGCCGCGCAAGATCGCCATCGGCGGCACCGCAACCCTGACCGCGGTTCCTTCAGCCGGCGAGGCGGACGCCAGCGCGGCCTGACATCCTCGCTGAAAAGACGGCTCAATGAAAAGGGGGCGGATCTTGCGATCCGCCCCCGCGACTTGCGTCGCCTCATGTGGTCCTAACCGTCCGGGTCGCAGAAGACGGACAAAACCACATAAGCTCGTATCGGGAAGAAGTCCCGGCGATGCCACTAGCAAAAGACCGACCCGGCCGGTCGACGATCACCGTGTCATGCAACGCGGATTCTTTTATATCCCTAAATTGTGACATGCGTCTAATGCGGAACCGCAAGGATACGCAAGCCATATCTGCAGCAATTGTAAGGATTCGACAGGACAAGTCCGGGTTGCGAAACAAAGGATTGCAACCTGCGGCTGAAGGCTGCTTCGTGCCGCGCCCGATTGCCATTGCTGCTGTCCCGCGCTGGCACACACAAGCGGCGCTGCGCCGCCCTCTCCTGCTCAGACGAGCCGCGACTGTTCGAGCGCGGCGGCGATGAAGCCAGCAAACAGCGGATGCGGATCAAAGGGGCGCGACTTGAGCTCCGGGTGGAACTGCACGCCCACGAACCACGGGTGATCGGGCCGCTCGACGATTTCCGGCAGCAGCCCGTCGGGCGACATCCCGGCGAAGATCAGCCCCTGCTTCTCCAGCGGCTCGATGAAGGCGCTGTTGACCTCGTAGCGGTGGCGATGGCGCTCCGAAATCATCTCGGCCCCGCCATAGATGCGCGATGTGTGGCTGTTGGCCGAAAGCTTGGCCGGATAGGCGCCCAGCCGCATCGTGCCCCCCAGGTCCCCGCCTTCCTCGCGCTGCTGGAGCCCCTCCTTGGTCATCCACTCGGTGATGATGCCCACCACCGGCGTATCGGTCGGACCGAATTCGGTCGAGGATGCCTCGGCAAAGCCCGCCGCGCGCGCGCCCTCGATGCAGGCCATCTGCATGCCGAGGCAGATGCCGAAAAAGGGGACATTGCGGGTGCGGGCGAAGCGGACGGAGGCGATCTTGCCCTCGCTCCCGCGCTCACCGAAGCCGCCCGGCACCAGAATGCCGTGCATCGGTTCGAGCTGGGCGATGATCTGGCTGTCGTCGTCGCCTTCGAAAATCTCGGCGTCGATCCAGCGGATGTTGACCTTGACCCGGTTGGCAAGCCCGCCGTGGATCAGGGCCTCGTTCAAACTCTTGTAGGCGTCCTGCAGGCCGACATACTTGCCGACCACGGCAATGGTGACTTCGCCTTCGGGGTTGAAGTGCCGGTCGGTGACGTCGACCCAGGACGACAGGTCAGGCTCGGGCGCATCGGTGATGCCGAAGGCGCGCAGCACCTCGCGGTCGAGGCCCTCGGCGTGATATTGCTGCGGGACCGAGTAGATCGAGGGCGCGTCGAGCGCCGGGATCACCGCTTCGGCGCGCACGTTGCAGAACTGCGCGATCTTGCGGCGGTCGCTTTCGGGGATCGGGTGTTCGGCGCGGCACAGCAGGATGTCGGGCTTGATGCCGAGCGCGGCCAGTTCGCGCACCGAATGCTGGGTGGGCTTGGTCTTCAGCTCGCCCGCGGCCTTGATGTAGGGCACCAGCGTGACGTGGACCGACAGCGTCTGGAGCGGCTCGAGCTCGTTCCGCAGCTGGCGGATTGCTTCCATGAAGGGCAGCGATTCGATGTCGCCCACCGTCCCGCCGATTTCGCACAGGATGAAATCATGGTCGCCCTGATCGGCGAGCGCGAATTCCTTGATCGCGTCGGTGACGTGCGGGATCACCTGCACGGTTGCGCCGAGGTAATCGCCCCGCCGCTCCTTGGCGATGATGTCGCGGTAGACGCGCCCCGAAGTGATGTTGTCGCTCTGGCGTGCCGAGACGCCGGTGAAGCGTTCGTAGTGACCAAGGTCGAGATCGGTCTCCGCGCCGTCGTCGGTGACGAACACCTCGCCGTGCTGATAGGGGCTCATCGTGCCCGGATCGACGTTGAGATAGGGGTCGAACTTGCGGATGCGGACCTTGTATCCGCGTGCCTGCAGCAACGCTGCAAGCGATGCCGCCATGAGACCCTTGCCAAGCGAGGAGACCACGCCGCCGGTGATGAAAATGAACCGCGCCATGGGACTCGGGCCTTAAGCAATAGGAGGGATTCGGGGCAAGCGAATTGCGGCCCGGTTTGGGGCGCCGTCCACAGCCGCGTGGTTTGGGATGGGATGCGGGCGGCCGGAAACCCGTGCGCCCGCCGATGGTCGGCCCTTAGCGAGCGCCCTCGCCTGCGGCTTCGGGCGCGGCAGGGGCAGGGGCAGGAGCAGGGGCGTCAGGGGCAGCAGGCGCCGGCACCGGATCGGCCAGCAGATCCGCCTTGGGGGCCGCCGCGGGCACGTCGCGTTCCAGCGTCGTCGTCACGCCGCCCACCCGGGTCTCGCGCACGGCCAGCGCGGCGAGCACGATCGAGAGCGAGACGAAGGCAACCGCCAGCCACTTGGTCGTCCGGGTCAGGATATCCGCCGCCCCGCGCGCGCCGAAGGCACCGCCCGGGCTCGAACCGATCCCCAGCCCCCCGCCTTCGGAACGCTGCATCAGCACCACGCCGACCAGCGCGGCGGCCACGAGGGCCTGGATCACGGTGAGGAAGATGAACAGGGACATGAACGGCTCTCGTGGCGGGGGCGGTGTGCGCCCGGTGACATCATTGGCGGCCATGTAGGCGCGTGCGGCCTGCGCGGCAAGCCCGTCGGGCCGCAATGCATCGCCAGCGCCGAAGGGCGGCTCAGTTCTCGAACGGCTCGCTGGCGGCCAGCGCAATGCCCATGAAGCTGTCGGCGGTAAGGCTCGCGCCCCCCACCAGTGCCCCGCCGACATCGGGCACGGCGAAGATCGCGGCCGCATTGTCGGGCTTGACCGAACCGCCGTAGAGGATGCGCACCTCGGCGCCCTGCTCAGGCCCGAACAGTTCGATCAGCAGCGCGCGGATGACACCGTGCATCTCGGCGATGTCGTCGGTCGTGGCGGCGGTGCCGGTGCCGATCGCCCAGATCGGCTCGTAGGCGACCGTCACGCGCTCGGCGATGTCGGCGGGCATCGTCTCGGCGGCGGGAAGCGACTGGGTGAGCTGGCGCTTCACGAAATCAACGGCCTTGCCCGATTCGCGCGTCTCGGCGCTTTCGCCGCAGCACATGATGATGCGCAGGCCCGCGGCCAGCGCCACTTCGGCCTTGGCGCGCACCAGCGCGTCGCTCTCCGCGTGGCCGGTGCGGCGCTCGGAATGGCCGAGAATCACGAACTTGCCGCCCGCATCGGCGATCATCGCCGCGGAGATGTCGCCGGTGTGGGCGCCGCCTTCCTCGTGGTGGCAATCCTGCGCGCCGACGGCGATCTGCTCGGCTTCGCGGTGGATCGGGTGGATCAGCGTGTAGGGCGGCGCAAGCGCGACCTCGACTTTCATGTGCCGCTGCGCGGCGCGGTCGATGGCGCGGGCCTCGGAGAGCATCGCACGCGTGCCATGCATCTTCCAGTTTCCGACGATGTAGGGTCGGCGGGTCATGTTCTGCCTTTGCACTTCTTTTGTAATGAGAGGGATAGGCCCGGCGGCTGGTGATTCTGGCTTTTGCTGTAATGTGCCGAGGCCGGGTCCGCTACCCGAGGACGCGCCACTAGTCAAAAGCATCGCGAACCTGTTGCCGCGCGGTCGCATGGCCTATAAAGCGCGACGCCGCACCCAGCGCCCCACGCGGCGGGTGCCCAGACATGCCCGCCGCGAGGCTGGCTCCGACGGGATCCTGATACGCGATGATTTCCTTCTTCCGCCGCTTTTTTTCCTCGAAGATCGGCCTGCCGATCGCTCTGGCCTTTCTGGGGCTGATCGCGCTTGCCTTTGCGGCATCGGATCTGTCGAACACCGGCCTTGGCGGAATCTCGCGCGGGGACCGGATGGCGGTGGTGGGCGGCGAGCCGATCGCGCTGGCCGACCTTCCGGCCGCGGCCAATGCCGCGCTCGATCAGGTGCGCGCGCAGAATCCGACCCTGACCATGCCCGAACTGGTCGCCGAGGGCGGCTTCGAGGCGGTGGTCGACCAGCTCATCGATCGCGCGGCTATCGGCGTCTATGCCCGCAAGTACGGCCTGCGCGCGGGCGAGAATCTGGTGAACAGCGAGATCCTGAAGATCCCTGCCTTCCAGAGCCTCACCGGGGAATTCGACGAGAAGGCCTATGTCGCCGCGCTGCGTTCGCGCGGGCTGACGGATGCGAGCCTGCGCCGCGATATCGAGGCCGGGCTGCTCGAACAGCAGATGCTGCGCTCGGCCGTGGCTGCGCCGCTGATGCCGGAGAAGATCGCCCGCCAATATGCCGCGCTGGTGCTGGAGCGGCGCAAGGGCGAGATCGCGCTGATCCCCAGCGCCGCCTTCGCCCCGGCGGGCAATCCTTCCGATGCGCAGCTTTCCGCCTGGTATCAGGAAAACCGCACCCAGTTCATCCGGCCCGAGCGGCGCACCTTGCGCTTTGCGGTGTTCGGGCCTGATCAGCTCAAGGTCGACACCGCGCCGACGGCTGCCGAGATCGCTGCCCGCTATCAGCGCGATGCGGCCAAGTATGCCGCAACCGAGCGCCGGGTGGTGACGAGCTTCGTGGTGCCGACCGAGGATGCCGCCAAGGCGCTTGCGGCGCGGGTGCGCGGCGGGTCCTCGCTCGAAAGCGTCGCACGCGATGCCGGCTTCACCGCCTCGCGCGCCGAGGCACGCGACCGCGAGGCGATGGCGGGCGCAGTCAGCTTCGCCTTCGCCCAGAACGCCTTCAAGGCTGGCGAAGGCGGTGTCATCGAACCGGCGCAGGGCACGCTCGGCTGGTATGTCGGCCGTGTCGACCGGATCGAGCGCACTGCGGCGCGCAGCCTCGCCCAGGCGACGCCGGAGATAACCAAGGCGCTCGCCGACGAAAAGCGCACTGCCGCCATCGCTTCGCGGGTCGAGGAGATCGAGGGCGAGATCGACGGCGGGACGGCGCTGGCCGAAGTGGCCGGAGCCTATGGCCTCAAGGTCGAGACCACCCCGCCGCTGCTCGCCAACGGGCAGGCCTTCGGTCAGCCGCAGATGCAGGTCGTGCCGCAGCTCCAGGCCGTGCTCCAGACCGCCTTCCAGATGGAGGAGAGCGAACCCCAGCTCGCGCCGGCCGGCGATCTTTTCGTGATCTTCGAGGTCGCAAAGATCGAGGAGGCCAGCGCCCCGCCGCTCGCCGAGGTGCGCGAAGGCGCGATTGCCGGATGGAAGCGCGCGCAGGGGGCAACGCTCGCCAAGCAGGCGGCGGATCGCATCCTCGCCAAGGTGCGCGCCGGAACGCCGCTCGGCGATGCGCTGGCGGCGGAAAACCGCCCCGGCTTCTCGCGCGAGCCGATCGATCTCGAACGGCGCCAGCTGCTCGCCCAGCAGCGCGGCCGCATCGCCCCGCCGCTGGTGCTGATGTTCAGCATGGCCGAAGGCACCGCCAAATCGCTCGAAGCGCCGCGCGACCTCGGCTGGTACATCGTCGATCTGGAGGACATCAGCACCCTGCCGCTCGACAAGGAGGGCCAGCTCATCGCCCAGACCCGCCAGCAGCTCGGGACGTCACTGACCGACGAATATCGTCGGCAAGCGATTGCCGCGATGCGCAAGGAGCTGGGCGTGACCCGCAACGATGCCGGCATCGCCGCGGTGCGCAAGCAGCTCTCGGGCGACCAGTGACCCGGCCCTGCAAGAGCGTTTCGTGACCACGCCCGCCACCGGCCTCCCGGACAACGCCGCCGCCGCCATCGGGATGCTCGCCGCAGGGCGGCCCGCGCTGGTCTGGCGGCGGATCATCGCCGACTGCGATACGCCCGTGGGCGCCGCAAGGCGGCTGATCGTGCCGGGGCGCGGCGACTTCCTGCTCGAAAGCGTCGAGGGCGGCGAGGTGCGCGGGCGATACAGCCTGCTCGGCCTTGATCCCGACCTGGTGTTCCGCGCAAGGGGGGCCGCAGCCGAAGTCAACCGCGACTGGCGGCAGGACCGCGCGGCCTTCGGGCCGCTCGCGGGCGATGCGCTGGCCGAACTGCGCGCGCTCGCCGCGACCTGCCGGATCGACCCGATGCCCGAGGGCCTTCCGCCCGCGCTTGCGTGCCTTGTCGGCTATTTCGGCTACGAGACCATCGGCCTTGTCGAAACCCTCCCCCGCGCCCCGCAGAGCGCGCTGGGCCTGCCCGACATGCTGTTCGTGCGGCCGACGGTGATCCTCGTCTTTGACCGGCTGAGCGACGCGCTGTTCGCCATCGCGCCGATCTGGGAGGCGGCCGACCCCGAAGCCGCCGTCGCGCGCGCGGGCGAGCGGATCGATGCAACGCTGAGCCAGCTTGCGCAGCCCGCCCCCGTTGCCGAAGCCGGGACCGTGCCCGAAAGCCTGCCCGATCTCGCACCCGTGATCGCGCCCGACGACTACAAGGCGATGGCGCTGGCGGCGAAGGACTACATCGTGGCGGGCGACATCTTCCAGGTGGTGCTCGCCCAGCGGTTCACCTGCCCCTTCACCCTGCCCCCTCTGGCGCTCTACCGCGCGCTGCGGCGGGTGAATCCGTCGCCCTTTCTCTACTTCCTCGACCTGCCCGGCTTTGCGCTGGTGGGTTCCTCGCCCGAAATCCTCGTGCGGGTCCGGGATGATGAGGTCACCATCCGGCCAATTGCGGGCACCCGCCCGCGCGGGAAGACGCGCGAGGATGATGACGCCAACGAAGCGAGCCTGCTCGCCGATCCCAAGGAGCGCGCCGAGCACCTGATGCTGCTCGATCTCGGGCGCAACGATGTGGGGCGCGTGGCAGCGGCGGGGACAGTGGAGGTGACCGACAGCTTCACCATCGAACGCTACAGCCACGTGATGCACATCGTCAGCAATGTGGTGGGACGGCTCGATCCGTCGAAGGACGCGCTCGATGCTCTGTTCGCAGGCTTCCCGGCGGGCACCGTGTCGGGCGCGCCCAAGATTAGGGCCTGCGAGATCATCGCCGAACTGGAGCCCGAAACGCGCGGGGCCTATGCCGGGGGCGTGGGCTATTTCGCGCCCGACGGCAGCCTCGATTCGTGCATCGTCCTGCGCACGGCGGTCGTGAAGGACGGGGTGATGCATGTGCAGGCGGGCGCGGGGATCGTCGCCGACAGCGATCCCGATTACGAACTCGCCGAATGCCGTGCCAAAGCGGGCGCCCTGATCGCCGCCGCGCGCGAGGCGGTGCGCGTGGCGGGCGAACCGGGATACGGGCAATGAGGCGCGCTGTTCTTGCCGCGCTTGCGCTGCTGGCGCTGGCCGCGTGTTCCGAAGCCCCGGCAGGCGATGCGCTGGTCAGGGTCAATCTTGACGGGTCGGAAGTGGACGAGGCCCCCTCACCGACCCCGACGCTCTCGGCCCCTGCGGTGCCTTCGGCGTGCAAGCAGGTGGTGTTCGAGACCATCCCCCTCACCCATTGCATCGCCGATCCCGCGCAGCACCGCATCGCCATGGCGAATATCGGCGCGGACAAGCAGCCCTTCGGCTCGCTGGCGGCATTCGCGGCAAGCGTCGATCCGACCACGATCGCCTTCGTCATGAACGGCGGGATGTATGGCGATGATCTCAAACCCATCGGCTATTATGTCGAGAACGGCGAGCGCCTGAAGGAGCTCGACCGTGCCGAGGGAGAGGGCAATTTCTACATGAAGCCCAACGGGGTGTTCTTCGGCACCGGCGGCAAGTGGCAGGTCTTGGGGAGCAACACCTTCTTCAACACCGTCGGTGATCGTCCGCAGTTCGGCACGCAATCCGGGCCGATGCTGCTGGTGGACGGCAAGCTTCACCCCGACATTCAGGACGATGGCCCGTCGAGGGCGATCCGCAACGGCGTGGGCGTGGATGCGGGCGGCAAGGCGCATTTCGTGATTGCGGACGCGCCGGTCAGCTTTGGCCAGCTCGCCCGCTATTTCCGCGACGAGGTGAAGGTGAAGAACGCGCTCTATCTCGACGGGCAGGTGTCGAGCCTGTGGGATCCGGCAAGCGGGCGGATGGACAAGGGGCGCGTCGGGCCGATGATCGTGGTGACCAGGCGCGGCCCGGCGGCACCGGCGACAGAACCAGCGGCAGGGGCAGCGGCAGAATGATCCTCGTCATCGACAATTACGACAGCTTCACCTTCAACCTTGTCCATTACCTGATGGAGCTGGGGGCCGAGGTCCGCGTGGAGCGCAACGACGCGCTGACCGCTGCTGAGGCGCTGCGGACCAATGCGGCGGGGTTCCTGATCTCGCCCGGCCCCTGCACGCCGAACGAGGCAGGGATCAGCCTCGATCTGGTCGCGGCCTGTGCGGACGCGGGCAAGCCCTTGATGGGGGTGTGCCTCGGCCATCAGGCGATCGGGCAGCATTTCGGCGGCACCGTTCAGCGCGGCGGGCTGATGCACGGCAAGACCTCGCCTGTCACCCATGACGGGACGGGGGTGTTCGCAGGGCTCCCCTCGCCCTTCATCGCCACGCGCTATCACAGCCTTGAGGTGGTGAATGTGCCCGCCGAGCTGGTCGCCAACGCGCACGCCGAGACACCGGGCGCCGATCACCCGAGCGTCATGGGCTTCCGCCACGCGCGGCTGCCGATCCACTCGGTGCAGTTCCACCCCGAAAGCATCGCCACCGAGCACGGCCATGCCCTCCTTGCCAATTTCCTCGCGGTGTGCGGGATCGAGCCGGTGCTGCCCGCAAGGCTGCACGCATGAGCCTGCTGCCCGAAATCACCTCCACCCCCATGACCGAGGTCGAGGCCGAGGCGGCCTTCGGCGTGCTGCTCGACGGCGGGCCTTCGGATGACGCAATCGCCGCCTTTCTCGTCGCGCTCTCCAGGCGCGGCGAAGCGGAGGACGAAATCGCAGGCGCGGCGCGGGCGCTCGGGGCGCGGCTGATCCCGATCGCCGCCCCCGAAGGCTCGATCGACGTGTGCGGCACCGGGGGCGACGGGCACCACACCCTCAATGTCTCGACCGCGGTGAGCCTCGTGGTCGCGGCCTGCGGCGTGCCGGTCGCCAAGCACGGCAACCGCGCCGCGAGTTCCAAGGCGGGCGCGGCGGATACGCTGGAGGCGCTGGGCCTCGACATGGACGCGGCCGGGCGCACCGCGGAAAAGACCCTCGCCGAAATCGGCATCTGCTTCCTTTTCGCCCGCAACCACCACCCGGCGATGGCGCGCATCCAGCCCATCCGCACCCGCATCGGCCAGCGCACGATCTTCAACCTGATGGGCCCGCTCTCCAACCCCGCGCGGG
>VFQO010002027.1_pt1 | contig 13450 bp, 18 predicted proteins | sample 3512331 | NCBI WGS metagenome assembly VFQO01 (sample SAMN10412371, study PRJNA504923) | tailings metagenome | isolation source: Replicate 3 from Balatoc abandoned mine | place: Philippines: Itogon, Benguet | collected 2017-08-28
CTCACCCCAAGCCTGAATCACAGCCGTCACCGCAAATCAATGGGTCCTGACCCTAACTGTTGTTTCACCCAGCTTTCAGTAAATTGTTCTGTAGGCGCCAATAGCGCGTTTCGTCAAAAAAAGTGTCTGGCGTGAATGTCGTGCTTTCGGCTGGATTGCCGAATGTCTGCTCGTGATGCTTTCTGTAACGCTCACCTTATTCGCCTATCGAATGGGTACACTGCTAAGGGAGAGGTTTTTGTCAAGGTCCAGCTCACTGTCCCCCGTCAGCACCTATGTGAACCGCCCCGGGATTGTCGGAGGCTCCAACTCTTGAGTAGATGGAGTCCTTATGAGCAAGACAACGAACAAGTTTTCGCCGGAGGTTCGTGCCGGTGCGGTGCGGATGATATTGGATCACGAAGGCGATTATCCGTCCCGCTGGTCGGCGGTGGTGTCGGTTGCCGACAAGATCGGCTGTGCGCCGCAGACGCTTCACGAGTGGGTGAAGAAGGCGGAGGTCGACAGCGGTAAGCGCGCTGGCGTGCCAAGCGATACGGCCGACAAGCTGAAGGCGCTGGAACGCGAGGTTCGCGAGCTGCGTCAGGCCAACGAGATTCTCCGTAAGGCATCAGCATATTTTGCGCAGGCGGAGCTCGACCGCCCGTTCAAGCGATGATCGCGTTTATCGATGATAACCGCGAGCTTCGTGGGGTCGAGCCGATCTGCAAGGTCTTGCCGATCGCCCCTTCCACTTACCGCAAGCATGTCGCGCAGCGGCGGGATCCATTGCGCCTGTCGGCGCGGGGGAGACGCGACATGGCGCTCAAGCACGAGATCGCCCGCGTGTTCGCCGAGAACTTCGCTATCTACGGCGTGCGCAAGGTCTGGCGGCAGATGAGGCGTGAAGGGTTCGTCATCGCCCGCTGCACCGTTGAACGGCTGATGCGCGATATGGGTTTGCATGGGGTGATCCGTGGCAAGCCGTTGCGCACCACGATCAGCGATAAGGCTGCGCCCTGTCCGCTGGATCGCGTCAACCGGCAGTTCCATGCCCCGGCGCCGAACAGGCTGTGGGTCTCGGACTTTACCTACGTCTCGACCTGGAGCGGGTTTGTCTATGTCGCATTCGTGATCGACGTTTATGCCCGCTACATCGTAGGCTGGCGGGTCAGCCGGACAGCACATGCCAGCTTTGTGCTGGATGCCTTGGAGCAAGCTTTGCACGACCGCCGACCGGTCCATCGTGGCGGACTGGTTCATCACAGCGACCGCGGATCGCAATATGTGTCGATAAAATATACCGAACGCCTCGCAGAAGCTGGCATCGAGCCGTCGGTTGGCAGCGTCGGCGACAGTTATGACAACGCTTTGGCGGAAACGATCAATGGCCTTTACAAGGCTGAAGTGATCCACCGCCGCGGACCATGGCGTTCCTTCGAGGCCGTCGAGTTCGCCACACTGGAATGGGTCGATTGGTTCAACCATCGGCGTTTGCTGGAGCCAATCGGCAACATCCCGCCCGCCGAAGCCGAACAGCAATACTACGCCATGCTGGACGATACCGCCATGGCAGCATAACTTAAACCAAATGGCCTCCGACAATCCCGGGGCGGTTCACTTTGAGTAAAAATATCAGCCTTTTGCGGACGACGTAGATAAGGTGGTGTGGGACTACAGGCAACGCGGTCCGACGGGGGAACCCTTCTGGCGCATGGCGATCAACGCCATGAAACTGAACCGGTTTCCATGTCGTAGACCGCCCCTACAATGGCGATGTCGCCATCGCTTTCCATAGCTTTGAGCGCTTCACTGCTCATTCGGATGTTTTCGACAGTCAGATCGACATTATGCTCGACTACAGATTGAACGAGCGAGGCATTGTCGCTGCTACGATCTGCGACCGACGCGTCACCAAGAGCGCGCTCCACGGCCGGCTCGATCTTTTCGAAAAGCCTGGGCAGATGACCGAGCTCGACCTTGTCAATGGCGCCTTTGACCGCACCACACAGACCGTGCCCCAGAACCAGCACCAGTTTCGCACCTGCCGCCTTGCAGGCAAATTCCATGCTGGCGATTATATCGATGTTCGCGATGTTGCCGGCCACCCGGGCGACGAAAATGTCTCCTATGCCGCAATCAAAAACATCTTCGACGGGGATGCGGGAGTCAAGACAGGACAAGATGACTGCCTTGGGAAACTGGCCGCCAGCCGCCTTGCGCACTTGCTCGGTGTGATCGCGAAGCGTCACCTCACCGGCCACGAAACGGCTGTTGCCTGCCTTGAGGCGCTCGAAAACCTCATGTGGAGTGAGGCTGTCCTGCTGGGCTTTGGTTAGAACCTCGGCATCGAGTTCTGGTAATTCGCTGAGTTTAAACTGGGACATGAGCACTTCCTCTCTTTAGATTTTCAAGCGCGCCGTCGCGCCCCACGGAAGCCAGCTTGCTAGCGCGGGCGAGTGCCTCCCGTCGGGACAAATCCCGGTGCTCCGCGTCGACGTGAATATCGGCTTCCATCTTCGCTAGCAGTTCGGTCAGGTCCGGCGATGCACCGGCAAAAAATACTTCGATACCTTGTGCAGCGGATTCGGAGACGATTGTCTGGATGGCCTGGACGGCTGAACGGTCGGCGAAGAACTTCCGGCTGAAGTCGAGCACGATAGCGCGCACCTCGCGCTTCGAGCGCCGCCTGACTATATGCACCAAGTCGGCAGCCGCACCGAACGAAAGCGGTCCTGCGAAGTCGAAGAGGAGTATGCGCCCGTTTGCGTCCTTCAAAATCGCCTGCTCTTCCGCGTCCAGCGCAGCGAGCTTGCCGCTCTCAAAATTCGCGATCTGCGCATCGGCTAGCCGTTTTACGAAGCCGAGCGCGGACAGCACAACACCAACACCCACTGCGGTGATCAGGTCGACGAAGACTGTCAGGCCGACAACCAGGACCATGACAGACAGGTCCCAGCGCGGACCGCGCAGCGCATTACGCAGATAGTCGAGATCGATGATATTCAGCCCAATCCGCACAAGCAGACCCGCCAAGACCGCGAGTGGGATCTGCGCGGCAAGAGGCGCCAACAGGAAAACGACGGCAAGCAGGAAGAGCGCATGGACCATGCCTGACAGGCGAGTCGCGCCACCGCTTCGGATGTTAACCACCGTCGGCGTAGTGGTCCCCGACCCCGGCATGGCGCCGAACAAGCCGCACACTGCGTTGCCGATACCTTGCCCGACAAGCTCCTTGTTCGACTGATGGCGTGTCTGGGTCATACGATCCGCAATCAGCGATGTCACCAGGGTATCGATTGATCCTAATGCGGCGAGCACGAGGGCCGACTGCACGATGAAAATGGCATCGCTCATGTCGAGCGAGGGAAGAACCAGATCGGGGAAGCCCGTCGGAATTTCGTCCAGCCTCGGTAAAGCGCCTGACACCAAGAGCGATGCAACTGTTCCGACGAGCAATGCGGCGAGCGCGGCCGGGAAGAATTTTGACAGTGATTTTGGCCAGAATGTCGCCACTGCAAATGTCAGCACGCCCAGTCCAAGGGCGTAGGCATTGATCTGCTCAACCGCCGAAGGCAGAGCGGTCAGTGTCGCCAGCGTGCCGCCGCGAGGGGCTTCCTGTCCGATCAATGGAATGAGCTGCAACACGATGACGATCAGCCCGATGCCGCTCATGAAACCCGCGACGACGGAATAGGGTACCAGATTGATGTATTTGCCAAGGCGCAAAAAGCCGAAAACCGTTTGCAGTATACCAGCCAGGATCACGACGCTGGCGACAACCGCAGGTTGGTCAGGACGAGCAGCGACGAGGCCGGCAATCACGATTAGGATCGGACCTGTTGGACCGGAAATCAAAGTGGGCGTGCCGCCAATCGCTGCGGCCAGGAACCCCAGGATGATCGCGCCCCACACACCAGCAATCGGACCCAGGCCGGACGCTTCGCCGAAGGCGAGCGCCAACGGCAGTGCGACAACTCCGGTGGTAATGCCTCCAAGAATGTCACCGCGAAGTTTTGTCTGCGACATCATACGATCAAAACGCCGATCGACGACTCGCAAAATTGATCCTGGTGAGGTTGTGCAGGCGCCAGCCAACTTCCATATTTGGCGAAAGGGCTACCCGACGTATGAAGATGGACGAAGATCCTGTGAAACATCGCTTGCCCGCTCCGGTCGCGCACAGCCGGCGCGCTTACGATTTGCTTACACGAAAAAAAAAGCCTGCAATCTGCGAAAAGTTCCCGGGGCATTGAGGGCTATCAATCCAGACTTATGACCGTCCGAGGTTCTCGATACCGCGCTAATCGCCAAGGACAGGCCGTCTGATAGCGCGCGCCCAAAAAGCCGGCCGTGACTTTTGCGCCATGGGTTGAATGAGCCAACGTCCGCCTCTCGTCTTCTCACATCCGTAACCGGACAGTCTCCTACCGGCCCAGTTTCCGACATTCCCAGCTCCTATCCCCAGCTAAGGTGTGGCAGCGCCTCCTGACCGACATGATGCTGGGCATTCTGCTGCCGGCACTGGCGGGCCTGATCGCTCTGGCGAGACTGCTCTGGATCGGGGTAGCTAGCGGGCTGAAATCACTGGAGCGGCTCGCTCACGATCTCAAGAGCAGGTCATCGGCGAGCCTCGCTGCGATCACTCTTCGCAACACACCATCCGAGCTGTTCCCCGTAGTGAAGGCGGTGAACGGACTGCTGACGTAGCTTGAGGAAGCCCGCCGCGCAGAGCGGGATTTCGTTGCCAACGCGGCGCATGAGCTGCAGACCCCGCTCGCTGGCTCGAAGACGCAGTCCGAAGTCGCGCACAAGGCTATGGACCTCGCCATGCGCGTTCATGCGCTCACGCAGATCGCCACCCTGTCGACCAGACGAGGCGGCTGGTACGACAAATGCTGGATCTCGCCCGGCAGAAAGGCCGCGTGATTGCAGGCTCCGGGCATCGCGTCGCGCTGCGCCTCATCGTCGATGATGTGGTGCGCGAGCTTGGTCCGTTGGCGCAGGCTCGGGGCGTGAAGCTTGAGGTTTCTAACGCATGTCACTACCTGCAGCTCACCATCGGACCCGATGCTTAGCGCCTCGCGCTGCGCAACCTGATCGAGAACGCGCTGCACCACGGGGGCTCGGGTGCGTTCGTCCATGTCGAGTGTGAACAGCGTGATGGTCTGGAATTACGCGTCGTTGACGGCGGGACCGGCATGCCAAGGGAAGACGCGCAGCTTCTGCGCAGGAGGTTCGAGCGTGGCGCAGACGTTACCGCTCAGGGATGCGGGTTAGGCCTTTCGATCGTCGAAGCGGCAATCGAGCCAGCGAGCGGAACTCTGGAACTGCGCGACCGCAGACCGCAGGGACTGGCTGCGGTACTTCACTTCCCAGGAATAAAGGTCGTTTGCCAGGCAACCGAGGTGACCCTCTGAGCAGCCGGCCCACCTGGTTCGATTTCCGCTTATGGCGCCAAAGTAGTCAGCTCGAGGACGCTATGATTATCTGAGAAACGGCATACCACCAACCCCTTGCAATATGACTTAGAGAATACTAATATAGTGTTGTCTAATACAGAAGGCTTGGTGGGACGTGGATATCAGTACCTTCCAGCAACAGGCGGCGGAGGCCGCGGGGCTGCTGAAAATGTTGTCGAACGAAAGGCGCTTGATGGTGCTCTGCCATCTCGTCGCCAACGACGAGCTGACGGTCGGCGATCTCAACGCCCGCGTCGGCTTGAGCCAGTCGGCACTCTCGCAACATCTCGCCAAGCTGCGCGAGGAAGGCGTGCTGGCGACCCGCAAGGAAGCGCAGGCAGTATACTACCGGATCGCCGACGCGCGCGCCCACCAGATTATAGGCCTTTTGCACGATCTGTTTTGCCCCGACCTCGACACCACCCCGCCCCTGGTAACCGGAGTTTCGCAATGACCCCCGACACCCACCTGCAGGCAGCCATCGACCAGGTCAAATCCGTGCTGGCGGGCGAAATCAATGCGCCGCAGGTGAAGGCGTTCTTCCACGAGCCCACCTTCACTGCGAGTTACGTCGTGTCCGACGCTGCGACCAAGCGCGCAGCGATCATCGACAGTGTCTGGGACTTCGACCAGGCCTCGGGCCGCACGAGCTTTGTTTCAGCCGACCAGATTGTCGCTTACGTCCAGGATCAGGGCCTCACCGTCGACTGGATCCTAGAGACCCACGCCCACGCCGACCATCTGTCCGCAGCGCCTTACCTCCAGGAGAAGCTGGGGGGGCAGCTTGCGATCGGTCACGAGATCGTGACAGTGCAGGGGGTCTTCGGCAAAATCTTCAATGAAGGCACCGAGTTCGCGCGGGACGGGTCCCAGTTCGACCGATTGCTGTCCGATGGCGACATGCTGACGATCGGCGACATTCCCTTGCTCGTCCTGCACGTCCCCGGCCACACGCCGGCCGATCTCGCCTATCTGATTGGCGACGCCGCGTTCGTTGGCGACACCATGTTCATGCCAGATTACGGTTCCGCGCGGGCGGATTTCCCCGGCGGCGATGCGCGCCGGCTTTACCAGTCGGTGCGCCGCCTGATGGCTCTGCCCGACCAGACCCGCGTCTTCCTGTGCCACGATTACAAGGCGCCCAACCGCGACGAATTCGTCTGGGAGACGACGATCCTCGCCGAGCGGACGAGCAACGTGCACCTGCACGATGGCGTAACGGAAGACGAATTCGTAGAAATGCGCACTCAGCGCGATGCGACCCTTGGCATGCCGAAACTTATCCTGCCCTCGCTTCAGGTGAACATGCGCGGCGGTCATCTTCCGCCACCGGAAGATGACGGCGTGTCATACCTCAAGCTCCCCGTAGGACAGCTGTGATGCTGCCCGGATTTCCCGAAGCGCAGCCGCTCGAAGGCCTCATCGGCGGCATCCTGATCGGCCTTGCCGCTGCTATGATGCTTCTCGGTGCGGGTCGGATAGCCGGCGTGTCCGGTATCCTGGCACGCGGCACCGGAATCGCGCAGGGCGACATGGCGCTGACCAGCGCATGGGGCTTCCTAGGCGGCTTGCCGCTGGGCGCGCTCGCGATCATGTCGCTGACCGATTGGGAGCCTGCCGCTTTCGCATCCTGGCCCGTACTCGTGGTGGCTGGCCTCCTTGTTGGGTTCGGCACCCGATTGGGCAGCGGCTGCACCAGCGGCCACGGCGTGTGCGGCGTGAGCCGGCTCTCGCAGCGATCGATCGTGGCTACGGCATCATTCATGGCGTCCGGCATCGCCACCGTCTTTGTCATTTCCCGGATTGGAGGGTAATATGTCTTTGGCTCGCCGCCTCCTGCCGCCGCTCGCCTCCGGGCTGTTGTTCGGTGCGGGGCTGACCCTTTCCGGCATGACGGACCCCGCGCGGGTCCGCGGCTTCCTCGACATCTTCGGAGACTGGGATCCGACGCTGGCCTTCGTCATGGGCGGGGCCGTGATAGTGATGGCGATCGCCTGGCGCATTCAGGCCCGCATGGACGTGCCGATCTTCGGCGCCAAATTCTCCCTGCCCGATCGCGCGGACCTCGACGGAAAACTGATTGCCGGCGCGGTCCTGTTCGGGATCGGCTGGGGCGTCGCGGGTCTGTGTCCCGGCCCTGCCATCGCTTCGCTGGTCCTCGCGCCGGCGGCCGTCCTGCCCTTCGTCGGCGCGATGCTCGCTGGCATGTTCGTGCAGAAACTTGTTTTCGATCGAACGGTGACTCAGCCATGACCCCTATCCGACCCATCGCGCCCGGCTTCTCGGTATCGGCCCAGGTCGACCCGGCGGATTTCAATGATCTGGTGGCTGCAGGTTTCCGGTCGATCATCTCGAACCGTCCCGACGGCGAGGAGCCCGGGCAGCCGAGCTGGGCGCAGATCGCCGCTGCGGCAGAGGCTGCCGGGCTGGAAGCGCGCCATATCCCGGTCTCCCCCGGCACATATGGCGACAAAGACATCGCCCGCTTTGCCGCGGCGCTCGAACAGATGCCTGGCCCGGTGCTCGGGTTCTGCCGCTCCGGCATGCGCGCTGCCAGCATGTGGGCCCTGTCCCAGGCCGGCAAGCGCGATGCCGACGCGATCATCGAGGCCGCCGCCTCCGGCGGATGCGACATCTCGGGGCTGCGGCAGCGGCTGGCAGCTGGGTGAAATCGGACGAGCCAAAGGATTTCGGCAATGACCCATGATGTGCTCATCGTCGGCGGCGGTGCCGGCGGACTCTCGGCCGCAGCCTCGCTTCTGCGCCGGCGCCCCTTGCTCGATATTGCGATCGTCGAACCGCGGGAGCAGCACTACTACCAGCCGGGCTGGACCCTGGTTGGAGCAGGGATTTTCGAGCAAGGACAGACGGCGCGTTCAATGGCGAGCCTCATGCCGCGTGGCGTCACGTGGCTGAAGACGGCCGCCACCAGTTTCTCGCCCGAAAGAAGCACGGTCGAGCTCGCTGACGGCAGTTCCGCCGGCTATCGCCACCTGATTGTCGCTACCGGAAATCGGCTGGCCTGGGAGCTGGTCGACGGGTTGGCAGAAACGCTAGGCAAGAACGGCGTGACCTCCAATTACAGCTTCGAAACCGCGCCCTACACCTGGAAGCTGGTCAGCCAAATCAAGGAAGGTCGCGCGCTATTCACGCAGCCGCCGATGCCCATCAAATGCGCCGGCGCGCCGCAGAAGGCGATGTATCTTTCTGCCGACGCCTGGCGCCGACGGGGAGTTCTCAAGAACATTGACGTCGAGTTCCACACTGCGGCGTCGGCTATCTTTGGCGTCGCAGCCTATGTGCCGGCCTTGATGGAGACCGTCGATCGGTATGGCATCGACCTGCATCTTGGCAGCAACCTGATCGCGGTCGATGGCTTCGCGCAGACCGCGACCTTCGCCACTGCCGATGGCGAGGTAACGACGGATTTCGCGATGCTGCACGTCTCGCCGCCGCAGCGGCCGGTGCAGGTCGTTGCCGACAGCGCCCTTGCCGACGAGGGGGGCTATGTCGAGGTTGATCAGGCGACGCTCCAGCACAAGCGCTTCCCCAATGTCTTCGCGATCGGTGACATCGGCGGAATGCCCAACGCCAAGACGGCAGCGGCTGTGCGCAAGCAGGCGCCTGTTGTTGCGATCAACCTGCTCGATCAACTCGACGGCAAGCCTCCCGAGGTGGCTTACGATGGATACGGGAGCTGCCCGCTGACGATCGAGAAGGGCCGCATCCTGCTCGCCGAATTCGGCTATGGGGGCGCACTCCAGCCAACCTTTCCAAAATGGCTGATCGACGGCACCAAGCCATCGCGCCTCGCCTGGATCCTGAAAAAGGACTTGATGCCGCCGATCTATTTCCGCGCAATGCTGAAGGGACACGAATGGCTCGCGAAGCCCAAGCTCCTCTCAGGGGCGAGGAATTAGGAGATGGGCACCTTGTCCCGTTATCTGCCGATCCTAGGGTGGGGACGCAGCTATAATCCGACGGTCTTGACGAATGATCTCGTCGCGGCCGGGATCGTCACGATCATGCTGATCCCGCAGAGCCTGGCCTATGCCATGCTCGCCGGGCTCCCCCCGGAAATCGGCCTGTACGCATCGATCCTTCCAATCATAGCTTATGCTCTGTTCGGCTCCAGTCGCACGCTGGCCGTGGGGCCGGTGGCGGTCATCTCGTTGATGACCCTGACGGCCGCGAGCAGTGTGGCAGCACCCGGTAGCGCCGAGTTCATCGCCGCCGCGCTGGTGCTGGCATTGCTGTCGGGCGCGATGTTGATGCTCATGGGTGTGCTCAAGCTGGGCTTTTTGGCCAATCTGCTCTCGCATCCTGTCGTGTCGGGCTTCATCACCGCCTCGGGGATCATCATCGCGACGAGCCAACTCAAGTCGATACTCGGCGTGTCTGCCTCCGGCGAGGCGATGCCGGAGCTCGTCGCTTCGCTGGCCAACAACCTGGGCGCGACCAATCTCCCTACCTTGATCATCGGGGTGCTGTCGGTTGTATTTCTATTCTGGGTCCGCAAGGGCTTGAAGCCTCTGCTGATGCGGCTCGGCATTCCATCGCGTGCAGCCGATTTGACTGCCAAGGCCGGACCGATCGCGGCTGTTGCCGCCTCGACCGCCGCTGTCGTGGTGTTCGGGCTCGAGGATGCAGGGGTCAAGGTCGTCGGCGCGATCCCGCAGAGCCTGCCGCCTTTCATCGTGCCCCTGTTCGACCTCGGCCTGTGGCAGCAGCTGGCCGTGCCAGCGCTGCTCCTTTCGATCATCGGCTTTGTAGAATCGGTCTCGGTCGCCCAGACCCTGGCCGCCAAGAAGCGGCAGCGCATCGACCCCAACCAGGAACTGATCGGGCTCGGCGCGGCCAACATGGCTGCCTCGTTCACCGGCGGCTATCCGGTAACGGGCGGCTTTGCCCGCTCGGTGGTCAATTTCGATGCCGGCGCCGAAACACCGGCCGCCGGTGCGTTCACCGCAGTGGGAATCGCCATCGCCGCACTGTTCCTGACGCCGTTGCTCCATTCGCTTCCCATCGCCACGCTGGCGGCAACCATCATCGTCGCGGTCCTTAGCCTGGTAGAGTTCAAAACCTTGCGAATGGTCTGGCGCTATTCCCGCGCGGACTTCGCGGCCATGGCGGCCACAATTCTCGTTACGCTTCTGCTCGGCGTCGAGCCCGGCGTCATGGCCGGCGTTGCTTTGAGCCTCGGCCTGTTCATTTGGCGGTCGTCCCGGCCGCATGCGGCGATCGTGGGCCGCGTCCCGGAAACTGGCCATTTCCGCAACGTCCTGCGCCACAAGGTTATCACCGACCCCCGCGTTCTGACGATCCGGGTCGACGAGAGCCTGACCTATCTCAATGCGCGCTGGTTAGAGGAATTCGTGCTCGAAGAGGTCGCTGAGCATCCGCAGATCGAACATCTCGTCCTGATGTGTTCCGCCATCAACGCCATCGACGCGTCGGCGCTGGAAAGCCTGGAGGCGATCAACCACCGATTGTCGGACGCCGGTGTTCGGCTGCATCTGTCCGAGGTAAAGGGCCCGGTGATGGATGCCCTCGAGCGGTCGCTGTTTCTCGATGAATTGTCCGGAAAGATATATCTTTCACAGGACGCTGCATTTTCGGAGCTGATCAAGCCGGTCGATGGCGTCCCGGCACGCGGCGGGGGCGCTCCGGATCTCGCACGTGGGCTTATTTGATTGTGGCAACAGGCTCACCGTCTCGCTCGCGTCCGCCGCGGGGTGGAACGCAGAACATCAGCGCTAGTGGGTTCCGCGCATCCGAACTCTGACGATTACACCGGATAGTAATGTCATGACGGCGAGCACGGCACTTCCAAGACCGAAGATGTCCGCCACTACTTCCGCGATCACGGCGCCCGCTGCGTAACCCAGGTCACGCCACAAAAGATACAGCCCCATTGCAGACGCTCTCCATGAGGGATGTGCCACGTCGCCGATCGCAGCGATATGCGTTGGATATACCATCGCCGTCCCGACGCCGAGCATAACGGCCCCTGTCGCGAAGCCCGCTTAGGACCATCAAAAGGCCATTGCCAGGTTCGCCCGCAGGCCGAGTGTTGGTGCCGCTGTGTCCGTCATACAGCTTGCACTTCTACCATTCTGGCCAGGCAGTCGAACGTCCACCGGGGGCTCGATAGCTGACGGTCTGCTTGCCGTGTAGGCTGCGCGGAAGTGGACAGTCTGCAACCGTTGAGAGTTTCAGACGCCGCTAGGCGTCAGAAAGTCTTCGATGCCCGAACCGCGGGGAGCATGGACTGAGCTATGGGGAAAGCGGTTTTGCGCAGGTCGTGGTGCTGGCCGTTGCTGCCCAAAATCGGACGCATCTGAGATCGGACCGTCTGAATTTAGATCGCAAAAGCGGACGCCGAAAAGCGGACGGGCCGATTTTGATATAGCGGCGTCTGCTTTTGGGCAGGGCGAGCGCAAGTGTGTCCGCTTCCGGACGCAGGGCTGCGCCGGTTACGGCAGTGGATGAGCCGTGCCGGGTCACGGCGCCTGCGTCCCGGATGCAAGTGATGGCGGTGGCGGCGCTCTGGGTTGATAGCGACGTTCGAAGACCTCGATGATCACCATGGTGCCACCGCAGCACGGGCACAGCGGCTGAGCTTCGAGCTCGGCGGGCGGATCGTCGGCCGGCGCGGGGGCGACATTGAGCAAACGGCGCGCGCGTTCGAGATGATCCTTGCGCCTGGCGCTGGCGAGGAGGCCATAGTGGCGGATGCGGTGGAACCCACGCGGCAGGGCGTGGAGCAGGAAGCGGCGGATGAACTCGTCAGCGGCGATGGTCATGACTTGCTGGCGGTTCGCGCCGCCCTGGCGATAATCCTTGTAACGGAAGGTGACCCCGGCATCGTCGAAGCGGACAAGGCGACTGTTCGATATGGCAACGCGGTGGGTGTAGCGCGACAGATAGGCGAGGACCGCTTCGGGGCCGGCGAACGGCGGCTTGGCATAAACGACCCAGCGCTTTTTGCGGACCGGCGAGATGTGCCGCAGGAATGCGCGCCGCTCGGCGAGCTGCGTCATGCTTCCGAAGAAGACGAGCTGTCCGCGGTCATGGAGCGCGCGCAGCCGGGTGAGGAACAGGCGGCGGAAGAGCGCGCCGAGTACGCGGACCGGGAGCAGGAAGGCCGGGCGTGCTGATATCCAGCGCGTTCCATCGCGGGAGATGCCGCCGCCGGGCACGATCATGTGAATGTGGGGATGATGGGTAAGTGCAGACCCCCATGTGTGAAGAACGGCGGTGATGCCGATCCGCGCGCCGAGGTGCTTGGGATCAGCGGCGATGGTCAACATCGTATCGGCCGCGGCCTTGAACAGCAGATCATAGACCAGGGCCTTGTTATGGAAGGCGATCGCGGCGACCTCGGCCGGGAGCGTGAACACGACATGGAAGTAACCGACCGGGAGCAGGTCGGCCTCGCGGGCTTCGAGCCAGGTGCGCGCGGCGCCGCCCTGGCACCTGGGGCAGTGCCGGTTGCGGCAACTGTTATAGGCGATGCGCCAGTGACCGCAGTCGGTACAGGCCTCGACGTGCCCGCCGAGCGCGGCGGTGCGGCAATGCTCGATCGCCGACATGATCTTGAGCTGGTGCAGGCTGAGGTGCCCGGCATGGGCGGCACGATACGCGGGGCCTGCAGCACGGAAGATATCGGCGACCTCGAGCGAGGCGCGCACCGCCTTAGCCGTCAGGCGCCTCTTCGTCCGGCGCGGCCAGCGCAAGCCTGTCGAGCGGACTGACGACCGACCGAACGGTCTTCGTCGCGACCTGCGCGTAGAAGGCGGTGGTGTTTAGCTTGGCGTGACCGAGCAGCGCCTGAATGACGCGGATATCGACGCCATCCTCGAGCAGGTGGGTGGCGAAGCTGTGGCGCAAGGTATGCGGTCCGACGCGCTTGTCGATATCGGCGGCCTCCGCGGCTTCGACGACGACACGATAGAGCTGGCGCGTGCTGATCGGGGCCGCGGCGCTCTGTCCGGGGAAAAGCCAGC
>VFQO010002028.1_pt1 | contig 13445 bp, 9 predicted proteins | sample 3512331 | NCBI WGS metagenome assembly VFQO01 (sample SAMN10412371, study PRJNA504923) | tailings metagenome | isolation source: Replicate 3 from Balatoc abandoned mine | place: Philippines: Itogon, Benguet | collected 2017-08-28
CCCATCAGTCCGACGAGATAAAGATTGTCTCGCTTGCTCATGGCGCCATTCTAATTGGGCTTGTATCGGCGGTACACACAGGCCGCCCTGAACTGGAGACAAAGAAAAACGCGGGCCAAGCCCGCGTTTTTCCCCACTTTCTCGATCAGCGGAGCGACAGGCGCTCGTCGAGAATGCGCGGGGTAAGGAAAATGATCAGTTCGGTCTTGCTGTTTTTCTTTGCGGTGGTCTTGAATAGGTTACCGAACACCGGCACATCGCCCAGCAGCGGAACCTTGTTCACGGTCGAGGTTTCGTCGCCGTCGAAGATCCCGCCCAGCACCAGAGTTTCGCCGTTATTCACACGCACCTGGGTTTTGATCCGCTTGGTATCGATAGCCGGATTGTCGCCAATGTTCGCGATGTCGCGTACCGCGTCTTTCTGCACCTCAACGGTCAAAATGACGGAGTCGTTGTTGAGAATCTGCGGATCGACCAGCAAGCACAGAAAGGCATCCTTGAACGTCACGGTGGCCGGTGTGTTGGCCGTACCCGGTGTGATGTAGGGAATCTGCGTACCGTTGAGGATCACCGCCGGTTTCTGGTTGGAAGTCATCACGCGTGGGTTGGAAATCACCTTGCCTTTGCTGTCAGCTTCCAGCGCGCGCAATTCCAGGCTCAGAAGATTGCCGTTGGCGAGGTTCAGCAAAGACAAAGCCAGGTTGGCTGCGCCAGAAACGGGGGGCAACGCCTGCCCTAAACCTGCCACGTCGGCCTGATGTGGGTCGCCAAACAGATTTCCGCTTTTGGTGGCGGTAAACCCTAAACGTGCACCCAGATCGCGGCTCCAGCCATCGGTCGCCACCACCACCCGCGCCTCGATCATGACCTGGCGCGCCGGCACATCCAGACGCGCGAGCAGTTCGCGAACTTCCCGAATCTTGCGTGCCGTATCGGTGATGATCAGCGTATTGGTCTTCAGTTCATAGGTTGCGCGACCCCGCTTGGTCAGGACTTTCTGGTCAGTATCCCCCTGGCCTTTCTGCGATGCCTGCGCTGCCGCTGCGCCGCCCAGGCCCTGGGCTTGCGCCGAGCAGTTCACCGCGTTGTTGGTTGCCGAATTGAGGAAAGCGCCGGAGGCAAAGCCGTACAGCATGGTTTGCGCTTCATCCGCCCGCATGTAGTTGAGCTGGATGTACTCGGTGGTCAGGGGCTCCAGATCGGCCACCGCCGACCTGGCTTCGAACTCCAGCTTCTCCTTGGTCAGCAGTTCGTCCTTGGGCGCGATCCAGATCACGTTGCCGTTCTGGCGCTTGTCCAGGCCCTTGGTCTGCATGATGAGGTCGAGCGCCTGGTCCCACGGCACGTCTTTCAGGCGCAGCGTGAGGTTGCCGGCCACGGTGTCGCTGGCGATGATGTTGAGGCCGGTGAAGTCGGCGATGACCTGCAGCACCGAGCGCACCTCGACGTTCTGGAAATTGAGCGAGAGTTTTTCGCCGACGTATTTCACCTTGCCGTCGGCGGTTTTCTTCTGGCCGTCGACCGCCGCCTTGACTTCGACGATGAAGCTGTTGTCGGTCTGATAAGCCGAATACTCCCAGCCGCCCTTGGGTTCGATCACCATACGGGTGTTGTCGCCCAGGGTATAGGTTTCGATGGTCTGCACCGGAGTGCCGAAATCGGCCACGTCGAGGCGGCGCTGCAGGGCCTGGGGCAGTTCGGTGCCGATGAAATCGACGACCACGCCGTTGGCCTGCTGGCGGATGTTGATCCCCGCCTGCGCATCGGACAGCGTGGTCACGATGCGCGCCTCGCCCGCTACGCCGCGCCTGAAATCGACGTCGCGGATGCTGTGGCGCGCCGTACCGGGTCCCGCCTCGGCAAACCGCGGGCTGACGTTCACCGGCGCCGCACCGGCGCCGACATCGCCCAGCGCGACGAGCAGCGACTTGCCGTCGATCCTGGCGTCGTATTCAACCGCCTTGTTCAGGTTCAAAACCAGGCGGGTGCGCGTTCCCGCCTGCACCACGTTGACGCTCGACAGAGGGCCGAGGTTGGCGTCCACTGTGTTGCGCCCCATGGCGTTGCCGGTGTCGGGCAGATCCAGCGCGATGCGCGGCGGATTGCCGACGGTAAACCCCGCCGGCGTGGCTGTCAGTGCATTCTTGAGGTTGACGCGCACCACGACCTTGCCGCCGGGCAGGGTGGTGGTTTCGACGCTTTGCACTGCGTTGCCGGTGGGCGGCACGTCGGCAGCACGCACTGGGAGAGGCAGCACCAAACCAGCGAGCAGGGCGATCCCGAACAGTTGGCGGGCCATACGATCTTTCACAAGCTTCAGCTTGTAGGAAGTCGGCGTCCCCTTGCGGGACATTTTCTGGGCAATTTTGGGCAATGCGTTCATGTCAGCCTCTTTGGAATTCAGTGCAACGAATCATTCTTGCAAATTCAGGGTGCTGGTGCGCTCGGACCAATCCCCGGCGCTATCCTGGACAATTTCGCGCAACGTTATTTGACTATCGTCGATCTGCGCGACGAGGCCGAAATTCTGGCCCACGTAATTGCCTTTCTTGACGTGGTAAATCGCGTTGTCCGGCGTTTTGACCACCGCATGGATGACGCCCTGCCGAGCCAGCACGCCGACCATTTTCAGGGTTTCCAGCGAAAACGCCTCGAGCGGCTCTTTCGGGCGATTGAGATCGGGCTGCATTCCGCCGCCGCCTCCAGTCGAGAGCTTTCTCGGCTTGAACGGGTCGGGCAGATCGAAGGCGTTGTAGGTGAACGGTTCATATACCTTGACCTGCGGCAGCGGCTCGATCTTTCCCTGCATGTCGCGGCCGGCCTCGGCAACGAAGGTGTGCAGATCGTCCATGCTGCCGCCGCCGCAGCCGGTCAGGCCCAATGCCAGTAATACGGGAGCCAGGCGCTTCATTTCTTTTGCTCCTTGGCTTGTTGCTTCCTGGCAATGAGTTCCTCATCGTCCAGGTAGCGGTAGGTTTTGACAATGGCATCCATGTTCAGCACGCCATCCTTGGCGGGCTCCATGGCAATGTCCTGCAGGGTGACGATGCGCGACAGCTTGGAGACATCGCTGACGAAAGCCGCAATGTCGTGGTAGCCGCCGGTGACTTTGACGCGGATCGGCGTTTCCGCGTAGAACTCGGACGCGGTTTCGGCCTCGGGCTTGAACAGGTCGAACTGCAGGCCGCGCCCCAGTCCCGCCTGGTTGACGTCGGTAATCAGGGCGTCCATCTCCTGCTTGTTGGGCAGCTGCTTCAGCAGCGCGCCGAAGGCCTGCTCGATATCGGCCAGCTGCTTCTTGTAGGCCTCCAGATTGATGGCCTGGTTTTTCTTGGTGGTGAACACGCCGCGCAGCTCGGTTTCCTTCTGCTTGGCCGCATCCAGCGTTTCCATGCCGCCGCGCCAGTCAAACCACCAGCCCGCCGCCACGATCGCCACACACAGCACCCCAAGCGCCGCGAGCTTGGTCGGCAACGGCCAGTCGGCCAGGGTTTTCAGATCGAGTTTGTTGAGTTCGTCCAGGGTCATGCTTTGCCCCCTTTGTCATTCGCGTCGTCCGTCTGCTGGCGGGCCTGCTTGACCGACAGCACGAACTCGTTGGCACGCAGGTTGTTTACCGTGGCCGCCTTGATTTCGACCAGATTGGCCGATTCGAACCAGGGCGAGCTGTCCAGATTGCGCATCAGGGTGGACACGCGCGCGCTCGACTGGGTGTAGCCGCTGATGGTGACGATATCGCCCGCCTGCTTGAAGGACCTGAGATAGAGGCCGTCCGGCAGCAGACGGATCATCTGGTCGAACAGGTGGACGACTTCGGTGCGATTGGATTGCAGGGTCTCGACGACCTGCTTGCGCTCCAGCAGCGCCTGGGTCTGCTCGCGGATTTTCTTGATTTCGCCAATCTGGCCATCGAGCTTGGCGATCTCCTGTTCGAGGAAGGCGTTGCGGGCATCCTGCGCCGACTGGCGGGCGGCGATCAGGCTGTGGCCGAGAATGACGGCAACCACGCCCGCCGCGACGGCGAAGCCGAGCAGGATGTTGAACTGGCGGCGCCGTGCGGCGCGTTTCAGTTCGCGGTGGGGGAGCAGGTTGATGCGGATCATTGCGGGTCGAACCTCCGCATGGCAAGGCCACAGGCGACGAAAAGGGAAGGCGCGTCGGCGGTCAATGCCTGCGGCCGGATTTTGGAACCGACTGCCATGTTGGCAAACGGGTTGACGACCAGGGTCGGGGTGCCGGTGCGCTGGCTGACCACTTCATCGATGCCGGGGATCATGGCCCCTCCGCCGGCGAGCAGAATCTGATCGACCTTGCGATACTGGGTGGAGGTGGTGAACAGCTGCAGGGCACGGCCGATTTCCATCGCCAGGGTTTCGCTGTAGGGCTGCAGCACTTCCATGTCGTAGCTTTCGGGCAGCGTGCCACGGCGCTTGGCGTTTTCCGCCTCCTCACTGGTCATGCCGTAACGGCGCGAAATTTCGTTGTTGAGCTGGTTGCCGCCGAAACCGTGTTCGCGCAGGTAAACCGATTCGTTATCGTTGAGGATGTTGATGTGCATGTTCTGCGCACCCACATCGATGATCGCCACGGTCTGGCCGTCGCCGCTATTGGGCAGCAAGTGGGCGATCTGTTCGTATGCGGTTTGCGTGGCGTAGGACTCGACGTCCATGATGAGCGCCTTGAGTCCGGCGGCCTCGACGGCGGCCACGCGGTCTTCGACCTTTTCCTTGCGCGCGGCGGCCAGCAGGATTTGCACATCGTCCGGGCTGGCGGGCGACGGGCCAAGCACCTGGAAATCCAGGTTCACTTCGTCCAGCGAGAAGGGAATGACCTGGTTGGCCTCGGCTTCCACCTGGTTTTCCAGGTCGACGCCCTTCAGGCTGGCCGGCGCCAGGATTTTCTTGGTGATGACCGCCGATGACGGCAATGCCAGCGCAACGTTCCTGACCCGTGTGCCTAGCGCTTTCCAGGCGGTACGCAAGCTATCGGCCACCTGATCGAGGTTGGCGATATTGCCGTCCGTCACGGCATCCTTGGGCAAAGGCTCGATGACATAGCGCTCCACCCGCAACATCCCCTTGCCGGCGTCGGACAGTTCCACCAGCTTGACCGCAGTCGTGCTGATGTCGAGCCCCAGGATGGGCAGGCTTTTGGCGGACAGCCAGTCCAAATTGATATTCAGGTGCAAGGATTTTCCTTTACGCTTCTATGGGTTGGCGCCTTTTCTTGTTATTATTTTTAGATGCTAGCAACAACACACGGTTTTTAACAGTTTTTTTCTCGCCGCACTGCAAGAGTTGAACAACTGTGTCCAATTTCCAACACCACTAACGCCTATAATCGCCGGAAACTTTAGGCATCGCGTTATCGATCCGGCCCGCCGAAATTTGAAACCGGGCGGCCACCTGGCTTACTGTATGCTGGGGCCTCATCGGATGGGTCAAATCAATAGGCAATTAAAACAGCGGGTTATTGGGATGGCCCCGCTGGCCGGCCTGAGGCCGGAATGGAAAATCGGACACGGATGCTTCGGGCGTTTCCGTGCCGTCTCGACAAAGGAACCGGATGTTTTCCAAATGGTGGCATTACGCATTGGCACTGATCGTCAGCCTTGGCGTAGTCGGCACGGCCCTGGCCGGATTGGCGGCCGCGCTGATTTATCCCAACCTGCCTCCGCTCGAGGCGCTCACCGACTACAAACCCAAGCTGCCGCTGCGCGTCTACACGGCTGACGGCGCCCTGATCGGCGAATTCGGCGAGGAACGCCGCGCCTTCATCGTCATCGACAAAGTCCCGCAATACATGAAGCAGGCGATCATCGCCGCCGAGGACGAGCGTTTCTACACCCATGGCGGCGTGGATACGCTGGGGATACTGCGCGCGGCCGGGTCGAACCTGCTGTCCGGCGGCGCCAAGGAGGGCGCGTCCACCATCACCATGCAGGTGGCGCGCAATTTCTTCCTGTCGAACGAGAAAACGCTGACCCGCAAGCTGTCGGAAGCCATGCTGGCGATGAAGATCGAGCACAATCTGTCGAAGGACAAAATCCTCGAGCTCTACATCAACCAGATCTATCTCGGCCAGCGTGCCTACGGCTTCGAGGCCGCCGCGCGCACTTACTTCGGCAAACCGATGCACGAGTTGTCGCTGGCCGAGTTCGCCATGCTGGCGGGACTGCCGAAGGCGCCGTCGCGCTACAACCCGGTGGTTAATTTCCCCCGCGCCAAGGCGCGCCAGGAATATGTGCTGGGCCGCATGCGCACGCTCAAATTCATCGACCAGCCCACCTGGCAGGCTGCCGTCAAGCAGAAGCTGGTCATCCGCCAGGCGCGCCAGCAGACCGACGTAAGCGCCGACTACGTTGCCGAAATGGTGCGCCAGGCATTGTTCGAGAAATACGGTGAATCGATCTACAGCTCCGGCTACAAGGCGGTCACCACCCTGAGGCGCGCCCAGCAGGCCGCGGCCAATTTGGCCGTGTGGCATGGCATAGCCGATTACGACCAGCGCCACGGCTATCGGGGACCGGAAAAACAGGTCAGCCTGCCCGCCGACGGCACGCGACGCGAAGCCGCCATTGCCGGCGCACTGGAAGACCTCGCCCCCGTCAGCGACATGCAGCCCGCCGTGGTCGTGGCCGCCAGCGCCAAGCTCATCCGCGCCCAATTGCGCGACGGCGCCGTGGTCGACATTTCCGGCAACTCGCTGAAGTGGGTGGCCAACTGGGTTGCCGGCAAAAAGGGGCGGCAACTCAGCCCCGGTGCGGTGGTGCGCGTGCAGGCGACGGGCAGCAAACCGCACTGGCGGCTGGCGCAGCTGCCCGAGGTCGAAGCCGCGCTCGTCGCCCTGAACCCGCAGGATGGCGCCATCACCGCGCTGGTCGGCGGGTTCGATTTCAACCGCAACAAATTCAACCGCGTCACCCAGGCCTGGCGGCAGCCGGGGTCGAGTTTCAAGCCCTTCATCTACTCAGCGGCGCTGGAAAAAGGCTATACCCCCGCCACCATCATCAACGATGCGCCGCTTTCGCTGGCCGCAGAAGAGGCCGGCGGCACCGCCTGGGAACCGCAGAATTACGACGGCAGCACCAGCGGCCCGGTGCGCATGCGCAGCGCGCTGACCAAATCGCTCAACCTGGTGTCGATACGCATCCTGCAAGGCATCGGTCCGTATTACGCGCGCGACTACATCCGTCGCTTCGGCTTCGACCCGGCGCGCCACCCGCCCTATCTCACCATGGCGCTGGGCGCCGGCAGCGTCACCCCGTTGCAGATGGCCGCAGCCTACGGGGTGTTCGCCAACGGCGGCTTCGGCGTCAAGCCCTATCTGATCGACAAGGTGTACGACAAGGACGGGCGACTGCTGATGCAGGCCAGCCCGCAACAAGCCGGCGGCAATGCGCCGCGCGTGATCGACCCGCGCAATGCCTGGCTGATGACCACCATGATGCAGGACGTGGTGCGTTACGGTACCGCCGCGCGTGCCGGCCAGCTGGGGCGCGGCGACATCGCCGGCAAGACCGGCACCACCAACGACGCGCGCGATACCTGGTTCGCCGGCTACAACCCCGGCCTGGTAGCGATCGTCTGGATGGGGTACGACCAGCCGCGCTCGCTGGGACGGCGCGAGACGGGCTCCCAGTCCGCGCTGCCGATCTGGATGAGTTTCATGGATGTGGCGCTCAAGGGGACGCCGCAGACCGGCTGGGCGATGCCCGGCGGCATCATCAGCGTGAAAATCGATCCGGCCACCGGCGCCCGCCTGCCGGACACCGTGCTGGGCGATTTGCTGGGTGATTTGCTCGGCAACAAAGAGACCGGCATGGTGGAGCACTTTTATCAGGAATTCCCGCCGCCCGAGGCGCCGCCCGCAGACTGGAACAGCGATCCGGCCAATCCCGCCGAACCGGCCCGGCCGGCCGCCCCGCCCGGAACCCCGCTATGAAACATCGGGACATGCGCCGCCGCATTGCCCATGCCGCGGCACGCATGCTGGCCGAAGACGGCAGCCTCGATTATGGCAGCGCCAAACGCAAGGCGGCGCGCCAGCTGGGCGCTCCCGACAGCAACAACCTGCCCGACAACCTGCAAATCGAAGAGGCGCTGCGCAGTTATCAGGCCCTCTACCAGGCCGACGAAACGCGCACCCAGCTCACGCTGCTGCGGCAAGTCGCCATTGAATATATGGAGCGGCTGGCGGCTTTCGACCCCCACCTGACCGGCCCGGTGCTCAACGGCACAGCAGGGCGGTACACCGACATCAACCTGCAACTCTTCACCGACGACCAGAAGGATGTCGAGTTCCTGCTGATGCGCCAGGCTTCGCCCTACCAGGCCGGCGAACAGCGTGCGCCGGATGCTGCGGGACGCGCCTATCCGCGCTTCATCATCGACGATCCGCGCGCGCCGGTCGACGTTGTCGTCTACCCCGCCGCCGAACTGCGCAACATGAAGCGTTTGCAGGCGGACGGCAGCCCGCGCCGCCTGCGCTTGCCGCAGGTACGGAGCCTGATTTGACCCGCCTCACCGCACCCACTCTGGCATGGAAGATGCTGAATCGCACCACATGACTCTTTCGAGCGAACAACCGTGATTCGATTTTTCCGGCACTACGTGCCCCTGAATTTATTGTTGCTGATGTCGATCGAAGCGCTGATTCTCGGCGGCGCCATCTACGCCGGAGTCAACGCGCGCTTCCTCGACAGCGGTGCGGTCCCGGACGATCTCAGCCCCCTGCTGCCGAAAGCCCTGGCCTTCACCGTCGTCATGCTGGGCCTGATGACCGCGAGCGGTCTTTACGATCTGGAATGGCAGGGCGGCGTGCGCGCGCTGCTGCACCGCCTCGGCCTGAGCTTCGGGCTCGGTCTGGCGGCGATGAGCCTGCTGTTTTATTTCTTTCCCGCCCTGCTGGTCGGGCGGGGCGCCTTCCTGCTGTCGTTCGGCCTGGCGCTGCTGGGCATCCTGCTCAGCCGCGCGCTGTTCATCCGCTGGGCGCGGGCAGGGGCGCTCAAAACCCGCGCCCTGGTGATCGGCACCGGCAGCCGCGCCGCCCATATCGAAGCGCTGCTGGCCAAACGCGGCCATGTCGGCAACGTTCAGGTAATGGGCTACCTGCCGATGGGCGGCAGCCACCATTTCGTCGACCATGCGCGCATTCTCGACACCCAGGAATCGCTGCCCGAGCTGGCGCAGCGCCTGCAAATCAGCGAGATCATCCTCGCCGTGCGCGACCGCCGCGGCGGCGGCATGCCGGTGCAGGACCTGCTCAAATGCAAGCTTTACGGCATCCGCATCCTCGAACTGTCGAGTTTCTTCGAACGCGAAAACGGCCACTTGCAACTCGATTCGATGAACGCCAGCTGGATGATCCTGGCCGAGGGATTTCATCAAGGCATCGTGCGCGACACCGTCAAGCGGCTGTTCGATCTGCTGGTGAGCGCCGCCATGCTGGTGGTCTGCCTGCCGATCATGGCGCTGACCACGCTGCTGATCAAACTGGAAAGCCCCGGCCCCGTTTTGTATCGTCAGGAACGTGTCGGCCAGGGATGCCGCAGCTTCACCATCTTCAAGTTCCGCAGCATGTGCGTCGATGCCGAAAAAGACGGCAAACCGCGCTGGGCCGGCCAGAACGACAGCCGCGTGACGCTCACCGGGCGCTTCATCCGGCGCACCCGCATCGACGAATTGCCGCAGATTTTCAACGTCTTCTTTGGTGACATGAGCTTCGTCGGCCCGCGCCCCGAGCGCCCCTATTTCGTGCAGGATCTGACCCAGAAAATCCCCTATTACGGCGTGCGCCACACCGTCAAGCCCGGCATCACCGGTTGGGCGCAGGTGCGCTACGCTTACGGCGCGACCGACGAGGATGCCATGCACAAGCTGCAGTACGATCTCTACTACGTCAAGAACCACAGCCTGTTTCTCGATCTGATGATCCTGTTCCAGACCGCTCAAGTGGTGCTGTGGGGAAAGGGCGTGCGCTGACCGCGCGCGCCTGAGGCCGCCTCCATGCCCGACACCCTGCTCCATCTGGCGGCGGTCGGCTACGGCTTGGCAACCCTGGCCTATCTGGGGCTGTCCGGGCTCATTGTCGCCAGTTGGCGGCGACGGCCGCAGGGACGGCTGCTGGTACTCGCCACCGGACTCAGCGCCGCCTGGGGTGCGCTGTCGGCACTCGCCGCCTGGGGATCGCTGCCGCCGCGGCTGGAACTCGCCGCCGAAGTGGCGCGCAACGGCGCCTGGCTGGCGCTGCTGCTCTACATCCTGCGGCTGCGCCTGCCGCCGGCCGCCGCGCTGCCCGCGCCACTGCGTTTTATGCGCATTCTCGGCGGCCTGCTTGTCGGCAGCCTGCTGCTCGCCAGCGCGATTCCTTTCATCGCCCCCGCCCGGCCGGTGCTGGCGCAGTGGGCCGGCAACCTGGGGCTGGTGCTGCTCACCGTGATGGGGCTGGTGCTGGTCGAACAGGTCTACCGCGGCACCCGTCAGGAAGACCGCTGGGCGATCAAGTTTCTCTGCCTGGGGCTGGGCGGATTGTTCGTTTACGATTTTTACCTGCATGCCAACGCCGCGCTGTTCGGCGCGGCGGATGCCCGGGTATGGGCGGCGCGCGGCTATGTGGCGGCGCTGGTGACGCCGCTGATCGCGGTCTCCGCGGCGCGCAACCCGGAATGGGCGGCGCCGGTCGGACTGTCGCGCAGCATGGCGTTCCATACCGCCAGTTTGCTGGGGGCCGGCGCGTATTTGCTGCTGATGGCGGGCGCCGGTTATTACCTGCGCCTGTTCGGCGGCGAATGGGGCGACGTGGTACAGACCGTGTTCGTCTTCGCCGCCATCATGCTGCTGGTGCTGCTGATGATTTCCGGCACCCTGCGCGCGCGGCTGCGGGTATTCCTGTCCAAGCATTTTTTCAGCTACCGCTACGACTACCGCGAAGAATGGCTCAACTTCACCCGCACCCTCACCGAAGGCCGGCCTGGCGAGCAGCTCTGCGAACGGGCGGTCGAGGCTCTCGCCAAACTGCTCGAAAGCCCCGGCGGCGCGTTGTGGATGCGCGAGGGCAACGTCGCCTATCAACGCGCCAGCCACTGGAACTGGGCCGACATCAACGGCACCGAGCCGGCCGCTTCGCCCTTCATCCGCTGGCTTGCCGGCAAGCAATGGGTGGTGGATCTGGACGAAATGAAAACCCGCCGCGACCTCTATGGCGATCTCGATGCGCCCGCGTGGCTTCGGCGCACCGGCGACGCCTGGCTGGTGGTGCCATTGATGCTGCACGACGAGCTGCTCGGCTTTGTCGTTCTGAAACACTCCCTCGGCAATGTCAGCTTCAACTGGGAAGTCAGCGACCTGCTCAAAGTGGCGGCGCGCCAGGTTGCCGCGCATCTGGCGCAGATGCGCGCCTCCAACCAGCTCATCGTGGCGCGGCAGTTCGAATCGTTCAACCGCACCACCACCTTTGTCATCCACGACCTGAAAAACCTCGTCGCCCAGCTGTCCCTGCTGCTGGCCAATGCCGAAAAACACAAGCACAACCCCGAGTTCCAGGCCGACATGCTCGATACCGTGGAAAGCGCCGTCGCCCGCATGAACAAGGTGCTGGCGCAATTGCGGCGCGGCAGCGGCGAAACGCAGGCGCAGTCGGTGGCGCTGGCGGATATCCTGAACGAGGCCGTCGCCAGCAAGCAGGCATTCAAGTTGCGGCCCATCCTGGCCTTGCCGCCTCCCGGCCTGCGCGTGCGTGCCGAGCGCGAACGGCTCGTCCGCGCCATCGGCCATCTGCTGCAAAATGCGCTGGAGGCGACGCCGGCGACCGGCGGCGTCACGCTGCGCGGATTCGAAGAGTCCGGACAGGCCATTGTTGAAATCATCGACAGCGGCAGCGGCATGGACGACGAATTCATCCGGACCCGCCTGTTTCAGCCGTTCGATTCCACCAAGGGCGCGGGCATGGGCATCGGCGCGTATGAATGCCGTGAAACCTTGCGCGCGCTGGGCGGAACGATCGAGGTAGACAGCACGCCGGGAAGCGGCACCCGCTTCCGTCTCAGCCTGCCGCTGGACAATAATCCCGAAAACCGAGGAGACGCCGCATGAGCGACGCCAAACAAAAGATTCTGCTGGTGGAAGACGATCCCGGGCTGCAAAAGCAGTTGAAGTGGAGCCTCGCCGACTACGAACTGGTGATGGCCGCCGACCGCGACAGCGCCGTCGTGCAGTTGCGCCGCCACGAACCCGCCGTGGTACTGCTCGACCTTGGCCTGCCGCCCGACGCGGACGGCGCCAGCGAAGGCCTGGCCGCCCTGCAGCAAATTCTTTCGCTCGCCCCCGCCACCAAGGTCATCGTCGTCACCGGCAATCTCGATCGCAGCAATGCGGTGAAGGCGATCCGCCTCGGCGCCTACGACTTTTTCCAGAAACCGTTCGACCCCGACGTGCTGGCACTGATGATTGCGCGTGCGCTGCATGTCCATGCGCTGGAGGCCGAGAACCGCCTGCTGGCCGCCAGGCAGCGCGGCTCCGCCCTGCAGGGCCTGATCACCAGCAGCGAGCCGATGCTCAAGATCTGCCGCACCGTGGAGAAAGTCGCCCCGGCCAACGCAACCGTGCTGTTGCTGGGCGAGTCCGGCACCGGCAAGGAAGTGCTGGCGCGCGGCGTGCACGAACTGTCGCCGCGTGCCGGCAAGCGCTTTGTCGCCATCAACTGCGCGGCGATCCCCGACACGCTGCTGGAATCCGAACTGTTCGGCTATGAAAAAGGCGCGTTCACCGGTGCCGCCAAGCAGACCATCGGCCGTATCGAATACGCCAACGAAGGCACGTTGTTTCTCGACGAAATCGGCGATCTGCCGATGCAGCTGCAGGCCAAGCTGCTGCGCTTCCTGCAGGAACGCGTGATCGAGCGGCTTGGCGGACGCGGTGAAATTCCGGTCGATGTGCGCGTCGTCTGCGCCACCCACCGCGACCTCGCCAGCATGATCCGCGAAGGCGGCTTCCGCGAAGACCTGTACTACCGGCTATCCGAAATCACGATAAAGATCCCGCCGCTGCGCGAACGGCCCGGCGACGCCGTGCTGCTGGCGCAGGCCTTCCTCGATCGCTACGCGCGCGAGCAGGGGCGCAACATCCGGGGTTTCACTGCCGATGCGCTGGGCGCGCTCGAAACGCATGCCTGGCCAGGCAACGTGCGTGAAATGGAAAACATCATCAAGCGCGCAACCATCATGGCGGACGGCAGCCAGATCACCGCAGCCGACCTCGGCCTGGACGCCGCCCATGCCGAACCGCAGCCGTTCAACCTGCGCCAGGCGCGCGAAAACGCCGAGCGACTGGCAGTCGGCCGCGCCCTTGCGCACAGCGAAGGCAGCATTGCCCAGGCCGCCGAACTGCTCGGCATCACCCGCCCCACGCTGTACGACCTGATGGCGAAAATCGGGATGAAATAAACCT
>VFQO010002029.1_pt1 | contig 13445 bp, 15 predicted proteins | sample 3512331 | NCBI WGS metagenome assembly VFQO01 (sample SAMN10412371, study PRJNA504923) | tailings metagenome | isolation source: Replicate 3 from Balatoc abandoned mine | place: Philippines: Itogon, Benguet | collected 2017-08-28
TAGAGATAGATTTTTAAAACTAGAAGTTAAATGAACAGGGTAGGAGTTCGAAAGTCTATATTACAAGTATGAAAAAAGAAAAGTATGATTTTTGTCATTTTAACTCAAAAAATCGCAAAAAATAGGTTCAAAAAATTACAAAATGACCGAAAAAGTGAAAGTGACACTGTTCAGGAGCCCAGTGAAAACAGGTCCAAGTTGGCCAAAAAATGACGTTACCATCAGCTATTCAGAGGCACTTTTGAAAAAATTTCTTTTAAGAGAAAAACAACGTAAAAATATGTCATATTAAAATTTCCTTGAATTCTAAGTTGCAATTTTTTAGAGATAGATTTTTAAAACTAGAAGTTAAATGAACAGGGTAGGAGTTCGAAAGTTTATAGTACAAGTATGTTATTTTTAAAAAATAGGTTTAAAAATCGTAAAAATAGGTTTTAAAATAGGTTTAAAAATCGTAAAAAATAGCTTTAAAAAATTACAAAATTACCGAAAATAACGTTCAGAATGACAATAAAAAACCACATCAAGTTGACCAAAAAAATGACCAATTTCCGTTACCATCATTAAAATCAGTTATTAAGAGGCACTTTTGAGAAAATTTCTTTTAAGAGAAAATTCACGTAAATAATTTCTTTAAGAGATTTTAAATAAAATATTAAAGGAAATAAATGTAAAAATGAAAATTTTTTTGTAAATTTAGATTGTCAAAATGGCAGATTTTAAACCGCTAATTGATGAAACTAATAAATATAAAAAAATTAGAATTCAATTGTTACTTTGTATGTTTAAAGAATTACAAAACTGTAATCCTTCGTTTTATATTAATTATGATTCTTTAATTTCATTAAATTATGAACAATTGGAAAGTAAATATCAAGAAGTTAAATTAATTATTGATACATACAATAAACAAAAACTATTATATATGTTTAAATGTTTAAGTGTTAACTTTCCACATTTACATATTAATATTGATGAAAGTTTAGATTTTGAAACTCTTGAAAGTCATTATAATCAAACTTTAAATGTTATTGAAACTTATTCAAAAGCCCAAAAAATCAAATCTGAACATCCAAATTTAAATAATGAAGAACTTTTTAAGGTTATATTAGATCAGGAAAATTTACAAAAACTTAAACTTTATAATGAGATGTTACCTGATGATTTTTTCAAAAATTTCATATAATGAAATTATAGAAAGGATAATTAAAAGAATTGAGATAAATGATAATATAACTAGTAGAATTATTAATACTTTCCTACAAGGATATAATAATATTGATCATAAAAATTTTAGCTTTATTTCAGAATTTGAAATTTCAGATGAAAACAAACTTAATATAACAGCAAGATTAATTGTAATATATATTGCGTTAATTACTTTAATGAACACAGATTCAGGTAAATATAAAAATATGTTTTATAAGTTTATTATAAAAATTTCAAATGAAAATAGTTTAGTTGATATTGACAATAAATCATTTATTATTTTGTTGAGTAAATTAAATGAAGATTCATAAAAATTTTAGAATTTAACTTTTCATAAAAATTTAATATATAAATTAATATATTTTTCTCTTATTTTTCTATTCTTTTACTAACATTAAATGTTTACCATTATTTATTTTATATACTCGAAAGTCATGATCTGAATATTTAACATTTGATGAATTTGATATAATAATTGATCCACCATGATTTAATAATGATTTTAAATGTGCAATATTCAAATTTAATGTTGTATAGATACAATGATTTGAAATAATTAAATCAAATTTATTAACTGTATTGACTCTTAAATTTGGAATTAAGCAACGATTAATATGTGGATTTTGATTCATACTAATATCAGATCCAATATGATGAAGTTTTGAATTTTCTTCAATTTCTATTTCACCTTGCATACATTCATTTATATATTCCATTACTTTACCATTTTGAATATCAAAGTCATTAGTACATACAATTAGTACATTATAATGTTTATTAGAAAGTCTTAACTCTGTAATTTCTCTTTCAAGTAACCATAATATAAAATCATGTAGATAAATATCTAATTCTGTCTTTTCAATGTTTATATTTGAATTGTATGAAATAAATGTTTCAAGTGTGATATCTGAATTTCTTATATTATCCGTAAAATCTTGAGCATAGTATATACCATTAGATTTGATAAAAGATTCAAATCCTTCAATACCTTCAAATAATCTTGATCTTTCAATATACATCCACCCTGAAATATTATCAATATCATATCCTCTTGGTAATGGTCTATCAATAATTAACATGGCACTATCTGTACATAAATCTCGAAGATGAGGTATAATATTTGTTCTTAACATTAAATTTTGACAAACAATTATATCAAATCTTGATGAATTATTAAAACGAATTAATTGCGGTAATAGTGGAAGTAATCCTAAAACTGGAATATCATTTGTAATTTCAAGTATATATGTATGGAATCCTCTTGATATATCAATGTTATTCTTCTCTAATTCTTTAACAATTTTTTCATGTGACCCACTAACTAATTTTGCCTGAGTATTAATATATAAAATATTAATATCCATTGGATCTAAAGTTAATCTTACACGTGATTCTCTTGAGTCAAAAAATTCTTTTAAAGCAGATGTTAACTTTGAATTTAAATCAAAATCATTCTCTTGGATAAATGTTAGGAACTTTGAGATAGTTGGATATACAATTAATGTTTTTCTTTTATTTGAAGATCTACCTGACATTTTATTACTTTTAAAAAGATTTCAAAAACGAAAAATGAAATTTTTATTTTTTATTCTTAATAAAACAATGAACTCGTTATTCTTTATTTTATCGTTATTAACATTAGGAAGCTCATTTCTCATTGAATGGGATGAATATTTATCTAGATTTCCTCATATTCAAGTCAATGAGAAATCAAAAGAACACTTCATTAAAAACATTAAGTATATCATTGAACATAATTCTCAAGAAAGAAGTTACAAGCTTGGTGTTACTCAATTTTTACATTTAAGTGATGATGAATGGAGAAGTCGTTTCACTAATATTACACGTGATTCGACAGTACAAGGTGAAGTCTTTGAACCTTCATCTTTGAATCTTAGAGGTACTCCTTCTACATGGGATTGGAGAACTTCAGGTGTAACTACTCATGTAAAGGATCAAGGTAGTAGCTGTGGAGAATGTTGGTCGGCCTCTACTACTGCTACTGTTGAAACTGCATGGGCAATTAAATCTGGTAAACTTTTAGTGTTGTCTCAACAACAATTGGTTGATTGTTCAAGATTGAATAATGGATGTAATGGTGGATTACAATCAAGAGCTTATAAAACACTTGAAAGTCTTCAACAATGCTTGGAATCTGATTATCCTTATGTTGGAAAAGATGGTCAATGTAATACTTGCAAAGGTGTAGTTCCAACTTTGAAAACTTACAAAACTGTTAAAGGTGAAGATAGTATGATTCAAGCTGTTTTAATCACTTCTCTTGGAGTCGCTATTCAAGCAGATCAAAAACAATTCCAAATGTACAAATCTGGTGTTTTGGACTTTGATTGTGGTAAAGATTTAGATCATGCAGTTACTGTTGAAGGATATGGAACTGAAAATGGAAAGGATTACTGGCTTGTTAGAAATTCTTGGGGTGAACAATATGGTGAGAACGGTTATGTTAAGATGGCTCGCGGCAAGAACCTTTGTGGAATTGCTGATTCTGTAGTATATCCTGTATTCTAAATAACTAATCCAAATTTCAATTAAAAAATGAAAAAATATCATGTGATATTTTTAAAAATTAATGTCTAGTTTTAATAGAAATACATTATCCAATTATGAAGAAGATGAAGATGTAAATTCATTAATTGACGGGTTTCAAAATTTAGATATAAAGATTTATGATGTTTTTGAGTATAAATTGTCAAAAGAACAAATTTCAAATCTAGAATATTATCGATGGACTTTAACATTTTGTGAAAAATATGAAGATTGGAAAGAATATGATGGATATTTAATTTCATCACTTGGTAGAGTGAAAACAAAAGATGGAAGATTGTCTGAACGAATTGCTAATGGAAATGGATATATTCTACTAAAAGGTGAAAGAGTCCATCGATTAGTTGCAACTTTATTTATTCCAAATGATGATCCATTAAAGGAACAAGTTGATCATATTAATGGAATAAGACATGATAATCGTGTTGTAAATTTACGCTGGGTAACTTCTTCTGAAAATATGAATAATTTACATCGTGAAACATTTACTAATTCATCAAATAGAGTAATATATCAGTTTGATTTGAATAAAAACTTTATTCGAGAGTGGAGAAGTATGGCAGATATAGTAAAATTTTTTGGTGTTCAAGGTATAGAAAAAGCAGTTGATAAAAATCGCAAATATAAAGGTTTTCTTTGGTATAGAAAACCAGAGCAATTAATTGAAGGTGAAATTTTTCAGGATTTATATATTCCTGAAATAAATTATGTAATAAAGATATCAAACAAAGGAAGATATATAAGACCAAATGGTTCAATTTCAAATGGAAAATTAAATGATGAAGGTTATATGGTAACAGGTGTTAAAGGTAAATCATTCCGTGTTCATCGTTTGGTATTGATGGCTTTTAAACCAATAACTAATTATGAGAATATGGTTGTTGATCATATTGATGGTTGTAAATCAAATAATGTTTTAGAAAACTTAGAATGGGTAGATATAGCTACAAATACACAACGTCATTTTCAAAATAACGAACATAATATTAAACATAAGACAAGACCATTAATAGTTACTTGGATACAAGATTTTGAAGCTTTCAAGAATGGAGTAAAATCTGATATAAACATTGAGTTTGAATTTTTATGTTGTAGAGAAGCAGAAGAAAAGACAGGATTTACAAGGGGACAAATTCTTCGGGTATTATCTGGTGAATCAAAAACCGGGTTTCTTGAAGATTCTCGTGGAAAGTTTACTGTGAGATATCGAGATGAAGTTAAAAAGGTAGAAAAAGATGTATCAAAAATGCTTGTTAAAGTAAATCAGTTTGATTTGAATGGAAATTATATTCGAACATTTGATAGTTTATTAGAAGCTGCTAAATCAATTGGTAAAGATAATACAACTGGTATAGGTAGTTGTTGTAGAAATAAAATATCAAACTCTGGTGGCTATATATGGCGATATGCTGATGAAAATCAACTTAAAAAGAGTAAAACTTGTAAGGTTGTTCAATTAACACTTGATGGAAAATATATTGCTTATTTTGAAACAGGAAAAGATGCAGAAAGAGCAACTAATGTTGTATCATCTAATATATTGAAGACATGTAAAAACCAACATAAATCAGCTGGCGGATTTAATTGGATGTACTATGATGATTATATGAAAATGTTGAACCATAATCAAACAGTACAGGGAAATCAAGCGACACAAATAATACAAGTAAATCATGGAACGCAAGTAAATCAAACAATACATGGAAATAATGGAAATAATGTAAATCAGGGAAACATCATAAAACTATCAGAAACTTCATATTTAATGTAAAAAATATCAGAAATCATCATAAAAACTGAAAAAAAATATTGACAAAACAAAATATAAAAATGGTTATATTTAAGGCATCAACTTGGTTATTCATACAAGATAATTCCAAAGTTAAAACTGTGGTAAAGAAGTATAAAATTAATCCTCTTTCAGTTGATTTTTCTAATCCAGAAAGTGTCAAGGATGTAAAGACATCTATTAAATTGAATGAACCAAGTCTTAACATTTTAAACCTTGATGATATTGAGTTTATTACATCATTGGAATTGAAAGAAATGATGATTAATCAAGATGATTTATTAGATAAAATTGATAATTCAAATAATGATTTATTAGAATATCTTGAATCAATTTCTGACTGCTCTGATTTTATATATGCAAAGATTAAGATAAGAGAACAAAGCTTTGATTTAAAATCAAAATCAATATTTTATACTTATGTCCTACATAAAACTTTAGATACTTCAATTAAATTACGTGAAGGTGAAATGTTCCTTAATGTCAAGAAACTTGAATTATCTGATTATGTTGAAATTACTGATAATCGAGATATAACAACTGATTATAGTGTTACTATATATCCATCTAAATTAACTATTTTTGGATTATTGTCACTTCTATTATCTGCCGGTTCATATTTATTATATCGAAATTTGAAGAAATAAAAATATAAATAATAAAGACATAAATAAAAATTTATTTATAAATAAAATGGAATCTAAACTCGCAATTTTTGTTAATAGTGAAGGAAGTCCTATTGAAGAACTTATCCAATTACTTAATGAAAAATTAAAAAGAAAAACCCAAATAGAACATTATGACACAGTATATAGAAATTTTATTAATAACAATCCAAATAACACGTCACTTGAAGTAAGAATTCCAGGGTTATCATATATGATAAAACTTTGCATCTTTGCATCTTATTATAGAAAAGAACTTTATCCTACAAAACAAGGAACAGATAATTCTGATAAATGCAAAGAATACTTAGAATCATTGTTAGATGATGAAAGAGTTGTTAATGATGATTTTAATGAAATTACATTCGAAACAACAATATATAGAATATTAATATCATTACAATTAAATGATGATGAATTTAAATATTATACAGAAGAAATGATTGAAAAAGGTCCTATTAAAAGTACTCAAGCTGATTATCTTCTGTCTCCAGAAGAATTGAAATTAAAATATGAGATGATGTATTTAAAAGGTGAATTGAAGAAATTAAAATATGAACGTGTAGGTGACTTAATTCCTAAAAATATAATTCGTTATAAAAATAATGTATATGAACAATATATAAATTATAAAACTAATGAGGAATATTTTATGACAAAGCCAAGTCTTGAAAGAAATTTCTTTAAATACATTATTTTTGGAAAAGCCGCAATAACAAGAATTGACGATTTATGTGATGGATTTTTTCTATATGATACAGTTAAATTATTTATAGCTGCTAATTTATATACTACTACAAGTGGTGCTCACAATGGGGCTTTTGATAATGATTTTACTGAATCATATTTACATGATTTCAATCATTCCAGAGCTGTTATTAATTCATTTGAATCTAAAGAATTAAATGAAAAAAATAAGATGATAGAATATTATAAAACTTTTAGTGAATTTAGATCTGGTTTCGATTTTAAATATATTTGTATGATGTTCTTCTGGAATGTTTTTGAAGGACTATTTGTAACAAAAATTACTGATGAATTATTATTTGATCCATTAAGTTCACATGAAACTAATGATGATAATTATTATCCACGTGATGTATATTATTGTATCAAGTGGATAATTAGCGCATATGATATTGATCAAGAGCTACTTAATAATGTCAACACTTTATTAGAAAAATATGCACCTAAAATTTTTAGATTTGGCCCTAGAGCTAATTTTCAAAAGGTAATTTCTCTATTGGTTGAAAATTTCAAGAAGAGGTATAATCCTTAAGATTTATTTATTAATCTTTTTAGGAAGTTTGAAGTGTGATATGTAAATTTTTCAACACCAGCATTGATATTATCAGATATTATTTTTGCCTTTTCTTCATTTGTAACAGTGTAAGAATTAGTCTCTAAATATGAAAATAATGGTAAACCACCAATTCTATGTAAAAAGTATGCATTACAATTATAATCACTTCTATCAACTAAATCTCTTGGATTTATATTTTTAAAGAAATTACTTTCAACATCAATATAAATTTGAAGTTTACCTTCACTGTATAATGTATTTATTATGTATTCATCATCAGGTTCATTATTTTTAAGTTTGAAATCGACAAGTAATTCTAACATCTCTTTTAATTCCTTAACGAAACCAGCATAAGTACCACCATTGATATGTGATGATGAACTTGAATTGAATGCAACTTCACCCCATGTTTTTGATATAATATTTAATGGTGAGAGTAATCCCTCGAAGAAATTTTCATCGAAATAACCACATATGATTTTACAGTTAGTTTTATCACATGTTTCTTTAAATTCTGAATAGAACCCCGACATATCTTTATGAACAATTACATCATATGCATCAATAAAACAAATTACATCTCTATCATCTTGCCCTTCTAAAAATGTCTTCATAAGCTCATATCTCATTGAGTAACCTTTCCATTCAAGACCTTCACCTAAAATTGTTAATTCTGAATTGTTTCTTAAACATGATTCTTTTAACCATTTCATATAACCATATTCATGAGTTGCAACTGTAACTATTTTTACCTTTGGTATATAATCAACTGACATTTTAATAAAATTATTATTTTATTAAATTAATTTTTACATTTATTATTATACCAATTCTACTAATTCTATTAACTCTATCAATTATCTTAATTGTAAAATTGATAAATTATTTTTTATCAAATATTTTTTTCTTGTTTGAATCTAATTTAGACTTCATCACAATATAAATTTGAGTTATTTCCATTATTTTCATTAATTGAATTATTTTCATTATTTCCATTATTTCCATTATTTCCATGTATTACTTTTGATCTTCTCGTAAAGAAATCAATTTTATCAGCTAATGTCATTTGTTGTGTAATTTTTTCTTTTGTAATTTTTTCTTTTGTAATTTTTTCTTGTTTCATTTTTTCTTTTAATATCGTATATCTATCACATATTTCAAAATCATTCGATGGAAATAGAAAGTTAGTTATGAAATTATATTCAGGTTTTGAAATTTTAATAAAGATATAATTAACTCTTTCATCTTCAATAACATTTTCAAATTCATCAATTCTATCATCATTTGTATCGATATATAAAATATAAGGATTACCATAATTTGTTAAAGAATATAAGTGTAACTTCTTTTTAACAGCTTCACTATATTTTTCACCACTTGTATGTATTACATTGTACCTATGAAACGTTGAATCACCAACTATATCTAAACTATTTAAGAATGTATTATTTGAAACTTCAAATTGTGGATAATCAGATGTAATGAAAATTAAATTATTAGGACAATTTTTGAACATTATACTACATAATTTTCTAAATTGTGAATCATAAATTTTATAACAGTTATCATCTAAATTATCATCAACTTGAAATAAACATTGATTCAAGTTGATAATGACAATTGGATTACATCGATTTAAAATTATATCATTTACTAAATCAACTATTTTCTTAATTGATGTTGTCTTAACTTTACAATTTTTATATTGTTCAGCTAACATTTTTATTTAAATAAACTAATTTTTTTCAAATTTTTTCTATTAATTAGATTGATATAAATATTTTGATAATTTTTAGAGTTTTGATATTTTTTAGAATTTTGATAATTTTTAAAGTTTTAAATTAAGACTTCTACTTAGATGAATAATAAGACTCTATTGTTTTAAATGTATCAATCATTGATTGATTAACAACGCATCTAAAAGATGTTGTTTGAACGAAATGACAAGTTTCAAAAGTAACAATTCCGTCTTGATAAGTAATAGTAGATGACCCGTTATTGTATCCTTGAGAGATTCTAGCATATGGTATTTCTCCAGTCATAGCATCAATCATTTTTCTGACATCTTCAACTGAACTTTCATCAAAATTGTAGATATGAGATGCAAAATGAAAATCATTAATTGAGAGTAAAATATCAACACATGATGGAACGATGCCATCAATATTCTCTTCGAAAAAATGCAATTCAGAAAAGTAGGAATTCATTTTAAATTTTATTTAGAGATTTTTTTTCAATTTTTACTTAGTTTATCTTATTCTATATTTAATTATTTTATTCTACATTTTATTTAATTATTTTTTTAGTTAATTTTTTCTCATATAAAAATGAATATTTGTGTTATTACGTTTGCACCAGAATATAGTGGAAGTATGCACTTATATCATAATGCCGAATTAGGAGCCAAAAACTTTATGGCATGTATACAAAAATATTTAAGTAGAATTAAACTAGAAATAAATGTCGAATATAAGAATATACATGGCCCTGAATGTAATGCAAGAACAATATGTCAGCATTTATCGAATGTAGATCCAAAGTATGATAAGTTAATTGTTTATTATTCTGGTCATGGTGATCAGCGCTGTGGTAAAGAATTTTGGCAAACTGCATCTGGTAATGTAGATCAAATAAGAATGGCAGAAATTCTAAATGGTATTAAACCCCCTGTTATTCTATTTAGTGATTGTTGTGATTCTTGTCATAATGTAAATCAACAAGTTATTCATCATCCATATGTATCTTTTGGTGCAACTAAAGAAATGCAAGATGCAATGATGATGTACGGTGGTGGTCTATTTACATCAACATTAATTGATGTTTTAAATGGTATAGATCATCAAATAACTCTATTTGACATATTTAATAGATTACTTAAAGTTGGTGTTGAAATTCAAACATTCTCATTTCGATATTCATCTGAAGACTTAGCAAATTCTTACTTTATTTAATTCTTCAAGTATTCAGGTAAGGATTTTCCTTCGAAAACAAGAAAACGATAAATTTGATAAGGAAAATCTGTTTCTTTTGTGTCTTTTAGAATTATTTTAATTCTTTCTACACATTCGATAATTTCATGAAGGTAATATTTACTATTTTTGATCATCGTGTTACTCCAATTATTATTTTTATTAATTTTTTCGTTAACAAGATAAGCAATTGAAGCTGCTATCATAGATGGTTTATAGTCAAGCATTTCAGGATAAAACAAAATTTTCATGTAGATATATTCCATTATTGCACCAGGGTGAACTGGTGTTTCTAAAACATGAAAATATCGATCGAAGAAATATTTTGGATTTGGATATATAAAATTATATTCAACTACTCTGCAAATTTCTAACTCCATATCTTCAAATTCTTTTCTAGTAAATTGACTATTTAAAATATAATTAATTTTTTTGGACTAACTCTAAAAACACTATCAATCTTATCAGCAATAATAATTGAAGAGAAACATGATAGAATAATTTTTCTTTGATCTAAATCTTTTGTTCTACTCAAATATAGATTAAAACAACTTACTGTGATACAAAAAACATCTCTACCTTCACAAATTCGATTTGATATTGATAAAACATATGAAATTAAACCGTTATATAAATCTGGTGTTAAGTTAATTTGTTTTTCCATTACATTACCAATAATAAATTCATCTTGATAGAAGTTATCGTAAATTTCACTTTCAAGATAGTAATAATCTTGATATGGTTTATATGTACCTTCTTGAAGATCAACATTTACTTTACTTTGTTTATTACTTTCAGTATGGAATCTTGTTACTTTTCCATTTTTTATTTCTCTTCGACTGAAGAAATCTACATAACTAACATTTTCTTCATCTTCTTCGATGTAAACTTTCTTTACTTTTTCTTTTCTTTTTGGAGTTGTTAGATCATCAAAATATTCATAGTTTATAGGAGTTCCGTATTGATGTTCTAAGAAATATTCAACAACAGTTTGAATACGTTCTCTGATTGGGGACTTAGTATCTGGAGAACCATCATCTAAATTAGACATAAGAGTATTTACACTCATGTTTTATTAAAAAAGTTTTATTTATTTTCATTTTTATCTATTTTTAATTGTATTTATTTTACTTCATTCACACTTATTTTACTTAAGTTATATTTACGATAATTGCTTAGATTTAAGTTCAGCATCTTCAATTGTAGTTTCTACCATTGCTGCAAATTGATGAGCCTTTAGAATGTCAATTCGAGTATCAGTAATTTCCTTAACTTCATCATGATCAGATAGTAAACTTTTCAACTCTTCATCAGTATGAATCTTACGAATAACATCAGTAGGATCTTCACCTTTAGCTAAGAGCTGAGCGCCTAAAGCAAACTTAGGATCAGCTTTCTTTGCATATTCGAGAAAACGAAATAAATCATTAAGACTCAGATTCTTTTCATCATAAGTAAAAGGTTCAAGTTCTTGAACATTAGAATCAATAGATAATGTAGAAATTGTTTCAGTTAAGGACGACATTTTTTATTTTAATCGTTTTCAATATTTTTTCAATTTTTATTAATAATTCGAATTCTTTCATCTATTATTTCCCTGTTATTTCTTCTATTATTTTTACTATAATTTTCTTTATATTTTTACTTACATTTAATAATTAGAATTCTAATTATTTAGCGAATTAAACCATGACCAACAGCTGCTTCCATATATTCCTTATGTAATGTTCCATTTTCTTTAATTTTTCTTCCAGTTTTAGGGTTAAATGAAGGATTCTGTAACCACATAATAGTTTCTTCATATGTATATCTATGTTTAGCAGGGACACTTAAACTTAAATCTTCAAGATAATTCATATCCCATTTAATATATATATTATTTCCAGTTCTAGTTGGCCATAGAAATCCCTTCTTTAAATAAGGTTCCAATTCAGGGCAATATAAAAATGAATATTGAATTGGATCCTTTAAATATAAAAATGCTCTATGAGACATATAGAAAGGTGGAAATGTAAACCATGGAGGAAACGAATATTTGTTAAATGTTCCATTAAAATAAGTTGATATACCATCAAAATGACAATCAACAATATTAACCAAGCTTTCATCGATATTGTATAAATTCAATTCATCATCACTATCAGAATCTATTACAACAATTTCAGATGTAATATTAGTAGAAGTATTAGTAGAAGTATTGGAAGTATTAGTAGAATTAGAAAAATCGATATATCTAAATGTTTTAGTATCATTAATTTTCCTTACGATACAGTTATAGTAGTATTTAAGTGCATAAGTGTATCCAATCCACATTGCCACTGCTGGATGATTATTAATTGTTAATTTACTATGTACAATAGAGTTCATTGAAAGATTGTTTTCAGTTACATAATCAATCTTTTCAAGTGACTCAATTATTGTTTTAACCTCTCGCCTCTGTGACTTCAATTGTTTAATATCAAAATAATTCACATTGATTAGTGGGTTTGGAACAATTACTAATGTATTGACCATCTTTTAATTTTTACAAAATCATAAATTTTTTCAATTTTTATGATTTTTATTTATGAATATACAGTTTAACATATTAAAATTTCATTCATTTGATATAATAGTAGAAATAAAATGAAAGTCTCTTAAAAGTCGTCAGGATCAGTTGATTTGAATTTTTGTAACGGTAATTTGCCAATTTGTTAATTTTTCGAAAAGGTTGGAGTGTGTTTCCATGAGTTCATGAACATTATTTTCTGCATTTTTGTATTTTTTTAAGTTAAAAATGTAAAAAATAAAGTATGTTATTTTTACATACTTACACTATAATTATTCGAACTCCTACTCTGTTCATTTAACTATAACTTTAAAATTTCTATCTCTAAAAAATTGGAAGTTCGAGTTCAAGGAAATCTTAATATATCATATTTTTACGTTGTTTTTCTCTTAAGAGA
>VFQO010002030.1_pt1 | contig 13442 bp, 7 predicted proteins | sample 3512331 | NCBI WGS metagenome assembly VFQO01 (sample SAMN10412371, study PRJNA504923) | tailings metagenome | isolation source: Replicate 3 from Balatoc abandoned mine | place: Philippines: Itogon, Benguet | collected 2017-08-28
GAGCCCGTAGGGCGTAACCCGCAGCGATCAAATCGCCGCCCGAGTTGACATAAACTATAAAGTCGCTCATTCGGCCTGTTTGCGACTCCTGCGCCGCGGTGGCGCATGGTGGCGGCTGCGTCCTTGGCTCGCTCTGGCCAAAGACCTCAACGCCACCGCTGTCGAGGGCCGTACCGCCTCCGTGGCGGAGATGCCGAATCGTAGAGCCACGAGTTCCGTGGCCGGCTTGGACGACTGGCGATCCAAGCCGGAATTGTTACTGAATCCCGCCCCCGCCGCACATGGCCGTTGCGCGGGGTCAGTCGAATGCGCATGATGCTTTCATCTTGATTGCGATGGAACCGTCGCCAAGACTCGACCATCTCCGTGAACGACATGAGCCCCCGCGACGCCAGCCAGGCCGAACCGATGCGAACCGGCCATCAATCCGCAGCTCACAACCGATGGCTCGACGGCGAAATCCAGGACGCGCTGGACGATCGGCGGCCAAGCATCTCATTCGAAGAAGCCATGGCCGCCATGGAAGCGGAGATCGACGCGGTTGAGCGCGGGTCCTCCATCGATTGCGCTCCGGCTGAACCGCCTTTGCCTTCCCATGCCCCGCGTCGACAGTGAACGTCAGCTTGTTCTACGCCTGGTGAGATTCTCTGCTGGAGGTTTGCGCACGATGTTGCCTGGGGAGGTCAAGGATCAAGGGCCGGCACGAGGCGGCCTGGTCGCTGCTCAGGCCCGCGGCGCAGCGGTCCGCGCCCGATGGGTCCAGGAAGGACTCGTGGTGCCCGGTCCGCAACTGGCACAGGCGTGGGGGATCCCCCAGGAGACCCTGGCGACCGCCACCGAAAGTGGCGAGGTGATCAGCATCGTCATCGACGGCAGCGAGTACTTCCCCAAGGCGCTGCTGAGCCTGGATCGTTTGACCGCGGGTGCGATCTGCCGTGCGCTGCGGCAGTTCCAAGACGCCGAGAAGCTGATGTTCTGGCTGCGCGACCACGGGGCCCTTGGTGGCAGAAGCGTGGCGGCGGCATTGGAGGCCGGAACACCGACCGCCAGGGTGACCGCGCTGGCGGAGGCCTGGGCGCGCGAGCGGACAGACGCCGGGGTCCAGAAAGGTGACGCGGTCGGGTGTCCTGATCGCCGTTCGTGACCGGGACGGGGAGGCCCATTTCTGAGCCCAATGGTCGCTAGAGGTAGACCGGCGGACCACTTCGTCGAACGGCGCGAGTGCTGTCGCGTCGCATGTCCCGCGGTCATCTGCGGGTTCAATCGGGCCTGTTAGGGGCCACGAAAAGCTGAAGGCCGACAAGGGCTTACGTGGGACCTGACATCGTATGATGCCGAATGAGGACATCCAATGTCGAACGCCAACATCCAGCCGTGGCAGTCTCATAACCGTCGCAAGTTCAAATCTTGCCCCCGCAACCAAATTCTCGAACAACAAGAACAACGACGGAATTGGCAAGCGCCGCCCCAGTGGGCGGCGTTTTGCTTTGTGGCGTCGGTCGCATGCGTTTGCTCCGGCGTCCCCCATGTCTGCTGCGCCGCAGCGTGAAAACGTCCCGCGGCGCTGCGGCAATCTTTGGTCCAATGGCGGCCTATGAAAATCCTGCTCACCGGCGCGGCCGGCTTCATCGGCAGCACCGCCGCGCACCGTCTGCTCGCCCGCGGTGACGAAGTCGTCGGCCTCGACAACCTCAACGACTACTACGACGTCCGCCTGAAGCAGGACCGCCTCGCGCGCCTGACGCCGCACGAGCGCTTCCGCTTCGTGAAGATGGACGTCGCCGACCGCGCCGGCACCGAGTGCCTGTTTGCCGACGAGCGCTTCGACCGCGTCATCCACCTCGCCGCGCAGGCCGGGGTGCGCTACTCGCTGCAGAACCCGCATGCCTACATCGACAGCAACGTCGTGGGCTTCATGAACATGCTGGAAGGCTGCCGCCACACGCAGGTGCAGCACCTGGTCTACGCGTCGAGCTCCAGCGTGTACGGCGGCAACACCAAGATGCCGTTCTCCGAGCACGACAGCGTCGACCACCCGGTCAGCATGTATGCGGCCACCAAGAAGGCCAACGAGCTGATGGCGCACACCTACAGCCATCTGTTCCGCCTGCCGACGACCGGCTTGCGCTTCTTCACGGTCTACGGGCCCTGGGGGCGGCCGGACATGGCGCTGTTCCTGTTCACGAAGGCCATCCTGGAAGGCCGGCCGATCGACGTGTTCAACCACGGCAACATGCTGCGCGACTTCACCTTCGTGGACGACATCGTCGAAGGCGTGATCCGCGTGCTCGACCGCGTGGCCACGCCCAACCCCGACTACCGCTCGGAAACGGCCGACCCGGCCACGAGCGACGCGCCGTACCGTGTCTTCAACATCGGCAACCATGACCCGGTGCCGCTGCTGGACTTCGTGGCTGCCATCGAGGAAGCGCTGGGCATGCCGGCGCAGAAGAACCTGCTGCCGCTGCAGGACGGCGACGTGCCGGCCACTTACGCCGATGTCGACGCGCTGACGGAATGGACCGGCTTCAAGCCCGGCACCGACATCCGCACCGGCATCCGCCGCTTCGTGGCCTGGTACCGCGACTACTACAAGGTCTGACGCCGGCCTGCCGCCTCAGCGCGGCGGAACTTGCTCGGCCAGCAGTGCCAGCAGGTGACGCACCGGAATGGCGTAGCTGATGCCGGTCGGCTGCGACAGCGCCGACTCCCGGCTGCTCTTCACCAGCACCATGTTCAGCACGGCCAACACGACGCCGCTCTCGGCGTCGAACACCGGGCCGCCGCTGTTGCCGGGGTAGGCCGTCGCGTCGAGCTGCAGCACCTCGAAGTTGCCGCTTCGCAGCCGGCTGATGGCCCGGGGGTCGAGCTGCTGAGCGGTGGGTGCCTGCAGTGCGATCTGGGTCACCGATGCGACGATCCCACGGTGGGTCACCGGCGAAAAGCCCAGCGCCCCGCCGATGGGATACCCCATCAGCCCGATCGACTGCCCTTCGCGTGCGCTGCCGGCGCTGTCCAGCGCCAGCGGCTGCAGAGGCGGGCCGTCGATGCGCAGCAGCGCCAGGTCACGCGCACGGTCGCTGCCCACCAGCGTGGCGATCCGCAACTGGCCGACGTCGCCTTCCCGGCCGGCCATGACGGCCAGGCGGGTACCGGCGGCCATCTCCGTGGCCGGCGGCAGCACATGGAAGTTGGTGGCCACCAGCTGGCCGTCGCCGACGACGAAACAGGTGCCGCGAAACCCGAAGCGCGGGCTGTCGGTCGGGCTGAAGGTGCCAATCGGCAGGACCGAACCGCGTAAGCGGGCAATCACCTCCGGCAGCCCGGCAGCCGCCGCACCGCTGCCGAACACGCCACCGGCCAGCACGCTGCAGGCCACTGCCTGCAGCCAGCGCCGCCGCGCCGGCCGGGTGGTCACTGCACGGTCTTCAGCAGGTCGGCGACCTCGCCCTGGCCGCGGAACTTGTCGCCGAGCTTGGCCAGTGCCTCAAGTTCGCCGCGCGCCTGCACCTTGTCTCCCGACTGGATGTAGATGCGCGCCAGCCCCAGCTGCAGCCCCGGGTCCTGCGGGTTGCGCGCGATGGCCCGCTTCTGGGTCTCGATGGCGCGCGGGAACTGCTTTTCGGCCGCCAGCGCGGTGGCCAGCGTATCGAGCAGCGGTGCGCGGTCGGGCATCAGTGTGTTGGCGTCTTCGGCCAGCTTCACCGCGCCGGGCTTGTTCTGCTGCACCAGCAGCCAGGCCAGGTTGTTCATGGCCAGCGCGTTGCGCGGCTGCATCTCCAGCACGGCCTTGTAGTGGCCCTCGGCTGCCGCGTAGTCCTTGCGGTTCAGCGCCTGGTCGCCCAGGTAGTAGCGGAAGGCCGCATCCTTCGGCCGCTCGCGCTGCCACTCCGCCGCCAGCCGGTCGGCCTCGGCCCGCTGCCCCGTGCCGACCAGCGCCGCGTGCAGCCCCATCACCGCTTCCGGCGTCTTCTGGCGTTGCAACGACGCCCGGTAGGCAGCGGCCGCCGCCGGCCAGTTGCGGCGGCTGCTCTCGATCTCGCCTTCGAGCAGGAAGCCGCCCATGTCCTTGGGCGCCTTGCGCTGGAACTCGCGGGCCACCAGCACGGCGTCGTCGGGGCGCTTGTCGGCCATCGCGATGCTGACCAGGCCCCGGTGCGCCGGCAGCAGCATGGGGTCGATCTCCAGCGCGCGCTTCAGGCTGACCTTGGCGCCGTCGGCGTCCTTCACCGCCACCTGAGCCTCGGCCAGGCTCATCTGGTGGAAGGCGTTGGTCGGCTGCGCTGCCGCGAGCTTCTTGAAGGTGGACACGGACTGCTGGCCGTCGCCAGCCGCCAGCTGCGCGCGGCCGAGCGCGTTCATCACCTCGAAGTTGTTCGGCAGCGTGGCGCTGGCGTCCTGCGCGGCCACCAGCGCGGCCTTGGCGTCGCCCTGGCGCAGCAGGTGGTTGACCAGCAGCAGCCGCGGCTGCGCCTCGCCAGGCGCCGCCTTCACGGCCTCGGTCACCAGGCGCGTGATCTCGGTGCCGGGTGCGTTGCCGCGGCTGGCAATCTCGGCCAGCGCCAGGTGCGCGCGGTGGTTGCGCGGGTCGGCCTGGATCAGCGCCTGGAACCGCTGCTTGGCCTGGTCGGTGCGGCCCGCTTCCAGATCCATGGCGGCCAGGCTGGACACCGCAGGGAAGTACTTGGCGTCCTTGGCCAGGGCCGCCTGGAAGGCGGCCGTCGCCGCCGCCTCGTTCTTCTGCAGCACGTGCACGCGGCCTTGCAGCAGGTCGGGCAGCGGGCTGCCCGGCATCTTCTTGCGCAGGCCTTCCACGGCCTTGAGCGCGCCGGGCAGGTCTTTCTGGCGCAGCCGGCCGCTGACCAATGCCAGGTCGGCGCGCGGGCTGCTGTCGTCGACCGTCAGGCTTTCGAGCTCGGCGATGGCGCTGCCGGCGTTGCCGCGCACCACCTGCGCCATCGCGACCGAGGTGCGCACACGGGCGTCCTGCGGTGCGGCCTTGGCCGCGCGCTGGAACGCCGCGTCAGAACGCGCGATGTCGCCGGACTGCAGATACGCCTCGCCGGCCAGCGCGAGCGTCACGCCGTCGGCTTGCGGGCTGTCGATGGCGGGTTGCAGCACTTCGATGGCCCGCACCGGCTGGCCGCCCCGCACGTGGATCTGCGCCAGCAGGTGCCGCGGCAGCAGACGGTTCGGCGCCAGCTTGACGGCCCGCGACAGCAGCACCTCGGCCTGCACGTCCGACTTCAGGCGGAATTCCGCCGCACCCGCCAGCTCCAGCGCAGGCACGTTGTCGGGCAGCACCTTCAGCAGGCGTTCGGTGATCTCGCGCGTGACCGTGTAGTCCGACTTCAGGAACGCAGACCGCGCCTCCAGGAACAGCGTGTCGGGGTGGTTGGGCGCCACCTTCGAGAGTTCGGCCAGCTCGGTGCGCGACTCGTCGAACTTCTGCTGTTCGACCAGCAGGCTGACGATGGCGGCCCGCGCAGCCACCGACTTCGGATGGTCCGTCACGACCTTGCGGTAGGTGGCCAGCGCTGCGTCCCGGTCGCGCTTGCCCAGCCATTGCATCTCGCCCTTCAGCAGCCCGGCGCGCAGGTTGCCGGGCTCCTTCGCCAGCACGTCATCGAGCAGGAAGAGCGCGCCGTCGACGTCGTTGTCGCTGGCCTTCAGCTGCGCCTGCAGCACGATGGCCGGCGCGAAGCCCGGCACGGCCCGCAGCGCGCGGTTGGAGTTCTCCAGCGCCTGCGCCTTGTTGCCTTGCACCGCGAAGGCCTGGGCCACGCTGACGGCCAGGTCGGCGTTGGCCTGCGCCTCGTTCAGCTCGGTGCCGGCGTACTGTCCGGCGACCTTGCTGAACTCGCCGGCCAGCAGCATCGTGCGCGCCAGCTCGGGCAGCAGTTGCGCGTCGGGCACGCCGAGTTCCTGCGCCTTGCGCAGCTCCAGCAGGCCGCCGGCGGGATCGCCGGTCTCGCGCAGCGCGATGCCCAGCATCAGCCGCGCCTCACCCGACTTCGGGTTCTGCTGTAGCGCGCTCTTGAGCTGGATGATCGCGGACTTGTTGTCGTTCTGCGCCACGAAGCCCTTGGCCGATGCCATCAGCTTCTCTTCGGATTCGCCGCCGCAGCCGGCCAGCGCGAGCGTCAGGCCGGCGATGCAGGACGCGATCAGGGTGTGCTTGAGTGTCATGGCGGTGCGTGCGGTTACAGCGTCTTCAGAAGACGCGAGACTTCGGCGTGGTAGGTGAGCTTGGTGCCTTGGGCTGCCAGGCGTTCGAGTTCGGTGCGGGCCAGCGCCTTGTCGCCGGCCTGCAGCGCCAGCTTGGCCAGGTTCAGCCGCAGGCCCATGTCGCCGGGGGCGATGTCGATGGCCTTGCGCTGCACTTCCAGCGCCTTCGGCAGCTGCTTGTCGGCGGCCAGTGCGAGAGCCAGCGTATCGAGCAGCGCCGGCCGGTTGGGCAGCAGCTCCACGGCGCGCTGGGCGTGGATCAGCGCGCCCGGCTTGCCGCGCGTGGCCATCACCCAGGCGAGGTTGTTCAACGCCATCGGGTGGTTGGGCAGCAGCGAGAGCACGTGCGTGAGCAGGGTCTCGGCCTTGTCGAGCTCGTTGCGCAGGATCGCGACCGTGGCCAGGTGGTACTCGAACTGCACGTCGTTCGGCTGCTGCTTCATCCAGCCCGCGCCGAAGCGGTCGGCCTCGGCCGTGCTGCCGCGCAGCAGCAGCGCCTTGTGCAGGGCGACGGCCAGCTCGCTGCTGGCGGCGGCCTTGGCGATGCCGTTGCGGTAGGCCGCGATCGCGGCGTCGATGGCCTTGACGCGCTGGTGGATCGCGCCTTCGAGCAGGTAGCCCGTGGCCACCGCGGGCATGCGCTGCTGCATGCTGCGCGCCATCTCCAGGGCGTCCTTGGGCTTGCCGTCGGTGATCAGCAGGTCCATCAGGCGCACCTGCGCGGCATCGTTGCTCGGCTCGATCTCGAGCGCGCGCCGCAGCGCCGAGACGGCACCTTCGCGGTTGCCCGTGGACTTCATCAGGTCGGCGATGCGCAACTGCGCACGCGCCGAGCGCGTCTCGACGCTCGCCAACTGCCGGAAGGTGCTGAGCGCCTGCTGCGTGTCGCCCGCCAGCCACTGCGCCCGCCCCACCGCGTCGAGCACGTTGGCGTCGTTGGGCAGCGCGGCGCGTGCTTCTTGCGCCACCGACAACGCTTCCTTGTACTGCTTGCGCTGCAGCAGCAGCTCGATCAGTTGCAGGCGCGGCGCCGGTTCGGTGGGCTCGGCCTGGATGCCGTCGGCCAGTGTCTTCTGGATCGTGGCCAGCGGCAGGTTCTGACGCTGCTGCAGGCTGGCCAGCGTCATGCGCGCGACATGGTTTCGCGGGTCGCTGGCGATCACCTTGTCCAGGCGCTGCTGGGCCTGGTCGGGCTTGCCTTCCAGCACGTCCAGCGTCGCCAGGCTGTAGACGGCGCTGAAGCGGCTGGGCTCCAGCGACAAGGCCTGCTCGTAGGCCTTGCGTGCAGCGGCGTAGTCGCGCTGCGCCACGAACACCGAGCCGCGCAGCTCGGGCACAGTGGCGCTCTGCGGCTGCTTCTTCGCCAGCACGTCCAGCGCCTGCAGCGCAGCGGGATACTCCTTGCGCTTCAGGCGTGCGCTGACGATGGCCAGATCGGACGCGCTGTCCTGCGTCTGCGCCGAGATGGCTTCGAGCTGCGAGAACGCCGTGGCTGCATCCCCTCGAGACATCGTCATCAGCGCCAGCGCCGTGCGCAGCTTGGGATCTTCCGGCGCCAGCTTGGCCGCGCGCAGGAACAACTGCTCGGCCGCGCGTGCATCGCCCAGCTGCAGCTGGGCTTCGCCGGCAACGGCCAGCGACTCGGCGTCCGGCGCCTGCTTGCCGTCGATCACCGGGCCCAGGGTCGCCAGTGCCTTCACCGCCTGGCCCTGGCGCAGATGCACCTTGGCCAGGCTGCGCCGCGCGCCGATGAGGCTGGGTTCGAGCTGCAGTGCCTTGGCGTAGTGGCTCTCGGCCACCACCAGCTGGCCCGACATGCCCTCGACGGTGCCCGCCAGCTGGAGCACGCCGATGTTGTCGGGCGCGATGCGCAGCAACTGCTGCGTCAGCTCGCGCGCCTTCTTCAGGTCCTTGTCGAGCAGTGCCAGCCGGGCGTCGATGAACAAGGTCTGCGGATGCCTGGGCAGCAGCGCATGCAGCTTCGCCGCCTGCGCCTTGGCGCCCGGAATGTCACCGGCCCGCAGCCGCAGGCTGATCAGCGCCAGGTGCGACGCGATGTAGGCCGGCTCGGCCGCCAGGGCCTGTGTGAAGGCAGCCTCGCCCCCGGCGGCGTCGTTCTTGGCATGCAGCAGGATCTCGCCCTTCAGGTGCAGGGCCTCGGCATGCGCGCCGTTGCGCGCGAGCACCTGCTCCACCGTGGCCAGCGCTGCGTCGTACTGGCGTTCGTCAGCCTTCAGGCGCGCCTGCAGGATCAGCACGGCCGGGAAGTCGGGCACCGACGCCGCCGCGGCGCTCAGGGCTTCGAGCGCACGTGGCTTGTCGCCGATCACGCCCCACGCATTGGCCACCGAGGACTTCAGCGACGCATTGGCGGTCTTGTCGCTCAGCGTCACCGCGCCGTACAGCGTGGTCAGCTTCTTGGCGCCGCCGGCCATCAGCAGCGCACGCGCCAACGCGGGCATGACCTGGTTGTCGTCGTGGCGCTGGTCCAGCGCCTTGGTCAGCTCGACCACGGCACTGAACGGATCGCCGGACTCCAGCAGCGCCAGCCCGAGCAGGTAGCGCGCCTCGGCCGAATCGGGCTCCTTCTGCAGCGCCGACTTGAACTGGATCAGCGCGGTGCGCGCGTCCTTCTTGGCCAGCGCCTCCTTGCCGGCGGCGATGAGCGCGGGCGCCGAGTCACCGCCGCAGGCGCCCAGGGCCAGCGCGCAGGCCAGCACGACGGCAGCCAGGCGGCCACGATGGGGAGGCAGGGCGTTGGACATGGCGCGTTCGTGCATGGCGTGGGGGATCGGTCGGCGCCCGCGGCTTCAGCGGATCGCCAGGCGCTTCATCAGGTCGTACAGCGTCGGCCGGCTGACCCCGAGGATCTCCGACGCCTTCACGATGTTGTCGTTGGCTCGGGCCAGCGCGGCCAGGATGGCCTGGCGCTCGGCGGTTTCGCGCACCGTGCGCAGGTCGAGGTCGGTGCGCTCGCCGCTGCTGTTGTCGTTGGGCGAGGGCAGGCCGAGGTCGTCGGGCGTGATGCGGTCGCCGTCGCTCATGATGACCGCGCGCTTCATCGCGTTGAGCAGCTCGCGCACGTTGCCGGGCCAGGGGTGCAGCTCGATCGCGCGCACGGCGTCTTCCGACAGCGCCAGGCCGTTGCGCCGCTGCTCCTGCGCGAAGCGGCGCACGAAGGCATGGGCCAGCAGCACGGCGTCGCCGGTGCGCTGGCGCAGCGGCGGGATCGTGACGACGATCTCGGCCAGGCGGTAGTACAGGTCTTCGCGGAAGCGGCCTTCCGCGCTGAGCTTCTTCAGGTCCTGGTGCGTGGCGCAGACCACGCGCACGTCGACCGGAATCTCGTTGCGGCCCCCCAGGCGTTCGATCGTGCGCTGCTCCAGGAAGCGCAGCAGCTTGGCCTGCAGCGAGTGCGGCAGGTCGCCGATCTCGTCGAGCATCAGCGTGCCCTTGTCGGCAGTCTCGATCTTGCCAAGCGTCTGCTTGGCCGCGCCGGTGAAGGCCCCCTTCTCGTAGCCGAAGAGCTCGCTCTCCAGCAGGTTCTCGGGGATCGCGGCGCAGTTGATCGCGACGAAGCGGCCGCTGCGCTTGCTGGCCGCGTGCAGGCCCTGCGAGAGCACTTCCTTGCCGGTGCCGCTTTCGCCCAGCAGCATCACGGTGGCGTTGCTGGAGGCCACGCGGTCGATGGTGCGCGCGATGCGCATCATGTCCGGGTCGCGCGTGATCAGGCTGCCCAGCGCGTCGGGCTGGGCCAGCGTCTGCAGCCGGCGGTTCTCGGCCTGCAGTTCGGCCAGCCGGTAGGCGCGCGCGATGGTGAGCTTCAGCACGTCGGGGTCGAAGGGCTTGGCCAGGAAGTCGTAGGCGCCCAGCGCCACCGCACGCAGCGCGTTCGACTGCTCGTTCTGGCCCGTCAGCACGATGACCTTGACGGCGGGGTCGATGTCGAGCATCTGCGCCAGCAGCTTGAAGCCCTCGGACGTGGCGTCAGGGTCGGGCGGCAGGCCCAGGTCCATCGTGACGACGGCTGGCTGGTGGCGGCGGAACTGCAGCAGCGCGCTTTCGCGGTCGCTGGCGGTGACCGACTCGAAGCTGTCGAGCGACCACTTGATCTGCTTCTGGAGAGCGAGGTCGTCCTCGACGATCAGCAGCGGCGACGAGCCGTGGTCGCTCATGGGCGTGCCTGCGGCAGCAGGTCGGAGCCGTGCTGGCGCTCGAACAGCGGCAGCAGCACCGTCATCAGCGTGCCTTCGCCGACGCGGCTGTTCACTGCCACGCTGCCTCCGAGCTCGCGGATGTACTGGTGGCTCTCGTAACTGCCCACGCCCATGCCGCTGCGCTTGGTGGTGTTGAAGGGTTTGAACAGTTTCGTCTGCACGAATTCCTCGGTCATTCCTGCTCCGGTGTCGCCGATCTCGATCTTGACCTGCCCACTGTAGCGCTCGACACGCAGCCAGACGCGGCCATCCTGGGGGGTCGCATCGAGGGCGTTCTGCACCAGGTGCCCGAGCACACGCTCCAGGCGGTCGTCATGGCCGCGCGTGGCCAGGCGGTCGATCTGCTCCACGTCCAGTCTGCGGCCCTGGGCCCGCGCAGCCGCTTCGAGCCGGGCCACGATGGGCGCCAGCTCGACGCCGCTGCTGCCGCCGGGCGGTGTGGCGCCTTCGCGCAGCTGCAGCATCAGCCGGCGCATCTTCTCCAGCGAACTTTCCACCGTCAACAGCATGTCCTGCTGGAATTCCGGGTTGGCGTGCAGACGTTCCGCGTTCTTCAGCATCAGCGAGAGCTGGGTGACGATGTTCTTCAGGTCGTGCACGACGAAGGCCGACATGCGGTTGAAGGCATCGAACTTGCGCGCTTCCAGCAAGGCCTCGGTGGCGCGCATCTGCGCCAGGTAGCCTGCGGCCTGGCGGCTGGCGGTCTTCAGCAGGTCCAGCACTTCCCAGTCGATCTCGATGGCCGTGCGCGGCCGCGCCAGCAGCACGAAGCCCAGCAGCTCGTCGCCCACCAGCAGCGGCACCACCAGCCAGGGGTTGGGGATGCCCAGCAGCCAGCTCGGCAGGGCCAGTTCCTCGTAGCGGCGCGGCGCGGCGCGGAACTCGTCGAGATCGACCACCCAGGCCGTCTCGCGCAGGAAGCCGCAGAAGGGCGAGTCGGCGGGCTCCTCGGCCGTGATCTGCGGCATGTTCCAGCGAGCGGTCTGCGTGAACGGGCCGTTGGCGTCGGTGCGTGTCCACAGGCTGCCGGCCGGGCACTCCACCATGTTCGCCAGGCCCTGCACGACGTGCGAGCCGACCTCGCTGGGCGAGCCCTGCGTCGACAGCATCGCGGTGAAGCGCAACCACTCCTCTCGGTAGTCGAAGCGATAGCTGAAGAAGTGCTTGCCGACGAAGACCTTGAGCTTGGCCCGCAGCGAGCCCGACACCACCACCGCCACCAGCAGCGCCACGGCCGCGAACATGATGTTCAGCTGCAGCGCCCGGCCCCAGTCGCCGCCGAAGTAGCGCACGTAGTAGCCGATGCTCGACATGAACAGCAGGTACACGCCCACCAGCACCAGCGTTGCCGAGTGAAAGGCCGCGGCGCGCGAGACCTGCATGCGAGCCACCCAGTCGCTGCGCCGGCGTGCGGCCACGAACAGGAACGGCACGGCCAGCAGGTGCACGGCGCCGCGCGCGGTGAGCGCGTCGGGGTCGAAGCCGCCGAACATCAGCGCCGTGGAGTACAGGTAGATGTCGAACGAGAACACGCAGGCCAGCCCCAGGCACACCGGCTTGGCGTTCCAGCGCGAGCCGTCGCCGAGGTTGCGGAACAGCTGTTCGATCAGCAGCGCCCCGCCCAGCGGCAGTGCCAGCAGGCAGGCGATGACCAGGCGCGAGGGGGCGGCGTCGATGTGCCCGGCCAGGACGCGCAGCGCCTGCAGCACGGCCGCTGCGACGACGAAGGACAGCAGCACCCAGCGCAGGCGCGACAGCACCGCCTGGCCGCCGCCGGCGTTGCCGCGGCGCACGCCGATCGACACCAGCAGGAAGGCGAACCAGGCGGCGTAGCGTGCGATGTCGAAGAAGGTAGCCAGCGCAGGCCACAGCAGCGGCTGGTAGACGGCGGCGATGGCCGAGGCGCCGGCCCAGGCAGCGCTGCTCAGCACGGCAGCGAGCAGCAACGTCGAAGCCGGCGCGCCTTCGCGCTGCAGCCGCCCCGACAGCGCCAGGTAGGCGGCAAACAGCAGATGCACGGCGGCGGCGATGCCGTAGCCGATCACAGCCATGTCATCCACGCGGTGCACTCATGGTCGACGCGCTGCTGCGCAACACGACGCGCCGGCGCCGCAGCGGACACACCCGATGCGGCGCGCCGCGGGTCTCAGCGGGCGCCCTTGCCGGTCAGCACGACGCCGACGGTTTCGAGCAGCACCACCAGGTCCAGGAACAGCGTGTGGTTCTTCACGTAGTACAGATCGTACTGGAGCTTTTCCTGCGAATCCTCGACGGTGGAGCCGTAGTGGTAGCGCACCTGCGCCCAGCCCGTGACCCCGGGCTTGACGCTGTGGCGCACGGCGTAAAACGGGATCTCCTGCGTGAGCTGCTCGACGAAGAACGGCCGCTCCGGGCGCGGCCCGACCATGCTCATCTCGCCCTTGAGCACGTTGAACAGCTGCGGCAGCTCGTCGATGCGCAGGCGGCGGATGACGTTGCCCACGCGCGTGACGCGGCTGTCGTTGGTGGTGGCCCAGCGCGGCTTGCCGTCTTTTTCGGCGTCGGTGCGCATGCTGCGGAACTTCGTGACGTTGAAGCTCTTGCCGAGCTGGCCGGTGCGCTCCTGCCGGTACAGCACGGGCCCGGGGCTCTCGAGCTTGATCAGGATCGCCGTGATCACCATGATCGGCGCCGACACGACGATCAGCACCAGCGCCGACAGGATGTCGAACACGCGCTTCACGGCCGTGCGCCAGGCCCCCTGGTTGAAGCCGTCGCCGAAGATCAGCCAGCTGGCGCTGAGGTAGTCGATCCGGATCTGGCCCAGCGTCTTCTCGAAGTGGCTGTTGAGGTCGTAGACCTTGATGCCGGCCAGCTTGCAGTCGAGCAGCTGCCGCAGCGGCATGCTGCCGGCGCGGCGCTCGGTGAGCGCGACCACGATCTCGTCGACGTTCAGCCGCTCCACGGTCTCGGTCAGCGAGCCGGTCAGACTCAGCAGCTCGTCCGCAGGCACGGCCG
>VFQO010002036.1_pt1 | contig 13411 bp, 6 predicted proteins | sample 3512331 | NCBI WGS metagenome assembly VFQO01 (sample SAMN10412371, study PRJNA504923) | tailings metagenome | isolation source: Replicate 3 from Balatoc abandoned mine | place: Philippines: Itogon, Benguet | collected 2017-08-28
GATCAGGCGATCATCGGCGGCTTTGCGCGCTTCGAGGGGCGCAAGGTGGTGGTGATCGGCCATGTGAAGGGCGAGGATACGCCGGGGCGCCTCAGGCACAATTTCGGCATGGCGCGGCCCGAGGGCTATCGCAAGGCGATCCGCCTGATGGAACTGGCCGACCGTTTCGGGCTGCCGGTGGTGACGCTGGTCGACACACCAGGCGCCTTCCCCGGCGTCGATGCCGAGGCGCGCGGACAGGCCGAGGCCATCGCCCGCTCGACCGAGGCCTGCCTTGCCCTGGGTGTGCCGCTGGTCGCGGTGATCATCGGCGAGGGCGGATCGGGCGGGGCAGTGGCGCTGGCAGCGGCGAACCGCGTGCTGATGTGCGAACACGCGGTCTATTCGGTGATCTCGCCTGAAGGCTGCGCCTCGATCCTGTGGCGCAGCAGCGGGCAGGCCGAGACGGCTGCCGAAGCGATGAAGGTGACGGCGGCGGACCTGCTCAAACTGGGCGTGATCCACCGCATCGTCTACGAACCACGCGGCGGCGCGCATCGCGACCCGGACGAGATGGTCAAGCGCCTGACGCTCGCCCTGCGTGCGGAACTCGACACGCTGGCCGCCATGAAACAGGACGAATTGCGCCGCGAGCGCGAGGAGTTCTTCCTCAGGCTCGGCTAGGCGGCGCGGTTCAGGGCGCATGCAGTTTATAGCAAACAAATTTTGCAATGGCTTGCTGCTGCCTCCAATGCGGCGACCATTTCCCAACGTGTGACAGTACCTAATACCTAAAACAAATTTCTTTACAGCAATCCGTTCCGCGCTATCATCCGGCCCATAAACACAGGTGCCCCGTTGCGATCTGCCGCCGGACCCCAGCGCGAAGCGCTTGTCCGGGCGGGAGAAACCGGATCGGACAGGGGTGGTGAGGGGAAATCGGATGAGCAACGACGGGGCATCGGGCGTCTCTGCGGATGCAGGCGCAGTGGCGGCAAATGGCGGCGGGGTATCGGCGGGCACGCAGTTCGCCTTCGCTTCCGTCACCACGCTGTTCTTTGCCTGGGGCTTCATCACATCGCTGATCGATCCGCTGGTGGCAGCGGTGAAGGGCATCTTCAGCCTTTCCGACTTCGAAGCGCAGCTGAGCGCTTCGGCCTTTTTCATCGCCTATGGCGTGATGAGCCTGCCGGCGGCGGCGCTGCTGGCGCGGCGCAAGTCGGTGGCGACGGTGCTGATCGCGCTTGTCACCATGATTGCCGGCTGCATGCTGATGCTGGTGGCCGCCAATGTCGCGATCTACGCGCTGGTGCTGCTGGGCCTGTTCATCCTCGCAAGCGGCATCACCATCCTGCAGGTCGCGGCCAATCCGCTGGCTGCCGCACTCGGCTCGCCCGAGCGTAGCCATTTCCGGCTGACGCTCAGTCAGGCGTTCAACAGCCTCGGCACCTTCATCGGTCCCTATCTGGGGGCGCTGCTGTTCCTCAAGGGCGTCGAGATCGAGGAGGGCGAGCAGCTCAATGAAGCGGTGCGTCAGGCCGCGCTGATCGGGATCGATGCGGCCTTCCTGTGGATCGCGGTGCTGATCGGGCTGCTCGCGCTGTTCATCTGGTTCGCCCGCCGCCTGATCGCGGGCGCGATGCCGCAGGGCGGGGTCGAAGCGCCGCGCCAATCCATCGGTGCGATGCTGGCTGAAGTCGCCGCGTCGCGCTGGGCGCTGCTCGGCGGCGCAGCAATCTTCCTCTATGTCGGCGCCGAAGTCGCGATCGGCACGCAGATGGCGCTGTTCCTCAATGATGATGCGGTGCTGGGCATCTCGCTCGAACAGGCAGGCAAGATGGTCAGCCTTTACTGGGGCGGGGCGATGATCGGGCGGCTGGTCGGATCGGCCTTGCTGACCCGGGTTCCGGCAACCACCCTTCTGGCGGCTTTCGCCGGGGCAGCCTGCGCGATCTGCCTGTTCATCGCGGCAGTCGGCGGCTCGGCGGCGGGCTATGCCGCGCTCGGCATCGGGCTGTTCAATTCGATCATGTTCCCGGTGATCTTCACCCTGACCCTCGAGCGTTCGACCGCGAGCGAGGCGGCGACGTCGGGCTTCCTGTGCTTTGCGATCGTGGGCGGGGCGTTCGTGCCGCTGCTGGTCGGGCTGGTGTCGGGGGCGACGAGCTATGCCACGGCCTTTGTGGTGCCGGCGGCGTGTTATCTGATCCTGCTCGCCTTCGGCTTTGCCGCGCGCCGCGCTGCCGTGGTGCGCAGCGGCGGGACGGCTGCGGCGGCGGGGCATTGAACGGAGCGGAGATGATGGCGTTGCAGCAACTCAACGGGCAGGCGGTCGAGAAGGTCTGGGGCCGGCGCGATGTGCCCGCGATGTATGGCGATGCCAGCGGGCGCGCCGAGCCGGTCGGCGAAATCTGGTTCGCGCACGAGGCCGCAGAGAGCCTGTTGGTGAAGTGCCTGTTCACCTCGGAAAAGCTGTCGATCCAGGTCCATCCCGATGACGCCCTGGCGCAGGCCAGCGGCCACCCGCGCGGCAAGGAAGAGGCGTGGTATGTCCTCTCCGCCGAGCCGGGCGCGACGATCGGAGCCGGTTTTTCGCAGGATCTGACGCCGGAGCAACTGCGCGCCGCCGCGCTCGATGGCTCGGTCGAAGAGCTGATGGTGTGGCATCCGGTGCAGCCGGGCGATTTCTTCTATGTCCCCGCCGGCACGGTCCACGCGATCGGCGCGGGGCTTTCGCTGCTTGAAATCCAGCAGAATGTCGATCTCACCTACCGGCTGTATGACTATGGCCGCCCGCGCCCGTTGCAGCTCGATGAAGCCGTGGAAGCGTCTGTGGCAGTGCCGTTTGTGCGGCATCCCGTCGAGACGCTGAGCCCGACGCGCGAGGTGCTGATCGATGCGCCGCATTTCGTGATCGAACGCCTCACCGGGCCGTGCAATCATCGCATTGCCGCCAGCAAGGCCGTGCCGCACTGGTTGATGCCGATCGCAAGCGGTTGCACGGCCGAAAGCACGGCGCTGGAGCCGGGCACAGTGTGGCTGGCCGATGCGCCGGTCGAACTCGGTCTTGAAGCCGGTGCGGCCATGCTCGTCGCCAATGCCAAAGGCGGCCAGCCATGACGATGCCCCAAGCCAATGCACAAGCGAGGAATGCCATGACGAAATTTCGCTCCCTTTGCCGGATGGCCGTGACCGGCGTGGCGGTCAGCGTCGTCGCCCTTGCGGCGGGCAGCCTGCCCGAAACCGCCGCGGCGCAGTCCGGGGCGAAGACGGCCGAGCAGGCGCAGGCCCCGCTCAACATCATTTTCATCCTCAATGATGATCAGCGCTACGATGCGATGGGTTTTCTCGACCCGGCGCTCAGCACCCCGAACATGGACCGCATTGCGCGGGAGGGCGTGCATTTCCCCAATGCCTTCGTCACCACCGCGCTGTGCAGCCCGAGCCGCGCCTCAATCCTCACCGGCCAGTACATGCACAATCACGGGATTGCCGATAACAACATCAAGTTCCGCCCCGGCACCTTCTTCTTCCCGCAGGCCTTGCAGGCGGCGGGCTATCGCACCGCCTTCATCGGCAAGTGGCACATGGGCGGCCACAGCGACGATCCGCAGCCGGGCTTCGATCGCTGGATCAGCTTCAAGGGGCAGGGCGATTACCTGCCCGACAATGGCAAGGGCGTGCGCCACACGCTCAACATCGACGGCCAGCGGGTCGAGCGCAAAGGCTACATCACCGATGAGCTGAACGGCTTCGCGCTCGACTGGCTGAAGCAGCAGAGCGGCAAGCAGCCGTTCTTCCTCTATCTCAGCCACAAAGCGGTGCACGCCGATTTCATCCCGGCCGAGCGGCATCAGAACACGCTCGGCCGTGACAAGATCAGGCTGCCCGACAGCATGGCCGACACGCCCCAGAACTACGAAGGCAAGCCGCGCTGGACCAAGGATCAGCGCAATTCGTGGCACGGGGTGGAGTTCCCCTATCACTCGACCCTCGACGTGATCGACTTCAAGCAGCGCTACAACGAGACGCTGCGCGCGGTCGACGAAGGCATCGGCGATATCATCGCGGTGTTGCAGAAGAAGGGTCTGCTCAAGAACACCATCGTGGTGATGATGGGCGACAACGGCTTCCTGTTCGGCGAACACGGCATGATCGACAAGCGCAGCGCCTACGAGGAATCGATGCGCGTGCCGCTGATCGCTTTCGGCGCAGGGATGCCCAAGGGCCGGGTGGTGGACCAGATCGTCGCCAATATCGACATCGCCCCCACCTTCCTGGCGCTCGCCGGAGCCAAGCCGCCCGAGGGCGTCCGGTTCGACGGGATGAGCTATGCCGACATGCTGATGGGGCGGCCGTTCAACGGGCCGTGGCGCACCTCGCTCAATTACGAATATTACTGGGAATACAACTACCCGCAGACCCCCACCACCTTTGCGTTGCGCGGGGATCGCTACAAGTACATCCAGTATCACGGCGTGTGGGACACCGAGGAGCTTTACGATCTCAAGGAAGATCCCAAGGAGATGCGCAACCTCATCGCCGATCCGAAGCTGCGGCCGGTGGTGCGCAAGATGCGCGGCGAGCTGTTCGCCGGTCTCGATCCGCAGCAGGGCCGCTCCAGCGTGACCTTCACCGAGCGCACGGACGAAGGCTCGGTGCTGCGCAACCGTAATGGCGCGGGGCCGGGCGAATTCCCCAAGCGTTGGCTGCGCGACGGCACCGAGGATGATCTCGGGAACGGGATGAAGGCCGATGGCGGCAAGGCCGGCCACGAATAGCGGATGAACCGCGTGTAAAAATTGCATGACAGCAGGTGGGAGCGTAAAGCAGCCGCGTCTGAGGCAGCGTCGGAACCGGAGAAGAATTTCAGATGTCGACAACCGATCGCAAGCTGTCTGTTGTCGGTATTTCTGCGCGCGACCGGGTCAACCTGCTCAGCACCGGGCTGTCGGGCACCAATCTCGAGCGCGGCAGTTCGCACAATCTGCGCGTGACCTTGCAGGCAATCCGCCTCAACGCCCCGGTAACCAAGGTCGAACTGGCCGAAATCACCGGGCTCACCCCGCCTTCGATCACCAACATCGCGCGCAAGCTGTTCGCCGATGGCCTGATCATCGAGGCCGGACGGCGGCGAGGTGAGCGCGGGCAGCCGGCGCTCAAGCTGGCGATCAACCCGGACGGGGCGTTTTCGATCGGGGTCAATATCGACCGCGATCACATGACCATGGTGGCGCTCGATTTCCTCGGCGAGCTGCGGTTGCGGATCGTCGAGAACATCCAGTTTCCGATGCCCGATCAGGTGCGCGATTTCGTCAGCCGTAACCTCGCGGCGATCCGCGAGGCGGGGACGATCGACATGGACCGGATCGCGGGGATCGGGGTCGCCATTCCCGACGATTTCGGCGCCGTCGATCTGCCCAACCGGCCGGGCGAATTCGGGATCTGGGAAACGGTCGATCTCAAGCACCTGCTCGGCGCCCACGGGTATGATGTCATCATCGAGAACGATGCGACCGCCGCCGCCATCGGCGAGCTGCAATTCGGCCATGGCCGGGTGGCGCAGACGTTCTTCTACCTGCTGGTCAATGCCGGCCTCGGCGGCGGGCTGGTGATCGACGGCCATTCGGTGACGGGTTCATCGGGCCGCAGCGGAGAAATCGGCTTTCTTCCCACCGGCCGCGCGCGGCGCAATCCCGTGATCCTGCAGGACGTGGTCTCGCTCTCGGGGCTCTACAGCCATCTGGCGCAGGCGGGCTATCCCGATCCCGGCCCCCTCGACCGGCTTGATGCCGGCGCGAGCGAGGCCGTGGCCCAGTGGATCGAGAAGGCGGCCGATCTGCTCACCGATCCGCTGATGGTGATCAACGCGGTGATCGACCCGGACGCGATCTTCATCGGCGGCCGCCTGCCGGCCGAACTGGTCGATCTGCTGTGCGACCGTCTGGCGCTCAATTTCCGCCACCGCGGGGCCTCACTGCCCGCGCGTGCGCCGATCCGCCGGGCCGAACTGGCCGAGGATGCTGCCGCCATCGGCGCGGCGATCCTGCCGTTTTCCAGCCGCTTCCTGCCCAACCGCACTGCGCTGATGAAGATCGACGCCTAGCGCGTTGCCTCGTCAGACGGCTGCGACTGCTCGCGGCACCGCCTGACCGGCTGCCGCCAACGCCAGCGAAATCGGGCCGAGCGGCCCTGCCAGCGTGCCCAGACCCGGCGGGGCGACATAATCCTCGATCCGGTCAAGCTCGGCCGAGCTGACATAGCCGGCAAGACTCGCCTGCAATTCGCGGCGGATGATCGGGAACAGCTGTGGCTGGGCGGTGATCACGCCGCCGCCAAGGAAGATCCGGCGCGGCGTCGCGGTCAGCACGATATTGTGCAGCATCTGCGCGATCGCATGGCCGACGAGGTTCCAGATCGGATCATCGACTGCGATCAGGCTGGCGCGCATCCCCGAACGCTGCGTGATGGCAGGCCCGGCCGCCAGCCCCTCGACACAATCGCCGTGGTAGGGGCACGATCCCGGCCAGACATCGCCGGCAACGCGCGGGATGCGCATATGGCCGAGCTCGGCATGGCCGAACCCGCAGATCGGCGCGCCGTCGACGATCAGGCCCACGCCCACGCCCGTGCCAATCGTGACATAGGCAAAGTCGGTCAGGCCCGCCGCCGCGCCCCAGCGCATTTCCGCCAGCGCCGCGCCATTGACGTCCGTATCGAGCGCGACGGGCACACCGAGCCCCGCGCTCAGTTCGGCCACGATATCGACCCCCGTCCAGCCGAGCTTGGGCGTCTGCCCGATCTGCCCCCAGGTGGGCGAAGCCGGATCGACATCGACCGGCCCGAACGAGGCAAGGCCGAGCGCGCCGATGTCGCGCCCGCTATCGAACCACTGCCGTAGGATCGCCCGGATCTGCGGCAGGGTCTGCTCGGGCGCATTGGTCGGAACCTGTTCCTGCGCGAGAATTTCGCCCTCGGGTGTCGCCAGCACGCAGACGCACTTCGTGCCCCCGAGCTCGACGCCAGCCAGAATAGAATTTGCCATCAGTGCCCCCCACCAAGTCCAGTTGTCACGGCATCACCTGCGCGCTGCCCGGCGCCACATTCCAGCCGCGCACGCCGATGTTCGCGGGCGCAGACGCGGAGCGCGGCACACGGATTGTCACCGTGCGGGTCTCGCTCGGCAGCAGCGACACGTAGTTGTCGCTGAAATAGGCCGGCAGCACGCGCTCGCCCGCGGCATCGTTCAGCGTCAGCTTGACGAGCAGCGCAGGCTGGCTGCCGGGATTGGTCAGCGTCGCCTCGATCACCTGCTCGTTCTGATCGGCGAGCGCGCGTGCGGTGACGCTGACGGCCGCTGCCGGCATTGCGCTCAACGCGCGGTAGGCTGCAGGTTCGCGGGCGAGCCAGTAGAGGTTCTCGCTCAGCAGCCGGCCGTCACTGCCCAGCAGTTCCAGCTTGGTTATCACCACCGGCGCGCTGGCGAACAGGCTGTCAGGCACGGCTGCCCCGGCTTCGGTAACGGCATAGGCTGCCGCATCGATGGCGCTGGTGCGCTCGTCCAGCAGCGTCCCGTCGAGTGCGAAGTTGCGGACCCGCAGCTGGCCGCCGGCAATCGGTGCGCCGAGGCTGTTGATCACCGCCACCGTGCGATCGGGCAGGTTGACCTGCACGTGCACCGGCTCGGCCCCCTTCTTGGTGCCGAAGAAGGCTGCATGGGTATCGGTGTCATGGCTGTAGATCTGCCAGGTCGTGCTCGGCCAGGCGGGATGGGTCATCCACAGCAGCCGTCCGCTGTTGCGGGTGAACAGCCCGGCGTTCATCCCTTCGAAGATCGCGCGGTGCGCCTCGTAGTTGAGCAGCTGCGCCTTGTTCTCGAAATCGGCGAGATCGCGCGCCGCGCCGAGGCGGTTTTCCATCGCCTTCATGAAGCTGGCGACATCGCCGGCCTTGCCCTGATGCCAGTCGTGATAGGCCCAGGTGTCGCTGATCGGCCACTGGTCCTCGGGCGGCATCATCGTCTTGAAGGTTTCCAGCGTCGGGAAGGAGGGCGTGCCCACCTCGGTCGAAAAGCCGCGCCCGATGCGGGTGAAATAGGCTTCGGGCGGCTGGTAGTTCCACGGCCCGCTGTTCGCCATGTTCACATCGCGCGAATTGGGCAGGTAGGCGCGGGTGCCGTCGATTTCGCGCACCAGCTTTTCGAAGGCGCGATTGAGCACCGGCGGCGGCACGCCTTCATTGCGCCCGATCCACAGCACGATCGAGGGGTGGTGCCGGAACCGGTTCACGGTATCGGCGGTATTGGCGAGGAACAGCGCGGTGTCGCCCGGCTCGCCATTGTGATCCTGGGTCGAGAGCCAGAAGTCGTTGAGCACGAGCATGCCGTATTCGTCGGCCAGCTCGAAGAACGAGCTTTGCGTGCTTTGGCCCATCCAGTTGCGGATGGTGTTGACGTTGGCTTCGCGGTGGAGGCGGAAGAACGGCTCCAGCCGCTCGCGCGAGACGCGCTTCATCCAGTCGTCCATCCCCCAGTTGCCGCCGCGCACCGCGATCGGCACGCCGTTGACGCGGATCAGCAGGTGCGGGGCGAGCGAGGTTTCGGGCACCTTGGCAAGCGCAGGCGAGGTGCCAATCTCGCGGGCAAGCGAGACCGCCCAGCCGCCTTGCACCTTGCGGATGCCCTTGTGCCCGACGTCAAGCAGCTGTTCGCCTTTGCTGCGCGCAGGGGCCACTGACACGCGCTGCAATTCCTCGGCGCGATCGACCAGCGACAAGTCGTAGCTGACTTCGCGGATGCCGAAGCGGATATCGCGGGCGTCGCTCACTGCGCCGTCGACGCGGGCGGTCAACGCCAGCCGGTGCAGCGTCGGCTCGCCATAGCCGTTGGGCCACCACAGCTCGGGATTGCGGATGCGCAGCTGCGCGTATTGTTCGGGCGAAAAGCGGATGGTGGTGGAAGCGCCGGGGGCCAAGCGCGCCGACTGGCGCAGGACGACATCGCCGAACCGTGCCTCGATTTCAATCGCGCGCTCGGCTGCGGCATCGTTGGTGACGGGAACCTCGAAGGTGAGTTCGGCCAGCGAGTTGTCGGGCTTGGGCAGAACGGTGCGGACATGCGGATCGCCAAGGCGCGCATCGCCCGTCGCCAGCAGCATCACGTCCTGCCAAACGCCGGTGTTGCGATCGCGCACGCTCGGGATCCAGTCCCAGCCTTCGCTGGCGGCGAAGGTCGGTCCGTCGATGGTCATCTCCCCGCCGTTGAGGCCGGGGCCGGCAGTGAGCGATTCCTCGTGCGGCAGGCCGGGATGCGGCGGGGGCGAGACGCGCACGGCGACAGCAATGCGCTCGGCGCTCTGGAAGCGGGCGGGCAGAGTGAAGCGGCCACGGATGAAGGCACCCTCGGTTGTTCCGAGCCGTTCGCCATTGACCCAGATCTCGGCGGCGTAGTTGATGCCGCGAAACTCCAGCACATGCCGGGTGCCGGGCGCGCCGGCAGGGCGGTCGAACTCTGCACGCAGCCAGTAATCCTGGCGGTTGAGGCTTTCCGGGATCAGCAGGTTGTTGAGGCCGTAGGCGGGATCGGGGTAGATCCCGTTGGCGACATAGGTGGCAAGGATGGTGCCCGGCACGGTGGCGGGCAGCCACGCGCTTGTGTCAAAGCCCGGCTGCGAAATGCTCGCGGGCGCGGCGTCGATGTCGGGCGCGGCCACAAGCCGCCATGCCCCCACCACCCAGCGACCATCGCCGGCGGGCGAGAGCGGGGCGGTCTGCGGCGGCGTTGCCGGCTTGGTCTGCGCGGCGAGCGGTGCGCGGCTGACCGGCAGGGTCGCCGCGTCTTGCGGGCCCGTCATCCCCATGGTCTGCTTGACCTGCAAGGGCCAGACGGAGCTGGCGTTTTCGAACTGAATCAGCCGCTCGTCGGGCTTGGCCCAGGTGGTGTGCGGGGCGGGGCTGCCCTGCCACATGGCAAGATTGGCGATCACGCCGCGAAATGCCTCGGCCCCGGCAGTGCGCGGGCCCATGACGAGCGCGACCGGTGCGGCAGCGGGCTGGAAGCGGGTGGTGACGGGCTTTTCGCCATCGACCTGCAGGATCAGGCTGGTGGCGTCCGCACTCAGCGTCACCAGCCGCCATTCGCCGGGCTTGCCTTGCACCTTCGAATCGGCCCGGCTGCTCCCGGCCTCGGCGAAGATTCGCCCGGTGCGCAGGCCGATCTGGGCCACGGGGTTGCCTGCCTGATCGACCAGCGCGACGACAGTGCGCGGCGTGTCCGAGGCGGTATCGAACTTGATCCAGCTTTTGATCGTCCAGCCCGCCTGCGATGTTGCAGGGGCGGCCAATTCCTTGCGGAGGGGCGTGCCGATCGGCGGGAACATCGCGTTGAAGGGGCCTGCAAGAGGCGTGTGTTCGCTGGCCGGTTGAGCGCTGGCTCCGCCAACCGGAGCCACAAGCGCGGCGAGCAGGAGCAGAAAGGCAAATGCCTCACGCAGCCGGACCATCGATTTTCTCCCCTTTGGCGAGTCGCTGCCCGCCTTAATTACGAAAGCTATTTTATTTATAGCGCCTCGATAGGGGGGCTTGTCAATGCGCCTTGCCCAAGCCTTCATGCCCGCTCGGCATGTCGCACCGAGTCTCAGTGGCCCAGCGTGTCCCGGTGCCATGATGGGAGTCGCAGGGTGAGGCGAGTGTCCTCATTTTAAATGAAACAATTTTCTTTACTAAAGCCGATATCCGGGTGTAGATTTCTGTCCGAGAGGTGAAGAGAGGCGGTGGATGCGTGCCGGATCGGTCGATCCGCGGGGGCGTGCATACACCGGCAAAGCTCGGCAGCCTTCGGCATAAAAAGCAACAGTCGAGAGAGCCGTTCGCGGCTGGGGGAGTGAAGTCATGAAGCATAATCTTGTCGCGTCCGGCTCCAGGCTGGCTCTGGTCGCAGGGGCGCTCGGCCTTGCCTGCACCGCCGCATCGGCGCAGGACGCCGCTGGCGAAGGCGAGGCTGCGCAGGTCTCCACCGGCGAGCCGACCGATAACGTGATCGTCGTCTCGGGCGTGCGCCAGTCGATCGAAAGTGCGATCGATGAAAAGCGCAACGCGACCGAGATCAAGGACGTCATCAACGCCGAAGACATCGGTCAGCTTGCCAACGATAACATCTCCGAAGCGCTCCAGCGCATCACCGGCGTTCAGGTCAATCGCGGGAATGACGGCGAAGGCCGGCAGGTGCAGGTGCGCGGCCTTTCGGAAAACAACGTCACCATCAACGGCGCGCTGGCATCGGGCACGGGCGATGTCGATCTCAGCAACGGCAATGATCGCAGCGTCAATTTCCAGGATCTCCCGGCGGAGCTGTTTGCCGGGGTCGAAATCCTCAAGGCGCTGACTGCGGACCAGATCGAAGGTTCGCTCGGCGGGACGATCAACCTCCAGACCCGCGCCCCGCTCAAGGGCAAGCGCGATCTTATCGTCAACCTGTCGGGCACCGCCAAGTACGCCGAGGTCGGCGAGCTTGAACGGCAGGATGGCAACATCTTCATCCAGAAGAAATTCCTCGATACGCCGCTGGGCGACTTCGGCGTGATCATGAATGTCGGCTACAAGGAAATCGCCAGCATCGCCTATGTCTATGGCGGCAACGAGGTGATCGACGCGCCGGGCATCTGGACCCGCCGGACCGGGGACGTCGATCCGCCGGCCAGCGTCGGGGCCAACCAGAGCGCGCTCAACTACAACTTCTTCGGACTCGCCAACATTCCCAATGCGGTTGGCGGGGGCTCGCGTCCCAACCCCTATCGCTATGCCTTCGACGATCCCAACGGCGACGGGCTGAGCGATGCCAACGACGTCTACTACATCCCCGGCGCCTTCGGCGTGTCGGAGCGCGTGCGCGACGATACCCGTAGGTCGTTCAACGGCACGATCCAGTGGCAACCGGCCAGCAATCTCGACATCCGCTTCGATGCGGTGCTGACCGATCTCGACGAGAGCCTGACGGGCGCGAACATGAACCTCGTCTCGAACGTCCCGCGTTCGGGCTATCTGATCGGCGGCCCCGGCGCGACCTTCGAACAGCTCGGGGAAACGCCCGAATTCGGATCGGTCTATGTGCTCACCTCCGGGCGACTGGCCTCGTTCACGACCCGCGTCGGCGCGGCGCCCTCGATCAACGAGGTGTCTCGCAAGTCGCAGCAATTTGCGGCCGAGGCGACCTGGGACGTGGCGCCCAATCTCAGTTTCTACGTCAAGGGGGCGACGTCGCGTGGCCGTGCGAACACGCTGAACTTCGGTCAGCTGAGCGCCAGCATCGAGCAGCAGGGCGGGGCCAATCCGCGGTTCAACAACCAGGACTTCTACAACATCGTCGACTTCGACCTGGGCGATAACCTGATCCCCAACGTCACCTTCTACGAAAACCCGTTCCCCTCGACCGCGTTCGGGGTGACCTCGGTGGTTCCGGAAGATGCGCTGGTGGAACTGAATCCCGGCGATCTCAGCTATAACCGCTACCGCTACCGCCAGTATCAGCGCAACGCCGCCGATACCGAGAACACCGACGATTCGATCCGCTTCGACGCGACGTGGGAGCCCGACATGGGCTTCTTCAAGTCGTTCAAGGCCGGTGTGCGCTGGGCCGAGCGCACCTTCGAGCGTGCGCGCTACGAGAACCCGAACGAAGGCGGCGGCGTGGCGGCGATTGCAGGCCAGGATGTGCGTGATCCGGTGCAGTCGATCAATATCTGGGCTGTGCCGCTCAACCCTGCCAACACCACCGATGCGGGTGCGGCAGCGACCGCGCGGTTCCTGAGTTCGTGCCTCAACACGGCCGGCGATCCCAGCGTTCTGCGGCGCTTCGGCGGCAACCTGCCGATGACCTTCGGTTCGACCGCCGGATGCAACATCGCCAGCGTGCAGGAATACTTCAACCTGTTCGATATCCGCGCGGTGAACCCGGAATCCGGCTCGGGCTTCTACGAGGTGGAAGACGAGCGCTTCCGCGTCACCGAGGAAACGCTGGCCGGATATCTGCGCGCCGATTTCAGCACCGATCTTGGTTCGGTTCCGGTGTTCGGCAATGTCGGTCTGCGCTATGTCGAAACCAAGACGACCTCGTCCGGCTTTCTGCAGAACCCGGGCACGCCCGTCAGCTACAGCATCGTGACCTTCCGCAATTCCTATGACGACTGGCTGCCGACCGCGAACCTCAACTTCGCGCTGTCGAAGGAGCTGGTCGCCCGCTTCGCCTATTCGCGCACGCTGGGCCGCCCCGCGCTGACGCAGATTTCGCCGGGGCTGGAGCTGACGCGTTCGGATGTCGATCCGGATTTCGCGGGCTTCGGCGTGGCGGGCAATCCGTTCCTGAAGCCAGTCCATTCGGACAACTTCGACGCTTCGCTCGAATGGTATTACGGCAAGGGCAGCTACCTTTCGGTCGCGG
>VFQO010002037.1_pt1 | contig 13411 bp, 8 predicted proteins | sample 3512331 | NCBI WGS metagenome assembly VFQO01 (sample SAMN10412371, study PRJNA504923) | tailings metagenome | isolation source: Replicate 3 from Balatoc abandoned mine | place: Philippines: Itogon, Benguet | collected 2017-08-28
CGCATAGCTGGTAGGCGATGGACGTTTCGCCGCTTTCCCTTGTTCTGATCGCGCTAGTGCTGGCCGCCTGGGCGGCTGGCGCGGTGCTGGTCATTCTTCGCGCCAACCGCGGGATGAAGCGAGCCAAGGCGCTCAAGACCAGTCTCAAGCGGATGCAGACTCTGCTTGATGTCGCACCGGCGCTGCCGCTGTTGGTGCGGGTCGACGGACGGATCGAGGCACCCGAAAAGCTTGCGCGCCTGCTCGGCCTTGCGGCGATGCCCAAATATCTCAGCGAGCTGGCCCCTGCGAGCGGCGGCCCCAATGCGGGCGGCTTGTCGCGGCAACAGGTCGATCAGTTGTGGGCGCGGGTGCAGGCCACCCAGAAAAGCGCCGCCGCTTTCCGCATGGCGATCAACCTGCCGGGTTCGCAGCGCAGTCTTGCGCTCTACGGCACGCTCGCCGATCCGCAGGTCTCGCCCGGCGGCGCGGCGCTGGTCTGGGTGTTCGACTTTACCGAGAGCCACGCCGAGATGGCCCGCCTGCGCTCGGCCGCGACGCGGGCGACAGGGGACTTTGCCGCACTGGTTGGCCTGATCGAAGCGGCGCCCATGCCGCTGTGGTTCCGCAGCAGCGATCTCACCCTGCAGCTGGTCAATCAGGCCTACGTCGAGGCAGTCGGCGCCTCGAGCGCGGCCGAGGTGGTCGAAAACCAGATCGAGCTGCTGGAGCCCGAAGACGGCCGTTCGCCGGCTGAAATCGCGCGCGATTCGCTCAAGAACCAGGACAAGCTCGAGCGTATCGTCGCTGCCACGATCCACGGCGCGCGGCGCACCCTGCGGGTGTCCGATCTGCCGCTCGGGCAGGAGGGCGTGGCGGGCTATGCCATCGACATCGAGGAACAGCAGCAGGTCGCGCGCGAGTTTCGCGCCTTCCGCGATGCCCAGCGCGCGATGCTCGATCAGCTTTCGGTCGGCGTTGCCCAGTTCGATCCTGATGAGCGCCTGACCTTCGCCAATGTGCCTTTCCGCCGCCTGTTCTCGCTCACCGACGATGCGATCGAGGCCGAGACCCCGTTTGACCGCTTCCTAGCCGAGGCGCGCGAGCGCGGGCGCACGCCGGAAGTGCGCGATTTCCCCGAATGGCGGCGCGAGCGCCGGGCGTGGTTCGGATCGAGCGAGACCCAGGAAGAGGCTTGGCCGCTGCCAGGCGGCACGCATCTGCGCGTCATCGCCCAGCCGATGCCCGATGGTGGGCTGGTGCTGGTCACCGAGGATCGCACCGAAAGCCTCGCGCTTTCGGCCGTGCGCGACACGTTGCTGCGCACCCGGACCGCGACGCTCGACAGCCTGTTCGAGGCGCTGGCGATCTTCGCACCGGATGGCTCGGTACAGCTCTGGAACCGCAGCTTCGCCGGCACTTGGGGCCTGACCCCGGAACTGCTCGACCGGCACCCAAGCGCCGATGAATTGCTGAGCGCGATCGGGCGCAACCTTGTCCGGCCCGAGGAAGCCGCGCTGATCGGCGCTACAGTGCGTGCGGCAACGCTCGACCGGCGCGAGAAGGGGGGGCAAGTGGAGCTTGCCGACGGGCGGACGCTGCGGTTCGCCGGGATTCCGCTGCCCGATGGCAACGGGCTCCTCACCGTGCTCGACATTACCGCCTCGCAGAAAGCCGAACAGGCGCTGCGCGAACGGGCGGAGGCCTTGGAAGAGGCCGACGCGGTCAAGGCGCGGTTCCTTGCCAATATGTCCTACGAATTCCGCACCCCGCTCACCACGATCGGGGGCTACGCCGAGCTGCTCAAAAGCGGCGCGGCGAGCGATCCCGAACAGGCGGGCGAATATGTCGATGCGATCCTTTCAGCAGTGGAGCGGCTGACCGAGCAGGTCGAAAACGTGCTTGACCTGTCGCAGAGCGAGGCGGGGCTGCTGCCGATCCGCAAGGAACGTATCGATCTGCTCGATTTCCTCACCGCACTGGTGCGCGAGCGTGAGGCCGCAATCATTGCTGCCGGGCTCAGCCTTGACCTCAAGGGACGGCGGGGCCGGATTGTCGAGGCTGATCCGCGCCAGCTTGGCCGGGCCGTGGGCAACCTGCTCGACAATGCGATCGGCGGAACGCCGGATGGCGGGCGCATCCTGATCGAGCTGCGCCGCGCGGCTGAGGGCTCCAGCACGGCGGTCGAGATCGTCATTGCCGACAATGGGCGGGGGATGACGTCGCAGGAACTCGCCCGCGCGCAGGGCGGGCTGAAGCCGGTGAAGGACGGCGCGCCCGAACGCCGCACCGGCCTCGGCATCCCGCTCGCTCGCCAGCTGATCGAGGCTCATGACGGAACGCTCGAGATCGTCAGCCGCAAGGGCGCGGGCACCACGGCTACGATCTGCCTGCCGTGACCATGAACCGCACCGAATTGCCCGATCTGGCGGCGATGACCGCCTATGGTGCGGCGATTGCCGGGCGGCTTCGGGCGGGTGACGTGGTGGCGCTGACGGGCGGGCTCGGCGCGGGCAAGACCACGCTGGCGCGCGCCATCATCGCGGCGCTGGGCCATGCGGGCGACGTACCATCGCCGACCTTCACCATCATCGAAACTTACGATGCGCCGCCACTCAGGCTGCCGGTGGTGCACGCCGATTTCTACCGGCTCGAAGGTCCGGCCGAATGTGCCGAAATTGGCCTGGACGAGTATCGCCAGGGCGCAGTGCTGCTGGCAGAGTGGCCCGATCATGCGGGCGGCTTCGACACCGAGCCTGGATGTCTGTCGGTCACGCTTGAAATGGTGGGGGAAAGCGGTGCTGACGGACGGATTGCGATTGCGGTCGGCGGCGCGGATTGGGTAGGGCGGATGCCATGAGCGCGCTGCCCCAAGGTCTTACCGAATTCATCGCCCACGCCGGATGGGCGGATGCCGCGATTGCACCGCTGCCGGGCGACGCTTCGTTCCGGCGCTACTTTCGCCTGACCCGTGCCGGCGAAACGGCGATGCTGATGCACGCGCCTCCGCCGCACGAAGACCCGGCGCCCTTTCTCCATGTCGCGCACTGGCTCAATGGCCACGGTATGCGCGGCCCTGCGATACTGGCTCAGGATGCCGCGCAAGGCTGGGTGCTGACCGAGGATTTCGGCAACGACCGGATGCGCGACTGGCTGGATGATCACCCGGCTGACGAGCTTGCCGCTTACACCGCAGCCGTCGACGCATTGGCCGATCTGCACCGCCAACCGCCGGGGCCGTTTGCGCCATATGACCTGGCGGTCTACCAGCGCGAGACGGCGTTGCTGACCGAATGGTATTGCCCGGCGCAGGGACTGGAGGTCGATGCCGCAAGTTGTGCCGACGCATGGGACGAAGTGCTCGCCCCGCTTCTGGCGCGGCAGCAGCCCGGTGTGACCGTGCTGCGCGATTATCATGCCGAGAACATCATGCTGCTCGGCGGCAAGCCTGATGCGCCGCAGGGCCTGATCGATTTCCAGGACGCGCTGGTCGGCCATCCGGCTTATGATCTTGTCTCGCTGCTTCAGGATGCGCGCCGCGATGTGTCCGAGGCGCTCGAAGCGGCGATGCTCGCGCATTACTGTAAAGCTGCGGCAATCGAGGATGACGATTTCCTCGCCGATTACGCGCGGCTTGGCGCGCAGCGGAACGCCAAGATCGTCGGTATCTTCACCCGGCTCGACCGGCGCGATGGCAAGCCCAAATATCTCGCCATGATTCCGCGGGTGTGGGCGGCGCTCGAACGCGATCTGGCGCATCCAGCGCTTGCGCCGGTTGCCCGCTGGTTCGATGCGAATATCCCCGCATCCTTGCGTGCGGCCAACGGGGCTTTTGCGGCATGACCACACCGCCGCTCGCCTCCGATACTGCGATGATCCTCGCCGCAGGGCTGGGCAAGCGGATGCGTCCGCTCACCGCGAGCCAGCCCAAGCCGCTGGTGCGTGTCGCAGGCAAGCCGCTGATCGACTATGCGCTTGACCGGATGGTCGAAGCCGGGGTCGAAAAGGCGGTGGTCAACGTCCACTATCTCGCCGATGCGCTCGAAGCCCATGTCTCCGCACGCAAGGCGCCGCAGGTGACCGTCTCTGACGAGCGCGCCTTGCTGCTCGAAACGGGGGGCGGGATGATCAAGGCTCTGCCGCATCTGCCCGACCCCTTCTTCGCGCTGAACGCCGACAACATCTGGCTCGACGGCCCCAAGACCGCATTCCACGACCTGTCGCGCCGCTGGGATCCCGAGATCATGGACGCGTTACTGCTGGTGGTGCCGCACGCGCGCGCGGCCAATTTCAACGGGCCGGGCGATTTTCATATGGACCCGCACGGCCTGCTCTCGCGCCGCCGCGATGGCCGGATCGCGCCGTTTATCTTCACCGGCATCCAGCTGGTGTCGCACCGCCTGCTGCGCGATGCGCCCGAAGGTCCGTTCTCGACCAACATCTTGTGGAACCGCGCAATGGAGGAGGGGCGCCTTTATGGCCTGTCCTTCACCGGCCAATGGTTCGAAGTCGGCACGCCCGAGGCGATCCGCCCGACCGAGGAGGCGCTCCAGCTTGGCTGAACCGCGCGGCGCCGGCCCTCTGATCTATTCGATCGCCGCGCATCGCGGTTTCGCCGACGCGCTGGTTGCCGGACTGGTGCCGCGCTATGCCGAGCCGGGTTTCGGGCTCGCCCGCCTGACGCTGCTAGTCCCGTCGAGCCGCGCCGCGCGCACCCTTTCCGAGGCCTTCATTCGCCACGCCGGAGCCAATGGCACGAACGGGCTGCTGATGCCGCGCATGGTGATGGTCGGCGATCTCGACCTTGACGAGCAGCTTGGTGCAGCGCTCGACCCTTTGGGGACTTCGGACATCCCTCCGGCCTGCGATCCGGTGCGGCGCTGGCTGACGCTCGACCGGCTTGTAGCCGAGGAACGCGCAGCCGAGGGAATGGACCCGCTCCCGGGCCGGGCGCGGCTCAACCTTGCGCGCGACATCGCCCGCGCGATCGATCGTCTGCTGGTCGAGGAAAAGCGCCCCGAAGATCTGCTGGGTGACGCTGTGCTCGATAGCCTTGCTGGGGTGGCCGAGCACTGGAAGCATTCGATCCGCCTGTTCGCCCGCGTCAATGCGCGCTGGCAGGTCGAACTTGCCGAGCGCGGTGAAGTTGACGCCGCAACGCGCCGCAACCTGCTGTTCGACCGGGCGGCGCGGCGCTGGAAGGATACCCCGCCGCAGCATCCGATTGTCGCCGCCGGCGTGACCAGTGCTGCCCCAGCGCTCGCACGGCTGCTGCGTGTCATTGCGGAACTTCCCGATGGCGCGGTGGTGCTCCCCGATCTCGACCTTGCGATGGATGATGCCGCATGGGACGAACTGGGGTGCGCAGGCATTGCCGATCAAGCGGGCGGCACAGTGTTCGGCGCTTCGGACGCGCTCACCCATCCGCAGTATCATCTGAAGCTGCTGTTGAACCGCATGGGCGTGAACCGCGAGGAAGTGCGACCGTGGCACCGCCGTGGCCCCGCTGCTGCGGATCCGGCGCGCAGCCGGGCAATATCCGCACTGTTTTTGCCGCCCGAGGCCAGTCGGTCGTGGGCAAAGCTCGATGCCTTTGACCGGCGGCTTAGCGGAGTGCGGCTGATGACCAGTCCGACGCTGGAGGTCGAGGCACAGGCGGTCGCCATGCTGGTCCGCGAGGCGATCGAGCAGCCGGAACGACGCGTAGCCGTTGTAACCGCTGATCGGGGCCTCGCGCGCCGGATCGTTCAGCATCTTGCGCGCTGGAATGTGGTCGCCGACGATTCGGCAGGGCGGCCGCTGGCTCTGACCCCGGCGGGCAGGCTGTTTGGCCTGCTGGCGGAGATCGCTGCCCGGGGGCCTGCGGCCGACATTGTCGTGGCGACATTCGGGCATCCATTGGTTCGCTCGGTCGATGCCGAGACGCGCCAGGCTTGGCTCACGGGTCTGAGAGCCTTTGACCGGGAGCTGCGCGGACCAGCTCTTGCCCCCGGACTCGGGCCGCTGGGCAAGGCGGCGGCCGAGGCAAAGCAGGCGGATTGGTGGGCCGAAGCAGCGGCTCTGATCGCCCCGCTGTCGGATTGGCCCAAGCAAATCGCGTTGGCTGAAGCGCTTACGATCCTTGCCGATTGCGCCGAACGTCTCGCGGGAAGCGCGGCATGGGAGCGCGAAGATGGCCGCGCGCTGGGCAGCATGATCGAGGAGCTGCGCGGGCAGTCGCAAGCGCTCGGCACGGTCGTCGAGAGCGCCGATATCGCCGCAATCCTGCGCGATGCAATGGACGCGGTGGCGGTGCGTCCGGGCTATGGCGGGCATCCGCGTGTGGCGATCTATGGCCTGCTCGAGGCGCGGATGGCGCGGGCTGATCTGGTTATCTGCGCAGGCCTGAACGAAGGCAGCTGGCCGCAGCCGCCGGCCGCCGATCCCCTGCTCGCGCCCGCCGTGCTGCGCGCGCTGGGCGTGCCGGGGGCGGAGTTCCGGATCGGGCTGGCCGCCCATGACCTTGCCGGAGCGCTCGGCGCCCCCGAAGTGGTGCTCAGCCGCGCTTTGCGCGATGCCGCAGGGCCGACTTTGCCATCACGCTTTGTACTTCGGGTCGAAGCGTTGCTGGGCAAGGACCTACTTGGCGAGCATCGCGAGGCAGCAATTCCGGCGCTGTTGCCCCATCTTGATCGCGCGCGTCCCCGTACCGAGCCCTATCCGCGCCCGGCACCTGATCCCGGCTCCGACTTGCGCGATGTGACCATCAAGGTGACTGCGCTGGATCGCCTTCTGGGTGATCCCTACCAGTTCTACGCGCAGGCAATTCTAGGGCTCAAGCAGATGGCACCGCTCGCTGCTGATCCGTTCAGCGATCCGGCGCTACGCGGAACGCTTGTCCACGCCATCCTCGACAAGTGGCACCGGGCGCGTCGCAGCGATCCGGGGCGGGCAATCGGACCGTTCGCGCGGGACTATTTCGCTGCCGAACAGGTCCACCCCTTGTTTCGCGCGCTGTGGCAACCACGCCTGATCGCCGCACTCGAGCGGTTTGAGCAGTGGATCGTGCAAGCCGCTGGAGAGGGCCGGACAGTGCTCGCGAGCGAGATCGACGGGGAGATGGTTTTCGATGGCGTGAAGGTGAAAGGCCGCGCCGATCGGATCGACCGGCTGGCGGATGGCAACCTTGCCATCATCGATTACAAGAGCGGTACACCGCCGACCAAGAAGCAGGTGAAGGCGGGATTTGCTCTTCAACTCGGATTGCTCGGCCTGATTGCTGGTCACGGTCGCTTTGCCGATCCCAAGAGCGGACAGACGCTGAGCGGGACTGCAAGCCGTTTCGAATATTGGTCACTGGGCAAGTCGAAGAAAGATAATGACTTCGGCTATCAGGAAACCCCCATGAAAGAGGGCAAGGCGACGACCGGCCTGCTGCCTGATGATTATCTACCCATCCACGCCGACAAGCTGGCGGAGGCGATCCGCAACTACATCAAGGGCCGCACCCCTTTCACCGCGCGAGAGAACCCCGATTATCAGGGGTTCAACGAATATGATCAGCTGATGCGGCTCGAGGAGTGGTTGGCTTCGGTCATGGCCGTGGGTGAGGCATCATGAGCGGCGGCAGCGGCCTCGTCTATCCGCTTCAGGGCAATCAGCTGCTCGCCGCTGACCCAGAGGATAATGTCTGGCTGTCGGCCTCGGCTGGGACAGGCAAGACCCAGGTCCTTTCCGCGCGCGTGCTGCGCCTGCTGCTCCGCCCCGAGGTCGATCCTTCGCAGATCCTGTGCCTCACCTTCACCAAGGCGGGCGCCGCGGAAATGGCCAATCGCATCAACGCGGTGCTGGCAAGCTGGGTGCGGCTACCCGAGGGCGCGTTGGCGAAGGAGTTGGGCCATCTCGGAGCGGATTTCGCTCCCGACACGATCGAACGCGCACGTAGCCTGTTCGCACGCGTCCTCGATTGCCCTGGCGGGGGGCTCAGGATCGACACAATCCATGCCTTCGCGCAGTTCCTGATCAGCAACTTCCCCGAAGAAGCGGGGCTCGCGCCTGGCATCAGGGTGATGGATGATCGCAGCCGCGATCTGCTGGCGCGCGAGGTGTTGTCCGATCTGATCACCAGCGCCGAAGCGGCGGATGACAGGCGGCTGCTGGAGGCGATTGCCGCTTTTGTCAGCCGCAAGGATCCGTCCGCCTTGCAAACGTGGCTTATGCGCGCCGCGGAGAGCCCCGAACTGTGGCACGGCCGCGATGCATGGCAATCGCCGATGGACGCGCGGGTGCGGCAAATGCTCGGGATACCTGCGGATGCCGACGAGGCGTGGGCGAATGGACCACTACATCCTGATCTTTTCCCCGACGGTGAGTTGGTTCGAATCCTAGCGGCACTACGCCAGTGGGGCAAAGCGTCCGGCGAGAGCGCAATCATCGGGATCGAACGTTGGCTCGGCCTCAGCTTCGACGCGCGCATTGATGCTCTCGATTGTCTCGTCGGTTCGGTTTTGAACGGTCAATTGCTACCCAACGGCAATTTGCGTCATGCAGCCAAATTCGACCCGGACTTCGTCAAATTCCAAAAGGCGGTCAGCGATGCGCTGATTATGGTCGACGAAAACCGCAGCTTGCTTGTCTGCGCGGAGGTCATCGCCTCCGCGCTCGAAATCGGACGGGCCTTCGCGATCCGGTGGGACGAGCGCAAGGCTCGCGAGGGGCTGGTCGACTTCGGAGATCTCATCCGCAAGGCGGCCAGCCTGCTCGACAATTCTGAAGCGGCTGACTGGATCCGCTACAAGCTCGACCGGCATTTCGACCATATCCTGATCGACGAGGCGCAGGACACCAACCGCAGCCAGTGGGACATCATATTCGCCCTGATCGATGATTTCTTCAGCGGCGAGGGTGCGCGCGGTGACAAGCTGCGCACGATCTTTACGGTGGGCGATTACAAGCAGGCGATCTTCGGCTTCCAGGGCACCAGTCCGGAAAATTTTGCCCGCGCCAAGCTCAAGGTCGAAGCGCGTATCATGCAGGCGCGTGAAGGTATTCGTGCCGCGCGGATCAACCGGCGTGAACCAGGCTGGCAGGATCTCGACCTTGGCCAATCCTTCCGCACCGCGAATGTCGTCCTCGATTTCGTCAACCGCGCTATCGCGTTGCTGGGCTTCGAGGCGTTCGGGCTGCCGACCGCGCCGGCCCTTCATGAAGGCGCCGAGCGCCCCGGACTCGTGACTCTATGGCCGCCGGTGATCGTTGCAGCCGGTGAGAGGGACATGGACGAGGCCGACGAAGGCAAAGACGACGATCCCGCCGAAGACAGCGGCCGGGATTGGTTGCCGCGCCACGACACCGTGCTTGCCGACAAGATCGCGCAACAGGTGCAGCACTGGCTGAGCCCTAAAGGCGAGCCCTTCGTGCTCGAAAAGGGCAACCGCCGCCATGCTCAAGCGGGCGATATCATGGTGCTGGTGCGTCAGCGCAAGGAGCTCGCGGCCCAGATCGTTGCACGGCTCCACGCGCGCGGTGTGCCTGTTGCGGGGGTTGACCGGCTGCGACTAGGCGCGCCGCTGGCGGTGAAGGATGTGCTTGCGGCGCTGCGTTTCGCCGCGCAGCCGCTCGACGATCTCAGCCTGGCCAACCTTCTTGCATCGCCGCTGATCGGGTGGTCGCAGGATGATATCCTCGCCTATGTGCCGCGCCCCGAGCGGGTGCGCCTGTGGGATCACCTGCGCCGCGAGGATGCGCCCGCAGCGGTCCAGCAGGTTGCCGATAAGCTGCGTGAACTGCTGCGGCTCGCCGACTACCAGACGCCGCAAGCTCTGATCAGCTGGCTTCTCAACGGTCCGTGGCATGCGCGCGCGCGGCTGATCGAGCGGCTTGGTAGCGAAGCCAACGATCCGCTTGATGAACTGGTCAATGCCGCCTTCGCGTTCGAGGTCGAGCACTGGCCGAGCCTCGTCGGCTTTCTCCAGTGGTTCGATGCGGGTACGGGCGATCTCAAGCGCGATGCCGACAGTTCCAGCGGGCAGGTGCGGGTCATGACGGTGCACGGCTCCAAGGGATTGCAGGCCCCGATCGTGATCCTCGCCGACGCCACTGGCGCGCCCGGCGATGCAGGTGCCTTGTCGCTCGAGGATAACCCCTTCGATCTGGAGAGCGATCTCGATCGGCTGCGGGAAGTGCCGCTGCCGCCCCTGTCCAAGCACGAACGGCTGGGCAGGATCGCCGATGCGGCCGATGCAGCCAACCTTGCCGCGCGGCAGGAGCACTGGCGCCTGCTTTATGTCGCCATGACCCGCGCAGAAGAGGCGTTGTTCATCGGGGGGGCGCTCAACCGCAAAGAGGCCAAGGGCGGGGTGCCGCACGAGGAGAGCTGGTACGCCCGGCTCGCGCCGCTGTTCGAGGGCGAGGCGGTAGATGATCCTGTGTGGTTGTGGCGCAAGGAGTGGGGCCACCGCGCCGAGCCACTGGTTCCGGAGAGCGACACCGCAGCCCCGCCGACCGCGCTGCCCGATTTGCCGCACTGGGTGTTGACCCCGATCGGCCCCGAGCCGCGTCCGCCGCGTCCGCTTGCACCATCAAGCGTTGGCGAGGAAGCCGGTGCCGAACCGCCGCTTCCGCCCGAGGCGGCACGCATTGCCGCGCGGCGCGGAAGCCTTATCCACCGCCTCCTCGAACGGCTTCCTGATGTATCGCCATCCGAACGCGGCGATGCGGCGCGGGCGTGGCTCGCGCGTCAGGCAGGCGATCTCGACGAGCCGGTGCGCGAGGATATGCTCGCGGCGGCCTTGACGGTGCTGGAGCATCCCGATTTCGCCGCGCTGTTTTCGCCGGCAGCACTGGCTGAAGTGCCGCTTGCCGCGACCGTTGGCGGTATCGTGGTGGCGGGTACAGCCGACCGCTTGCTGGTCGAGGAAACGCGGGTCTTGGTGGTCGACTTCAAGACGACCCGCCGACCCCCTGCAGATGCGGGTGACATTCCGGTGGCGACGTTGCGCCAGATGGCAGCCTATGTCGCCGCGCTGGAAGCGATCTATCCCGACCGGGCAGTCCGGGCAGCGGTGCTCTATACCCACGCGCCAGTGCTGTTCGAACTCGGGCCCGATGTTCTGGCTCCGCACAAGCAACAGTTGGACAGCGAGCAGCAAAGCTATTGGCCGCTCGCTATTGAGTGAAAACCCACGCGCACTAGATTGCATTCATCCCGCCAGAGCCCCTATGCTCGCTGGCAAACAGGAGATTGCAATAATGGCCACCGTCAACGTCACCGATGCCAGCTTTCAGACCGATGTGCTGAACAGCGACACCCCCGTTCTGGTCGATTTCTGGGCTGACTGGTGCGGCCCGTGCAAGATGATCGCGCCGGCGCTCGAAGAGATCAGCGACGAGCTGGCGGGGCAGGTGAAAATCGCCAAGATCGATATCATGGAAAACACCGATATCGCCGCGCAGATGGGTGTGCAGTCGATCCCACTGATGGTGCTGTTCAAGAACGGTGAAGCCGTCGCACGCAAGCTGGGCGCAGCGCCCAAGAGCCAGCTCAAGGCGTGGCTCGAAAGCGAGCTGTAAGCTTCAAGCCAGCACGCGGCTGACGAATTCGTCCCATATTGCCGGACTTGCCGCACCGACGAGACCGGGCTTGTCCTGCTCGTCGACGCGGTAGGCGGTGCCATCGAGCCGTGCGGCCTTGCCGCCGGCTTCGTTGAGCCACAGCACGCCTGCGGCATGATCCCAGGCGTAGGTGCGCTTGAAGCTGGAGACGTCGTTTTCGCCCAGCGCGAGGCGCGGATACTGCTCGGCAGCGCACCGCGGAATGTCGACCAGCGTGTAATGCGGGGCGAGCTTGGTATCGACCATCGCGGATTGCTCGGGCGTCAGGAATATGCGGCTGACGGCGGTCACCGGCATCGCCTGCCCGGTGGTGCGCGCCGCGATCCGCTCGCCATTGACGAACGCCCCTTCGCCGCGCCGGGTGTGGCAGAAGCGGTCCTTGACCGGATCATAGATCCACCCCGCCACGGCCTCGCCCGCGTCGGCGAGCGCGATGATGATCCCGAACGGCTCCTTGCCTTGGGCAAAGTTGGCGGTGCCATCGAGCGGATCGATGATCCAGCATTGGCCAGAGAGATGTTCCAGCACTGCAGCGTCGGCGTGTGCGGCTTCCTCGCCGACCACGGCGACGCCGGGGGCGAGTTTGGTGAGCGCCTCCGTGAGGAAGGCCTCCACCTCGCGGTCGACGATGGTGACGGGGTCGTCTTCGCCCTTCATCTCGACTTCGTGGTCGGCCAGCTGGCGAAAGCGCGGCAACATCGAACGCTGCGCCGCGAAGCGCATCAGATCGCGGATTTCGTCATCCAGAGCGCTCACGAGCGGTAGTCCGCGTTGATCGCAATGTAGCCGTGGGTGAGATCGCAGGTCCACACGCTCGCGCGGCCATCACCGAGACCGAGGTCGACCGCGATGTCGATTTCCTCGCCCTTGAGGTGCGCTGCGACGGGCGCTTCGTCATAGCCTTCGACCGGGACGCCGTTGCGCGCTGTCCAGATACCGCCGAACGCAATCGAGAGCCTGTCCCGGTCGGCCGGCTCGCCCGCCTTGCCGACGGCCATGACGACGCGGCCCCAGTTGGCATCCTCGCCTGCAATCGCGGTCTTCACCAGCGGCGAGTTGGCGATGGCAAGGCCGATGCGGCGCGCGCTTTCGTCACTCATCGCGCCTGACACGCGGATGGTGATGAACTTCTGCGCGCCTTCACCGTCACGCACGACCAGATGGGCTAGCTCGCGGCATACATCGGCAAGCGCTGCGGCAAAGGCATCCGCGCCGGGGCTGTCCCAGCCTGTAATCCGCGCGTTGCCCGCCTTTCCAGTGGCAAACACCATCACGGTGTCGCTGGTCGAGGTATCGCCATCGACCGTGATACAGCTGAAAGTCGCCGCATTGGCGCGTTCCAGCGCCTCTTGCAGGAATGCCGGCGCGACATTGGCATCTGTGAAGATGTAGCCGAGCATCGTCGCCATGTCAGGCGCGATCATGCCGCTGCCTTTGATGATCCCCGCCAGTTCGATCCGCGTGTCGCCGATCATCGCCGATGCGCCTGCGCCCTTGGGGAAGGTATCGGTGGTGCCGATCGCGTTGGTGGCATCCTCCCATCCGCAGGGCTCGGCCACCAGCGCGGCTTCGATCCCGGCTTCGGCCTTGTCGATGGGGAGTGGCACGCCGATCACGCCGGTCGAGGAGACGAACACCTCGTCCACCCCGCAGCCGAGCGCATCGCTGACCTGCGACCGGATCGCTTCGACCGCTTCGCGTCCGCGATAGCCGGTGAAGGCGTTCGAATTGCCTGCGTTGACGATTAGCGCCCGCGCGCGCCCGCCTTTCACCGCTTCGCGCCCGAGTTCGACCTCGGACGAGGCGCAGGCGCTCTTGGTGAAGACGCCCGCCGCGCTGG
>VFQO010002040.1_pt1 | contig 13390 bp, 11 predicted proteins | sample 3512331 | NCBI WGS metagenome assembly VFQO01 (sample SAMN10412371, study PRJNA504923) | tailings metagenome | isolation source: Replicate 3 from Balatoc abandoned mine | place: Philippines: Itogon, Benguet | collected 2017-08-28
GATGTAGGCATCGATCATGTCGTTGGTGAACACGCCGCCGCGGGTGAGGAACTCGCGATCCTTGTCGAGCTCTTCCAGCGCCATTTCCAGGCTGTGGCAGACTTTCGGGACCTTCGCGTCCTCTTCCGGCGGCAGGTCGTACAAGTCCTTGTCCGACGGATCGCCGGGGTGGATCTTGTTCTGGATGCCGTCGAGGCCGGCCATCATCAGCGCGGCAAAGCACAGGTACGGGTTGGCGGTGGGATCCGGGAAACGGGTTTCGATGCGGCGCGCCTTTTCGCTGGAGGAAATCGGGATGCGGATCGAGGCCGAGCGGTTGCGCGCGGAATAGGCCAGCATCACCGGGGCCTCGAAGCCGGGCACCAGGCGCTTGTACGAGTTGGTCGACGGGTTGGTGATCGCGTTCAGCGCCTTGGCGTGCTTGATGATGCCGCCGATGTAGTACAGGCTCAGTTCGGACAGGCCGGCATAGCCGTTGCCCGCGAACAGGTTCTTGCCGTCCTTCCACAGCGACATGTGCACGTGCATGCCGGAGCCGTTGTCGCCGACGATGGGCTTGGGCATGAAAGTCGCGGTCTTGCCATAGGCGTGGGCGACGTTGTGCACGATGTACTTCAGGATCTGCGTCCAGTCGGCGCGCTTGGTCAGCGTGCTGAACTGGGTGCCGATTTCGCACTGGCCGGCGGTCGCCACTTCGTGGTGGAACACTTCCACCGGGACGCCGGCTTCTTCCAGTGCCAGCACCATGGCGGCGCGGATGTCCTGCAGGCTGTCGACCGGGGGCACCGGGAAATAGCCGCCCTTGATGCCGGGACGGTGGCCGGTGTTGCCGTTCTCGAATTTCTCGGCGGACGACCACGACGCTTCCTCGGAATTGATTTTCACGCCGCAGCCCGACAGGCCGTCATGCCAGGTGATGGAATCGAAAATGAAGAACTCGGGTTCTGGGCCGAAGTAAGCGGTATCGGCGATGCCGGTCGACTTCAGATACGCTTCGGCGCGCCTGGCCACCGAACGCGGGTCGCGCTCGTAACCCTTGCCGTCGGACGGCTCGATCACGTCGCAGGTCAGGATCAGGGTGGGCTCGTCGAAGAAGGGGTCCATATAGGCCGTTTCCGGGTCGGCCTTCAGCAGCATGTCGGACGCCTGAATGCCTTTCCAGCCGGCGATCGACGAGCCATCGAAGGGATGGCCATCCTCGAACCATTCTTCGGTGACGAATCGCGAGGGAATGGAAACATGCTGTTCCTTGCCGCGGGTATCGGTAAAGCGCAAGTCAACGAATTTCACTTCGTTGTCCTGAATCATCTTGATCACATCGGCCACGGCCATGCTGAACTCCTCGAACTGAAATGGATTGAATGACGGCGTTGCGCGCCGCCCCGAGCGGCCACGCCAAACGCCACACGGAAGACTGTTAGCAGCAACCGTGCCATGCGAAAAATCAGGGTCGAACCATTGTGCCATAAGGCCTATGCAGCAGGATAGTGCAGAATCCGCCGGGATTCATGCACCAAAAAAACGCATGGCCGTCCTGTTGTGCACCATATTGGCGCGAATTGCATCGGGCACCGACTTTCATATACTGAGTCAATAAAAAGGAGTCCGTCATGGGACGCATCACCGACCTGCTCGACGCCGCCCACAGCCGCAGTCAAACCCATGCCTGGTCTTTCGCCGGCGCCCTGCTGCCGCATGAAGCGCATGAATTGTTGCAACGCGCACCGGGGGCACGTCTGATCGACGTGCGTTCGCGGGCCGAGCTCGAACTGAACGGCGTCATTCCCGAGGCGTTGCACATCGAGTGGCAATCCTGGCCGGGCTGGGTTTCCAACCCCCATTTTCTGGTTCAGCTGGCGCAGGCCACCGACCCGGAATCCCTGCTGCTGTTCATCTGCCGCAGCGGCGCGCGGTCGCACCAAGCGGCCGCCGCCTGCACCGGAGCCGGCCGCAACCATTGCTACAACGTGCTGGAAGGTTTCGAGGGCGACCTCAACAAGGCCACCGGCCACCGCAACGAATTGAACGGCTGGAAACGACGCGACCTGCCCTGGGCGCAAACCTGATCGCCGGCACCGCGGCAGGAGGCAATGCGCGCATCAGCAGTTAGAATACGGCCGCCATGACCGACCGTTACGCCGTATTCGGGCACCCGATTGCCCATTCCAAATCCCCGCTGATCCACGCCGCATTTGCCCGTCAAACCGGGCAGGACATGACGTACGAGGCGATCCTCGCGCCGAAGGACGGCTTTGCCGACAGCGTGGCGCAGTTCATCGCGGCGGGCGGACGCGGCGCCAACGTCACGGTGCCGTTCAAGGAACAGGCGTTTGCCCTGGCGAACCGTCGCAGCCCGCGCGCCGAACGGGCCGGCGCAGTGAACACGCTGACGTTCGATGCCGGCGGCATCCGCGGCGACAACACCGACGGTGCCGGACTGGTGGCCGATCTCACCCGCAACCTGCATTGCACGCTCGCCGGCAAGCGCATCCTGCTGCTCGGTGCCGGCGGCGCGGCGCGCGGCGTCGTCGAACCCCTGCTGGAGCAGGCGCCCGCCGCACTCGTCATCGCCAACCGCACCGTCGGCCGGGCACAGGAACTCGCCGGGCTGTTCGGCCGCGGCGTCGCCGCCTGCGGTTTCGACGGCCTCGACACCCCGTTCGACCTCATCATCAACGCCACCGCCGCCAGTCTGGCCGGCGAGCTGCCGCCGCTGTCGCCGCGCGTGCTCGCCGCGGGCGCGCTGGCCTATGACATGATGTACGGGCGCGACACGCCTTTCCTCGGCTTCGCCCGCGCGCACGGCGCAGCGACGGCCGACGGCCTCGGCATGCTGGTGGAGCAGGCAGCCGAAGCGTTTTACCTGTGGCGCGGCGTGCGGCCCGACACCGCCCCCGTCATCGCGAACCTGCGCCAAGACCGCCTGGAAGGCGAGAGTCTGGCGGCGTCCCCCCTGCGGGGGCTCCGCACGTGATCCGCACCGCATTGCGCTGGCTCGGCAAGGGCATCGCCGCGGCGATCGCGCTGGCGCTGCTGTATCAGTTGTGGATCTTCGCGCACGTGCTGTGGTGGATCGATCACAACCCCACCTCCACCTCGTTCATGGCAGCCGGCCTGGCGCGCCAGCAGGACAAGAATCCGGACGCCGGGCTGCGCCACCAGTGGGTGCCCTACGAGCGCATTTCCATCCATCTGAAGCGCGCCATCGTCGCTGCCGAGGACGCCAAATTCATCGAACACGAGGGCTTCGACGTCGAAGGCATCCAGAAGGCGGTCGAAAAAAATCTGAAGAAAGGGCGTCTCGTCGCCGGCGGTTCGACCATCAGCCAGCAGCTCGCCAAGAACCTGTTCCTCTCCGGCGAGCGCAGCTTCATCCGCAAGGGCCAGGAAGCCATCATCACCCTGATGATCGAAGCCACCTGGAGCAAGCGCCGCATCCTCGAGGTCTACCTCAACGTCATCGAATGGGGCAACGGCATCTACGGCGCCGAAGCCGCCGCCCGCCGCTACAACAAGACCTCCGCCGCCCGCCTCAGCCGCGACCAGGCCGCCCGCCTGGCCGCGATGGTGCCGAATCCGCGCTGGTACGAGAACCACCGCAGTTCGCGGGCGTATCAGAAGCGCGTGGCTGCGATCAAGCGGTATATGGGGTATTCGCAGGTGCCCCGCTGAGCCAGGTTATTTTTGGTTCCTTATTTACTGCCGCCCTGAATGAGTGAAGCGTGACGTGAAGAGTCGGCCTCTGTAACCAATCGGGGAGCCCGACCGCCTCTTGTTCGGCGGCCGTAGCTACCTTCAGACTTTGACGACGACATGGCCGCTCCCGGCCAGGAGCCGTCATTCGGAAGTGCCACAGAGCAGCCATTCGACTGACTGCTCCACACCGAAACCTGCCGAACAGGCGACGCGTGCAACTCGGCCAATGCGAACATAAAGATTAAAGGTTTAAAAATGTGCTACCAACCCGGTGCCATGCCCGGAGTTTTCACTTATAGCGCTGTCAAGATATGCGGGGCCGCTTCTTGCGGGGTATTCGCCGCCGCTGTGTTGTAATCGAGTAGCCACTTGGCGAGACGTAGCGGCAGGCTGTGGGGGCTCAACGTAGCACGCCAGATCACATATAAGGTTTTGGATATCGGGGCGCCTTCAAGGGGGACGGCAAGCAATGTGCCAGCGCGGCATTCCTCGGCGACGGTGCTGGACAGCACAATTGATACGCCCAGGCCAGCTTGAACCCATCGCTTCACCGCTTCAGTGCTGCCCAGTTGCATCGCCCCTTTTACGCCGTGCGCGGGGGCTCCCATGTGTTGCACCAGCAATCTGCCCGTGCCGGTCCCGGGTTCGCCCCCCAGTAACGGCGCGTCCCTTAACAGGGCTCGAGGCACTTCGGGCAGCTTCGCCCACGGATGATCGGGCGCCACGATTACCACCAATTGTTCCTGCCGCCAGGGGCGCGCAATATAGCCGGGGCGATCATCCCACCATTCCATGATGGCGACATCAATTTCGTCGCCTTCCAGTTTGTCGGCAATGGTCGGATTTTGATGGATAACGATTTCAACCGGATATTGTCCGCCCGTCTTCGCCAGAAACGACTTGACGTAGGGCTGCAGGAGATAGACGCCGATGTTGGAACTGGCACCAATGCATATCGTGCGTTGGCGAGACAGACTCAAGGCGCGCGCGTTGACACGCATCAGGCTTTCAGCATGCGGCAGCAGCGCCTTGCCCGCCGCGGTCGGGGAGCAGCCGCAGTGGGATCGCTCGATCAGGCAGGTGTTGAGCACCGCCTCGAGTTTCTGGAGATGCTGCGACACCGTGGCCTGCGATAACGCGCGCTCGTGTGCGGCGGCACGGAAGCTTCGAGTCCGCAGCACGGCCAGAAAACTGGCGATGTGCTCAAGGTTCAGCACCATCAGGCGCTCATCCTCACTTGCGGTCGATTGATCGCACCCTGCGGGATCTCTCCGCGCAGCGCCTGCAGGATGTTGCGCGCCGCCTCGAGCTCGATCTCGAGCCGTACCGCGTCCACCGCCGAGCCGATGTGCGGCGTGAATAAGGTGCGCTCGGAATCGTCAAGCAGCGCTTGGGGAATGGCCTGCGGCCGGTCGGGGCGCGCCCATTCCTCCATTTCGAACACGTCGGCGGCATACCCGGCCAGGCGGCCCGAAGCCAGCGCCTCGACCACCGCTTGCTCGTCTACCACCGAGCCACGACAGGTGTTGATCAGGTAGGCCCCCGTTTTCATCCGTGCGAGCGCGTCGCCGTCGATCATGTGCAGCGTTTGGTCGCGATACGGCACCATGGGCACGACAAAGTCGCTCGCGGCGAGTAGCGCCGGCAACTCCACACGATCAAGGCCCCATTGCGCTTCCTTCTCCTTCGGAAGGGCCACCGGGTCGGTGTACAGCACGCGCATGTCGTATCCGACCAGACGCTGGGCGATGGCTTGACCGACCGCGCCCATACCGATGAGGCCCAGGGTCTTGCCGGTGAGCCCGGAACCATAGAGCGCCGGTCTCCAGCCATTGAACCGGCCAGTGCGCACAAACCGATCGCCTGCGAGCATGTTACGCGTCAGGCCGATGAGCAGGCCGATGGTCAGCTCCGCGGTCGGGATGGTGAGCAGGTCCGGAACATTGGTGATCCACACGCCGTGCCGGGTGCAGGCCTCGACGTCGTAGTTGTCATAGCCCTTGAGCGCGCAGCCGACCACGCGCAGCCGCGGACAAGCGCGCAGGAATGCTTCGTCCACGCGGTCCGGCATGAAGGTCATGAGGGCCTCGGCATCCTTCGCGCGCTGCAAAATCTCGTCCAGCGGCAGAGTCTCAGGACCAGGATTGGGAATGACCTCGCAGTGTTCGGCCAGAAGTTCGATGACTTCGGGGTGCACGCGGTGGGTAAGGATGACTTTTGGTTTCATTTTGAATTACTCCGGTTTTATTTGAATCGTTTTCTCAGCATGCCGCTGAATGCATCCACCAGCGTCACCATGGCCAGAATCACCAGCAGCAACGCCGACACGTCCTGGTACTGCATGATGCGCAGCGAGCCCATCAGCTCGAAACCGATGCCGCCGGCACCGACCATGCCCATCACGGTCGAGGCGCGGAAGTTGTACTCCCAGCGGTAGATGGAGATATCCGCCATCTGCGGCAGCACCTGTGGCAGCACACCGTGCAGGATCACCTGCAAGGGCGTGCCGCCGGCGGCGCGCGCTGCCTCGATCGGCGCCGGGTCGGTGTGTTCGATGGCCTCGGCGAAGAACTTGCCGACCATGCCGATCGAGTGCAGGCCGAGCGCCAGCACGCCGGGCAAGGCACCAAAACCGACTGCGGCCACGAAGATGATGCCCATGATCAGCTCGGGGACGGAACGCAGCGCGTTCAACATCCCGCGCGCCGCCTGGTAGACGAGCGGGTGCGGGGTGGTGTTGTGCGCCGCCAGGAACGCGAGCGGCACCGACAACGCCACCGCCAGCGCCGTACCGGCGATGCTCATGGCGAGCGTGTCGAACAGCGGCTTGATCCAGTTGCGCCAGTCGTTGAAGTTGGGCGGCAGCATCTCACCCAGCAGGCTGAACAGGCTGGGCACACCCTCCGCTAGGCGTGCTCCGTCGAATAGCCCAACGTAGTAGGCGCACACCAGAATAACGCCGAGCACCGCCGCAAGCCGCAGTGCCTCGCGATTCCAGGTGCGCTGCTCGTCATAAAGCAGCTGATCGTAACTTTGCGACATAGAGGGTCTCCTGCCCGTTTTGGGCGTCTGTCACCAAAATAAATTCGTATCCGGTCCTGCTCACTCCCCTTTCCTCCGCAGGGTGAGGAAAGAGTGGGAATCGGGTGCCGGTACTGTTTTTTTGCCGGCGCTCTTACTGGAACTTGGCCAGGTCAATCTTCAGCAAGGGGCCAAGGTTGCGCACCACGTCGTAGTGCTTGTCGGTGATGACATCAAAACCTTCGGCCTTGAACGCCTTGAGCACCGCCGGGTCCTTGAGGTTGAGGAAGGCGCTGCGGATCTTGTCCTTCAGCGCGGGCTTGAGGTTCGAGCGCAGGACCCACGGGTACTGCGGGAACGGCTTGGAGTAGGCCAGCACCTTCACCTTGTCCGGGCTCACCATCTTGCGCTCGACCAGCGACTCGAAGATCGGACGGCTCAGGCCGCCTGCCTGGGCATGGCCGTTCTGCACCGCCAGGGCCACCGCGTCGTGCGAACCGACAAAGTGTTCCTTGTAGTCAGTCCCGACATTCAGACCCTGCTCGGCCAGCACCGATTTCGGGATCAGGTGGCTGGAGGTCGAGACCTTGTCGCCGTAGGCCATGTTCTTGCCCCTGATATCGCCGATCGTCTTCACGCCCGACGAGACGTTGGCGATCACCACCGATTGGTAGGTGGTGCTGCCCTTGACCTTGAGCGCCGCAAACGGCTCGATCTCGCTCTTCTGGCGCGCCAGCACATAGGACAGCGGTCCGAAATAGGCCAGGTCCAGGCGGCCGTGGCGCATGGCCTCGATCATCGACGAGTAGTCGGTGGTGACGATCAGTTCGATCTTCTTGCCGAGCTGCGTTTCAAGGTAGGTCTTGAGACCCTGATTGTTCTTGATGATGGTCGAAGCGTTCTCGTCCGGTAGCAGCGCCACCTTCAGGGTTTCCGGGTCCGGGTCGGGCGCGGCCTGTGCGGCGGCGGCGAACGCCAGGGCGGCGATGAAAGTCAGAAGTTTTTTCATGGTTCAGTCCTCGATGGTTGCAAATTGATAAACAGATGTTGAAGGTGTAACAGGTGGAGTGACCGGCATGGCAACGCCATGACCGGATTGTTGATAGATGGCTTGAAGTACGTCCGGCGCAAGACCAGACGGCGCGCCATCGAATACCACACGTCCCTGCGCGAGGCCGATGACACGGTCAGCATAAGCCTGCGCTAGATCAACCTGATGCAAACTGACCACGGTGGTAATGCCATCCTCACGGCCGATGCGCTGCAACTGGGCCAGCACATTGTGCGAAGTCGCCGGGTCGAGGCTCGCCACCGGTTCGTCTCCGAGCATCAGGCGCGGCTGCTGCGCAAGCGCACGAGCGATTCCGACGCGTTGCTGCTGACCACCGCTCAAGCAATCGGCGCGCTCCAGCGCCTTGTGCAGCAGGCCGACGCGCTCCAGACATTCGAGGGCGATGCGCCGTTCCGCCAACGGCAGCGGGAACATGCTGCGTAGCGCCGAGTGATAGCCGATGCGGCCGAGCAACACATTGGCGAGCGCGCTGTGGCGCCCGATCAGCTGGTGTTGCTGGAAGATCATCCCGGTACGCTTGCGGTGCTCGTGCAGCCGGCGGCGGTTGTCGAGGCTGCCCAATCCCTCGACCGTGATACTGCCTCCCGAAGGTGGCGTCAGCTGGTTGAGGCAGCGCAACAGTGTGGACTTGCCTGCGCCCGAAGCGCCCAGCAAGACCGTGAATTCGGCCTGCCGGAAGTGCAGCGAGGATGGGTGCAGCGCCGTCATGCCTCCGGGATAAGTGACATGGACATTCTTCATATGGATCATGGCCCCTCCTCGCATCAAAATTTGATTCGATTTCATCATCAAGGCGAACCAAGATTCATAAAAACCGATGGAAGGAATCCTAGGCGCCTTACGTAACAGGAAAGTGAACGTTGTTTGACATATTTATGATGGAAACGCAGATGGCCAGCGCATGCGAATCCCGCAATTGGAGTTGTTCACGAGCGACCTGCGGCAGACAAGTTTGATGAAAATATGCCGTTACTCGAGAAACAAAAATGCTGGGTAGTTTTTAGTTTGAAATACGCCGCAGCTGTGAAACCACAATCCCTGCGGAAAATAAGACATAGTCGAATCGGATAGCGCTCCGCTCCTTACCTTCAGTCTGTGAGTGGCCTTTTTTGAAAATGTGAATGGCGAGAAGGGCCGACCTGCGGTCCGTGAATAGGCCCGCCGAGCGACTGCTCCGCTTGGATACCTGCCTTTGAACCGCTGAAGGATCGACCGGCAGCATTGGGTCGGTAGCAGTCACTGAACGCAAAAGTCCCGAGTGGTCATTCAGGCCTAGCATGAGACGTCCGCCGAAAATCTCTGAAGTCCATTGCGGGTCGATCTGGCTTTGCAAGCCAAAGAAATCACCATCAGGGTAAGTTCGCTATTGGTCGGCTTTGGAAGCATTTAGCCCAGCCGGGGCACGCCGGCAAACCCTGGCGCGTTACAATCGCGGGGCTTTTTGCCCATAACCCCATGACCGAAAATCTCGAAAACCAGTCGCAGGACAACCTGGAAACCAGCCTCGCGCAGGTGCAGGCGCTGCTCGCCAAGATGCGGCTGGTGGAGGAGCTCGTCCACAAGCAGGGCGGGCCGCGCCAGGATCTGGTCGAGAACCTGGTGCACAAGCAGAACCTGACCGAGTTGCAGCGGCATCTGGAAACGCTGCATCCGGCGGACGTGGCCTACATTCTGGAAGCGCTGCCGCTGGACGAGCGCCGGCTGGTGTGGGATCTGGTCAAGGCGGAGCACGACGGCGAGATTCTGCTGGAAGTCTCCGATTCGGTGCGCGAATCGCTGATCCAGACCATGGACAAGGCGGAGCTGCTGGCTGCCGCCGAATCGCTCGACACCGACGAGATCGCCGACATCGCGGCCGACCTGCCGTACGACGTGATCCAGGAACTGCTCACCAGTCTGGACGCGCAGAAGCGCGCGCACCTGCAATCGGCGCTGGCCTATCCGGAGGACACGGTGGGCGCGCTGATGGACTTCGAGATGGTGACCATCCGCGCCGACGTGACGCTGGAAGTGGCGCTGCACTACCTGCGCCGTCTCGGCGAGCTGCCCGACCAGTTGGACAAGCTGTTCGTGGTGGACCGCGACGATGCGATCATCGGCGTGCTGCCGCTGAAAAGACTGCTGACCACCGACCCCGAGGCTTCGGTGGCGGCGGTGATGGTCGAGGATTTCATCCAGTTCCACCCCGAGGACGAGGCGCACGAGGCGGCGCAGGCGTTCGAGCGCTACGATCTGGTGATGGCGCCGGTGGTCGACGTCGCGGGGCGGCTGATCGGCCGCCTCACGGTCGACGCGGTACTCGACTACATCCGCGAATCGGCCGACGCCGACATGCTGTCGATGGCCGGCCTGAAAGAAGAGGAAGACCTGTTCTCCACCGTGTGGCGTTCGGCGAAGAACCGCTGGATGTGGCTGGCGATCAACCTCGCCACCGCTTTCATCGCCTCGCGCGTGATCGGCGCATTCGAGGGCTCGATCGAAAAGCTCGCCGCGCTGGCGGCGCTGATGCCGATCATCGCCGGCATCGGCGGCAACACCGGCAACCAGACCATCGCCCTGATCGTCCGCGGCCTGGCGCTGGGCCAGATCACCCAGGCCAACGCGCGCCGCCTGATCGTGAAGGAGCTCGGCGTCGCCCTGTTCAACGGCCTGTTGTGGGGTTCGGTGGTCGGCGTCTTCGCCTGGCTGCTGTACGACAACCCGGCGCTGGGCGGGGTGATGGCGCTGGCGATGCTGCTGAATCTGTTGGTCGCCGCGCTGGCCGGCATCTTCATTCCGATGACGCTGGAACGCATGAAGCGCGACCCGGCCATCGGCTCGTCGGTGCTGCTCACCTTCACCACCGACAGCATGGGCTTCTTCATCTTCCTCGGGCTCGCCACCCTGCTGCTGCTGTGAAACCGATCCCGGACAGCCGTGCCCTGTACCTGCGCCTTCTGGGCTATGTGAAGCCCTACTGGCGCATGTTCGCGCTGTCGCTCGTCGCGCTGATCCTCACCGCCGCCACCGAGCCGATGCTGCCGGCGCTGTTCAAGCCCTTGCTGGACGAGGGTTTCGTCGCCAAGGACCGGGACTTCATCCGCTGGGTGCCGCTGCTGCTGCTGGCGCTGTTCGTCGTGCGCGGCGTCACCAGCTTCGTCAGCACCTACTGCATGGCGTGGGTGGGCAGCCGTCTGGTGATGGATTTGCGCGCCGCCATGTTCGACAAGCTGATGACGCTGCCGACGCGCTATTTCGACCAGCACCCGAGCGGCCAGCTGATCGCGCACCTGGCGTTCAACGTCACCCAGGTCACGCAGTCGGCCACCAGTTCGCTCACCACGCTGGTGCGCGACACGGTGACGGTGCTGGGATTGCTCGGCTACCTGCTGTGGCTGAACTGGCAGTTGACGCTGATCGTGTTCGCGCTGGTACCGCTCACGCTGGGCGTGGTGCGCATCGCCAGCAAGCGGTTGCGCGGCCTGTCGCGCAAGGCGCAGCAGAACATCGGCGATCTCACCCAGGTGGTCGACGAGGCGGTGGGCGGGCACCGCGTGGTCAAGCTCTACGGCGGCGAGGAGTACGAACAGGGCCGCTTCCGTCAGGCCGCCAATCTGGCGCGCCTGTTCGAGATGAAGCGCGTCGCCGCCAACGCGGTGTACGAGCCGGTGATCCAGTTCATCGCCGCGGTCGCGCTGGCGATCATCGTCTACATCGCGGCCGGGCAGGCAAGCGAAAACGCCACCACGGTCGGCGGCTTCGTCGCCTTCTTCATGGCCATGCTGCTGCTGTTCGCGCCGCTGAAGCGGCTGACCGCAGTCAACGACCAGCTGCAGCGCGGGCTCGCTGCCGCCGAAACCATTTTCTCCATGCTCGACCAGGACGCCGAGCGCGACAGCGGCAGCCGCATTCTCGGCCGCACCGAAGGGCGCCTGGCTTTCCGCGACGTGACGCTGACCTATCCCGGCAAGACCGTTCCGGCGCTGGACGGCATCACCCTCGACATCGCCCCCGGCGAGACCGTGGCGCTGGTCGGCGCGTCGGGGTCGGGCAAGACCACGCTGGCCAATCTGGTGCCGCGTTTCTACGACCCCGATTCCGGAACGATCGAACTCGACGGCATCGACGTCCGCGACATCCGCCTGCAGAACCTGCGCAGCCACATCGCGCTGGTATCGCAGGACGTGGTGCTGTTCAACGACACCCTGGGACACAACATCGCCTATGGCAGCAAGCGCGACGCCACCCCCGACGAGATCCGCAGCGCCTGCATCGCCGCCCACGCCTGGGACTTCATCCAGGCGCTGCCCGACGGCCTCGACACGCTCATCGGCGAAAACGGCATGCGGCTCTCCGGCGGCCAGCGCCAGCGCATCGCCATCGCCCGCGCGATCCTGAAGAACGCGCCGCTGCTGATTCTGGACGAAGCGACCTCGGCCCTGGACAACGAATCCGAACGCCACGTGCAGGCCGCGCTGGAGACCTTGATGGAAAACCGCACCACGCTGGTCATCGCCCACCGCCTGTCGACCATCGAACGCGCCGACCGCATCGTGGTGCTGGAAGGCGGGCGCATCGTCGAAATCGGCAGCCATTCCGACCTGATCGCCAAACGCGGTCGTTACGCGCAACTGCACGCACTGCAGTTTTCCGCATGAACGCAACGGCCGGCTGGGCCAAACCCTCCCGCTCGCTCGTCGCCGCCGCCGGGCGCGCCATCGGCGACTACCGCATGATCCGCGACGGCGACCGCATCCTGCTCGGGCTGTCGGGCGGCAAGGACTCGCTGTCGCTGCTGCACACGCTGCACCACCTGCAGCAGAAGGCGCCGGTGAAATTCGAGCTGCTGGCCTGCACGGTCGATCCGCAGTCCGAGCAATTCGACCCCGCGCCCCTCAAGCCTTATCTGGCCGGGCTCGACGTGCCCTACTTTCTGGAATCGCAGCCGATTCTGGCCGAAGCGCAAAAGACGCTGACGAAAGACAGCGATTCCTATTGCGCATACTGTTCCAGGATGCGCCGCGGCATCCTCTACCGCGTCGCCCGCGAACAGGGCTGCAACGTCGTCGCGCTGGCGCAGCACCTCGACGATCTGGCCGAAACGCTGATGATGTCGATGCTGTTCGGCGGCAAGCTGCGCACCATGGCGCCGCATTATCTGAACGACGCCGGCGATTTGCGCATCGTCCGCCCCTTCGCCTACGCGCGCGAACGCCAGACCCGCGCCTTCGCCGCCGACGCCGGGCTGCCGGTGATCTTCGAGAACTGCCCGGCGTGTTTTGCCAAGCCGCAGCAGCGCTATGCGATGAAGCAGATGCTGGCGGAGCAGGAGAAAGCGCATCCGCGCATTTTCAACAGCCTGCTCACCGCGATGAAGCCGCTGATGGGCGAGCCGCCCGCCTGATTCTCCGCATCGCCGTTTCCCCGTAGAATCAAACCTTTGTTTTAGTTGATGTTTTCCACACAGAGACCAAGGTTATGACGGCTTCCTTTATTCCCCCCAAGCGCATTCTCATGGGCCCCGGCCCCTCCGACGTGCCGCAGCGCATCCTCGACGCGATGGCGCGTCCGACCATCGGCCACCTCGACCCCGCCTTCGTCGACCTGATGGAGCAGATCAAG
>VFQO010002041.1_pt1 | contig 13388 bp, 18 predicted proteins | sample 3512331 | NCBI WGS metagenome assembly VFQO01 (sample SAMN10412371, study PRJNA504923) | tailings metagenome | isolation source: Replicate 3 from Balatoc abandoned mine | place: Philippines: Itogon, Benguet | collected 2017-08-28
GCAACTCAAGGACTTTTACTAAAGCGCCCTTGGTACTAAAACTGGGGGCACCTCAGCCGGCCAGATTGCCGATCACACGGTGTTCGTTGTTGGCGAGATACCTTATCGAGACGATGGGGTCTCGCTGGAGGCAGCCATGGTCGCTAATACCAGTAAGCAGATCATCGCGGGTCGGTTGGTGGGATGCCAATTGTCCTATAAGTCGGAACCGCTCAGCGCCATGTTGGCCAATTACTACAGCAAGATGTCGCATTACGTGCGCAAACTGGGCAGTTATGTTGAGGCCATCGATGCCTCTGCAAATGTGCGCGGGGTTGGTAGTTTCACTGCGCGGGCGGTGCCATCGGTTTTTCATTTCCCTAACGGCAGCAGCGCTCGAGCCGGGCTGGAGGCGTACGAGCAGAAACTGGAACTGCAGAAGGTCGCAATCGTCGGCCTTGGTGGTACAGGCTCGTTTCTCCTAGATGGGTTGGCCAAAACACCGGTGAAGGAAATCCATCTTTACGATCACGATATACTGGAGCCGCATAACGCTTTCCGCTTTCCTAGCGCGCTGCCCATGGATATCGTGTTCGGCCGGAGAAAGAAGACCGATGTTTTGGCGGACATCTACGGCCAGTTCCGCTCAGGGGTGATGAGTCATCCAGAGCGAATCACTGAAGCGAACTTGCACGAAGTGGAGCATTGCCAGTTTGTATTCATTGCTGTTGATCATGGTCCGTCTCGGGGTCTCATAGCCCGGTTCTTGGTTGCCCGAGGAATACCGTTTATCGATGTCGGTATTGGGATCGACAAGATAACTGACTCCCTCAAGTTGCATGCCCGAGCGCGCGTCACCCTGATTACGCCTAGTACCGCACACTTGATCGATACCCTTCCTGTTGCTGACGACGCGGATGAGGCGGTTTACGGCAATATCCAACTCTCCGAGCTTAACGCGCTCAACGCCAATCTGGCCCTTATCCGGTACAAGCAGCATCTGCAGTTCTTTACGGATGAAGTAAATGCGAGCGTAATAAGTTACAAATGCTCCTGGAGCCAGTGCATCACACAATGAAGACCAAAAACATTAGGCCTGAGTTTGTCACGCAGTTCCCTGCCGTCTTTGAGCAGGGAGTGCTCTACATTAGCGAAGAATTCGAAACGGCTGGACACTTGTGCTGTTGCGGTTGCGGGGAAAAGGTCATTACGCCCCTCAACCCAGCGAAGTGGTGCTTGCGCAAGGAAGGTGGCACCGTAAGCCTATCGCCGTCAATCGGGAACTGGAACTATGCCTGCAAGTCGCACTACATCATCACAAAGAACAAGGTTGTAGAGGCTGGCCAGCTTGATGCAAGAAAAATCGCAGCCATACAGCGCCGCGACAGGCGAGACATGGAACATTACGTTGCCGTCGTAGCTGCACGTGCAGGCCAAACGCCAGAAAAGGCCTCAGTGCCGATAGCAAAAAAGGAGCCGAAAAAGAGTCTCATATACGAGGTCGTGGCGTTTTTGAAGAAGCTGTGGAAAACGTGAATACTCTGCTTGGGTTTCGTCGACAGATCAGACCATCAATCCTTATTCTCTTGAAAGGCAGCATTGGGACTAAGTGCAGTCTCATTCCATCGAACCCGCCAGGGTCGGCTTTGGCCGAACAAGAGATGCTGACTTCCCTAGCTGAACTACCGCTATTGACCGACAAGAGCCGCGAATAAGCCATTAGCTTTTAGCGGGTTTGCTAGAATCCCGCCCATGTCACGATTCGTCGCCTTGGTTCCCGCCGCCGGTTCCGGCTCCCGCATGGGGAGTGAGCTGCCCAAGCAGTATCTGCCGCTTTCCGGGCGACCCCTGATCGAGCACACCCTGCTTGCGCTGGCGGCGCATCCGCGCATCGAGCGCATATATATAGTGTTGTCGCCGGAGGATGACTGGTGGGAAGGGCAGGGCATCGCCCATGCCAGGCTTTCGGTGCTGCGCTGCGGCGGCAAGACGCGGGCGGATTCGGTGATGAACGGCCTGAAGGCCATTGTCGGGGAGGTGGCCGCGGACGACTGGGTGCTGGTGCACGATGCGGCGCGGCCCTGCCTGCGGCCCGAGCATCTCGACCGCATGCTGGCGGAGCTGGCCGGCGACGCGGTGGGCGGCATCCTCGCGGTGCCGGTGGCGGATACCCTGAAGCGCGCGGGCGATGGCCAGCGCATTGCCGCGACGGTGCCGCGCGAGGGGCTGTGGCAGGCGCAGACGCCGCAGATGTTCCGCCACGGTTTGCTGTTGCAGGCGCTGGAGGCGGCGGGCAGCGCGGTGACGGACGAGGCTTCGGCCGTCGAGCACATGGGGCTGCAACCAAAATTGGTCGAGGGCGATGTGCGCAATCTTAAGGTGACGTATCCGCGCGACCTGGAGCTGGCCGCGCTGATTTTGCAACATTGGGGGACATAACAAGAATGGACATCAGAGTGGGGCAGGGCTTCGACGTGCACGCCTTTGCCGAGCACCGCAAGCTCATCATCGGCGGGGTGGAGATCCCTTACGACAAGGGCCTGCTGGGCCATTCCGACGCGGACGTGCTGCTGCACGCGATCTGCGACGCCTTGCTCGGGGCCGCCAGCCTGGGCGACATCGGCAAGCATTTCCCCGATACCGACGCCCAGTTCAAGAACATCGACTCGCGCGAACTGCTGCGCGACGTGATGGCAAGGATCAAATCGCTGGGCTGGCAGGTGGGCAATGTCGATGCCACCATCATTGCGCAGGCGCCGAAGATGGCGCCGCACATCCCGGCCATGGCGGCGAACATTGCCGCCGATCTGGGCGTCGCGCCCGATCGGGTCAACGTCAAGGCGACCACCACGGAAAAGCTCGGCTTTACCGGCCGCGGCGAGGGTATTGCTGCACAAGCTGTCTGTCTGCTGACCCGGGCATGAGCCAGCCCACCCACCAGCGCATGTTCTTTGCCTTGTGGCCGAGCGAGGAGGTTCGCCGCGCCCTGTGGCAGGCGAGCGGCAAGCTGCACCAGGTGTGGAGCGGGCGCCGCACCAAGCCCGACACGCTGCACATGACCCTGGTGTTTTTGGGCGACGTGGAGCTTGCGCGGCTGGACGAATTGCGTGCCGTGGCCGCACAAATGGACACACGCCGCTTCAGCCTGAAGCTGAACCACGCTTCGTGCTGGCGCCACAACAAGGTGGGGTTTTTAAGCCCGGAGGAGAGCCCGCCGGAATTGCTGCAGCTGGTCTACGGCCTGGAAGACCATCTCGAGGCGGAAAATTTTTCTTTCGACGAGCGGCCTTACAAGCCGCATCTCACGCTGCTTCGCAACACGCGTTGCGCGACTCAGGTACCGCTTGAACCCATACCCTGGGATATCGAGGAATTCGTGCTGGCGGGGTCGTCTACGACCGACCATGGCCCCAGCTATCAGTTGCTGGGGCGCTGGCCGTTAAAAGCTTGAGAATTCAGAGGCACACGCAGGAGGCAAGGTGCTGGGCCAGTTCCTTGTCGCTGGCTCTCGTGTAGTCTTTTTCCAGGCGGTCCGAGACCAGCCCCTTAACTGCGTCGTTCAAGCGCCGGTTGAGCTGCCCGAGAAAGGCGGGCGGCGCTACCAGCACCAGGCGGGCGAACTGGTTGGCGACGCGGCCGGAATCCAGTTCACGCGCCAGTTCAAGTGCAAAAACATCGGCTTCGTGTTCCTTGGGGCTTGTGGCCGGCACGAAGGAACCGTGTCCGTTGCCGGCGCCCGGGTTGTGGCCGGGCCGGTCAGAAACAAGATCCGCGTTTTTTCCCCGGCTTTGCGGGTGTTCGAACTCCTTTACGATTTCCAGGCCCTTGTTCGGGCCGGTGTTTTTGAGGATTTTCCCTGACGATGCATTGCTGACCAATATCCAGGTAGTGCTCAATTCATGCTCCTTTACGTCTGGTTGGAATAAAAACGACTACTCCAATCTCAGGCTAGCAGTTCAGGCACTTTTTTCCAGGATGGCAGCGGCGAGCCGGTCGAAATCGTCCGGACCGGTTCCGCTCAGGGTGAACTTGAGGCTGTCTGCGCGCTCGGCGTAGTTCTTGCCCAGGGATTTTTGATACGCCGGGTCGTAGTGGTTTTGCAGCATGTCCGCGACGAACTCGGCCCACTTTTTCTGCCGGATCAGTTCGCGCCAGCGCGAAATGGTTTCATGTCCGCGCAGCTTGGCGAGATGGCCGATCTGCGTGAGCAGCGTTTCCGGCGAGGCGAGAAAATGTTCGTATTCTTCCAGCAGCAGCTGGACGCGGTGCGGCATCGGCACGTCGAGCCAGATGCTCTGGCTGGCGCGGATGGCGGCGAGCAGTGCATCCGGCACGCGCAGCTTGCCGATTTTCTTGCTTTCGGATTCGACGAACACTAGTCTGGCAGTGTCGAATTGTTTCAGCTGCCACCAGATCGAGCTTTCCAGCCACTTCTGGCTGGGCTGTGGCTGTTCGGGTAAATCGCCCAGCAGCGAGCCGCGATGCGCGGCCAAGGCTTCAAGGTCGAGCACTTGCGCGCCACGGGCCTGCAGGGCCTGCAGCAGGCGGCTTTTGCCGCAGCCGGTGGGGCCGCAGATGACACGGAAGCTGAACTGCGCGGGCAGGGTTTCGAGCTCGGCCACCACGGCGCGGCGGTAATTCTTGTAGCCGCCGTCGAGCTGCCCGGCCTTGAAGCCGACCCGTTGCAGCACGTGCGTCAGCGAGCCGCTGCGATTGCCGCCGCGCCAGCAGTAGACCAGTGGTTTGTAGCCGATTGGCCTTGAAGCAAAATGCCGTTCAAGGTGATCGGCGATGTGGCGCGACACCAGTGCGGCGCCGACCTTCTTGGCCTCGAAGGCCGATACCTGTTTGTGCAGGGTGCCGACGCGGACGCGCTCCTCGTCGTCCAGCACCGGCAGGTTGATGGCGCCGGGAATGTGGTCCTCGGCATATTCGCTGGGGGTGCGCGCGTCGATGATTTCCGTATATTCGGATAGTTGTGCTACGGTGATGACGCCTGAATTTTTCACAAGATGCTGATTCGATGAGTGTTCGACTGACTGAATTGTCACACGGTGGCGGTTGCGGCTGCAAAATCGCGCCCTCGGTGTTGCGCGAGATTCTCGCGCAATCTCCGTCCATGGCGGGGTTCAAGGATCTGCTGGTGGGCACGGAATCCAGCGACGATGCCGCAGTTTACCGCCTGAACGACAGCCAGGCCATTGTCGCCACGACGGACTTCTTCATGCCCATCGTCGATGACGCCTTCGATTTCGGCCGCATCGCCGCTACCAACGCGCTGTCCGACATCTACGCCATGGGCGGCAAGCCATTGTTCGCGCTGGCCATCGTCGGCATGCCGGTGAACAAGCTGCCGACCGAGACCATCCGCCAGATCCTCGCCGGCGGCGAGGCCGTCTGCCAGGCGGCCGGCATTCCGATTGCCGGCGGCCATTCCATCGATGCGCCGGAGCCGATCTACGGACTGGTCGGCATCGGCGTGGTGCATCCGGACAAGATCAAGCGCAACGACCAGGCCCAGGCGGGCGATTCGCTCATTCTGGCCAAGCCCCTCGGCATCGGCGTGTTTGCCGACGCCATGAAGAAAGGGCGGCTCGATCAGGCCGGCTACGCACAGATGCTGTCCTCCACCACCCAGCTCAATACTCCCGGCATCGTGCTGGCGAATTTGCCCGATGTGCACGCCATGACCGACGTGACCGGTTTCGGCCTGCTGGGCCATTTGCTGGAAATTACCCGCGGTTCCCGCCTGGGCGCATCGGTTCGCTTTGCCGACCTGCCGGTACATCCTTTGGCGCTGGAACTTGCCAAGGAGGGGTTTTCCCCTGGCGCGTCGGAGCGCAACTGGGCCAGCTACGGCCACGAGGTTGGCCTGCCCGCGGAAATTGCCGAATGGCAGCGCAAGATGCTGTGCGATCCGCAGACCAGCGGCGGCCTGCTGGTGGCCTGCCATCCGGGCGCGATCCCCTCGGTGCTGGACGAGATGAGCCGCCAGGGCTTCGCCAAGGCGCGCGTCATCGGCCAGTTACAGCAGGGCAGCGGAGTGAAAGTGACGCTCTGACCGCAAGCGTGCGGCCCGATGCAACAAAACAAAGCCCCGTTTCCGGGGCTTTGTTGTTTGTCAGTTGGTGTGCGGCTTGGTGTTTGCCTGGGCCAGGGTGCGACGATCGCCCTTGCGGCGATCCTCGCTGACGCCCGGCGGCAAGCCGGCGTTGGGATTGACCCGGCGGTCGCCGAGACGACGCTCTGACGGGATGAATTCGACTTCGTAAGAGGGAATAACACTACCAGCCATGGCGGTTCTCCATTAAGCCCATCTAGGGTGGCTAAGTCTGTATTCAATATAGCCATTTGGCATCTTAATTCAACCGGCGGCCGGCTTGCCCAAATTGGCCAAAAATCCCCGATAAAGGCAGATATGGTGTTGCAAACGACACAATTACCCAATTATGGGGGTAGCCAGTTCCTTCATTCGCCCCGGCTGCGAACCTGCTTCATCAACTGGGACTGCTCGCGCTTCCATTCGCGCTCTTTCTCGGCAGTCCGCTTGTCATGCTGCTTTTTGCCCTTGGCGAGGCCGATCTCGAGCTTGATGCGGCCTTTGGAATAATGCAGGTCAAGCGGCACCAGGGTATAGCCGGCGCGTTCGACCTTGCCGATTAGCTTGTCGATTTCGGCCGCATGCAGCAGCAGTTTGCGGCTGCGGGTCGGGTCGGGGTGGATGTGGGTGGAAGCGGTGGGCAGGGGGCTGATGTGGCAGCCGATCAGGAACACCTCGCCCTTTTTCACCACCACGTAGGATTCCTTGAGGTTGGCACGCCCGGCCCGGATGGCTTTTACTTCCCAGCCTTCCAGCGCCAGCCCGGCCTCGTGTCTTTCTTCGATGAAATAGTCGTGAAAGGCTTTTTTGTTGTCGGCAATGCTCATGGCCGCGATCGTTTCCGTAAAATGTCATTTTACTTTGTTTCCCACGCAGTCATGGCGCAGGTCCACAAAACCATACTCGTCGAACACCCCGCTCATGCAATGTTTGCGCTGGTGGATCAGGTCGAGGACTACCCTGTCTTCCTGCCCTGGTGTGGCGGCACGGAAGTGAAGTGGCGCGACGAGCAGACCACGGTCGCGACCATACACATCGATTACATGGGGGTGAAACAGAGCTTCACCACCGAAAACAGCAAACAGGCGCCCACGGAAATGAACCTCAGCCTGCAGGACGGGCCGTTCAGCCACCTGCAGGGACACTGGCGCTTTCTCGCCCTGGGCGAAACCGCCTGCAAGATCGAGTTCGCGCTCAATTACACGTTTTCCAGCCGCATGCTGGAAACCCTGCTCACCCCGGTGTTCAACCACATTACCAATACCTTCGTGGACGCATTCGTGAACCGGGCGGACAAGGTGCTGGTCGCATGAATGAAACTGCCGTGATACACGTCGAGGTCGCTTATGCGCTGCCGCAGGTGCAGATGCTGGTGCCGCTGACCGTGCCCGAGGGCACCACGCTGGAGGAGGCGGTGAGGCTTTCCGGCATGCTGGAGAAGTTTCCGGACATCGACCTTGCCGCTTGCAAGGTCGGCATCTGGAACAAGGCGAGCGAACTTGCCGCCGTGCTGCGCGAGAAGGATCGCGTCGAAATCTACCGGCCGCTGATTGCCGATCCGAAGGAAGTGCGCCGCAAGCGCGCGGAAGAGGGCAAGGCCATGAAGAAGGGCGGCGGGGAATTGGCGGAGAAGGGCGCCGAATAAGGCGGTTGAGCGCAAAAAAACGGGGCTGCGGCCCCGTTTTCCGTCAGGCATCGCGGATCGCTTACATGTCCTTGATCTGCTGCAGCGGATAGTCGAGTTGCTGAATGCCCATCCTTGCATGGTCCTGGGCCTTCTGGGCATTGCTGATGACTGCCGCACTGTCGCCCTTCCTTTCGGCGGCTTCCGCCGCCTTGAGCGCCTCGTCGGCGGTGGTCCACAATGCATTCCGGGCCCTGGCTTCCCTGACCGTGGCCTGGGCGGCGGCAAGGGCGGATTTGGCGTTGTCGGAAATCGCGGGGACTGCAGTGCCGAGGGCTTCCTGCGTGGCACAGCCGCTCAGGGCCAGCAGGGATGCGGCAGTCAGGACGGACAGGATATTGCGCATATTTCTCCCACGTGGCGTTACGGGTTCAAAACCGGACAGCGCGCATGGCCTGCCCTGGATGCCCGAAAATTAGCCCTTCGCGGCGGCCACGTCAATCTATCGTCTTCTTTCTTTTGCCGTGCTGGATGGCGGCGGCGATACAAGTCTATTTTGTCTGCGCAGGCCCATCCCGTATAATCCGATTTTGCCAAGGAAACAAAGCGATGCGCGTACTCCAAAAAGCTCTGACCTTCGACGACGTCCTGCTCGTTCCCGCCCAGTCAGACATCCTTCCGCGCGACGTCAGCCTGAAAACCCGCCTGACGCGCACCATCAGCCTGGACATCCCGATTGTCTCCGCCGCCATGGACACGGTGACCGAGGCGCGCCTCGCCATCACGCTGGCTCAGGAGGGGGGCATCGGCATCGTGCACAAGAACATGAACGCCAATGCGCAGGCGGCGGAAGTCGCCAAGGTCAAGCGTTTCGAGTCCGGCGTGGTCAAGGATCCGATGACCATCTCGCCCGACATGTCGGTGCGCGAGGTGATGGAGCTTTCTCGCAAGGTGGCATTTTCCGGACTGCCCGTGGTCGAGCCGAGCGGCAAGGTGGTGGGCATCGTCACCAACCGCGACCTGCGTTTCGAAACCAGATTCGACCAGCCGATTTCCAGCATCATGACCCCGCGCGAGCGCCTGGTCACGGTGAGGGAGGGCGCCAGCCTGGAAGAGGCGACGGCGCTTTTGCACAAGCACCGTCTGGAACGCGTTCTGGTGGTGAATGACGCCTTTGAGCTGAAGGGCCTGGTCACTGTCAAGGACATTCAGAAATCGACTGAACACCCCTTCGCCTGCAAGGACGAGCAGGGCCGCCTCAGGGTTGGCGCGGCCGTCGGCGTGGGCGCGGACAACGACGAGCGCATCGAACTGCTGGTTGCGGCCGGCGTCGACGTGATCGTGGTCGATACTGCCCACGGCCATTCCAGCGGCGTGCTGAAGCGCGTGGAGTGGGTGAAGAAGCGCTTCCCGGAAGTGCAGGTGATCGGCGGCAACATCGCTACCGCCAAGGCGGCCACTGCGCTGGTCGAACATGGCGCCGACGCCGTCAAGGTCGGCATCGGTCCCGGTTCCATCTGCACCACCCGCATCGTTGCGGGCGTGGGTGTGCCGCAGATCTCTGCCGTGGCCAATGTGGCCGATGCGCTGGCCGGAACCGGGGTTGGCGTCATCGCCGATGGCGGCATCCGCTTTTCCGGCGACATCGCCAAGGCGCTGGCAGCCGGTGCGCACTGCGTCATGCTCGGCGGTTTGCTGGCCGGCACCGAAGAGGCGCCCGGCGAGGTCGAACTCTACCAGGGCCGCTCCTACAAGTCCTATCGCGGCATGGGCAGCCTGGGCGCCATGCAGCAGGGCTCCAAGGACCGTTATTTCCAGGACAACGAAGCCAATGCCGACAAGCTGGTGCCGGAAGGTATCGAGGGCCGCGTGCCCTACAAGGGCAGCGTGCTCAACGTGATCCACCAGTTGATCGGCGGCGTGCGCTCGAGCATGGGTTACCTCGGCTGCAACAGCATCGAGGAAATGCATCAGAAGGCCGAATTCGTCCAGATCACCGCCGCCGGCATCCGCGAATCGCACGTGCACGACGTGCAGATCGTCAAGGAAGCGCCCAACTATCGGGTGGAATAAGCGGACATGGCCAATACCCGGATCGTCGAGTCGCTGATACTGGCGCTCGGCCTTGCCGTCGCTGCATGGATCCTGGGCAATGGCCTGCTCGATTTCAAGAAGCTCGACCGCAGCGTCGAGGTCAAGGGCCTGGCCGAGCGCGAAGTGCCGGCCGACACTGCCGTCCTGCCGGTCGGCTTCAATGTGACGGGCAACGACCTCGGCCAGTTGTATGCCGCGATCGAGTCGCGCAACCAGACCATCGTCAATTTCCTGCAGGCGCAGGGCTTCAAGGCCGCCGAGATTTCGGTCTCGCCGCCCTCCATCACCGATCGCCAGGCCCAGGAATACGGCAGCGCCGAACTCGCCAACCGGCTGCGCTACACGGGAAAATCGGTGGTCACGGTCTATAGCAAGCAGGTGGACACGGTGCGCGCGGTGATGCCCAGGCTGGGCGATCTCGGCCGCCAGGACATCGCGCTCAACACCGGCGACTACGAAAACCGGCCGCGCTTCCTGTTCACCGGCCTCAATGCCCTGAAGCCGGCGATGATCGAGGAGGCGACCCGCAATGCCCGCCAGGCCGCCGAAAAGTTCGCCAAGGATTCCGAGAGCGCGCTGGGCAAGATCCGGCGCGCCAACCAGGGCCAGTTTTCCATTGAAGATCGTGACCAGAGTACGCCGCACATCAAAAAGGTGAGGGTGGTCTCCACGGTCGAATACTATCTGGCGGATTGACCCCGCCCCGCAAATAATCCATGCACCAGAAAATTCTCATCCTCGATTTCGGTTCCCAGTACACCCAGTTGATCGCCCGCCGCGTGCGTGAGGCCAACGTTTACTGTGAGCTGCATCCCTTTGATGTTTCGGAACAATTCGTGCGTGACTTCGCGCCCGCCGGCATCATCCTGTCGGGTGGCCCGGCCTCGGTGATCGAAGAAGAAACCCCGCGTGCGCCGCAGGCGGTGTTCGAGCTCGGCGTGCCGGTGCTCGGCATCTGTTACGGCATGCAGACCATGGCCGCGCAACTGGGCGGCAAGGTGGAAAACGCCAGCCACCACGAATACGGCTATGCCGAAGTGCGCGCGCGCGGCCACTCCAGACTGCTGACCGACATCCAGGACCGCTGCGACCCGGACGGCAAGTGCTGGCTGGACGTGTGGATGAGCCACGGCGACCGCGTGGTCGAATTGCCGGCGGGCTTCAAGGTCATCGCCGACAACGCCTCCACGCCCATCGCCGGGATGGCCAACGAGGACAAGCGCTTCTACGCCTTCCAGTTCCATCCCGAGGTCACCCACACCTTGCAGGGCAAGACCATCCTCGGCCGCTTCGTGCACGACATCTGCGGTTGCGGGCAGGACTGGAACATGCCCGACTACGTCACCGAGGCGGTGGCAAAAATCAAGGCCGAAGTAGGGCAGGACGAGGTCATCCTGGGCCTGTCCGGAGGAGTCGATTCCTCGGTGGCGGCGGCGCTGATCCACCGTGCCATCGGTGACCAGCTGACCTGCGTGTTCGTCGACACCGGTCTCTTGCGCCTCAACGAAGCCGAGCAGGTGATGGAGACCTTCGCCAAAAACCTGGGCGTGAAGGTCATCCACGTCGACGCGTCCGGGGACTTCATGGGCAAGCTCGCCGGCGTGGCCGACCCCGAGAGAAAGCGCAAGATCATCGGCGGCGAATTCGTCGAGGTCTTCCAGCGCGAGGCCGGCAAGCTGAAAAACGCCAAGTGGCTGGCGCAGGGCACCATCTACCCGGACGTGATCGAATCCGCCGGCGCCAAGACCAAGAAGGCCCACGCCATCAAGAGCCACCACAATGTCGGCGGTCTGCCCGAAGACATGCATCTCAAGCTGCTGGAGCCTCTGCGCGAACTGTTCAAGGACGAGGTGCGGGAGCTGGGCGTGGCGCTCGGCCTGCCGCACGACATGGTCTACCGCCACCCGTTCCCGGGGCCCGGCCTGGGCGTACGCATCCTCGGCGAAGTGAAGAAGGAATATGCCGATCTGCTGCGGCGTGCGGATCATATTTTTATTGAAGAACTGCGTGCAAGCGGTTGGTATGAAAAGACTTCTCAGGCCTTCGCTGTGTTCCTGCCGGTCAAGGCGGTAGGTGTGATGGGCGATGGTCGCACCTACGATTACGTGGTGGCGCTGCGTGCCGTGCAGACCCAGGATTTCATGACCGCGCATTGGGCCGAACTGCCGTATTCGCTGCTGGCCAAGGTCTCCAACCGCATCATCAACGAGATCCGCGGCATCAACCGCGTGACCTATGACATTACCGGCAAGCCACCAGGCACGATCGAGTGGGAATGAGTGAGCTAGCAGGGCAAGGGATGGGCGGGTGCCACGGCATGCCGCCCATTTTCTTGCCTCGTACGTTATTTAACATAATATACATTATGTGCATATTATCGGGTCTTGATAAAGCCCCTAAGGGGCGTTCGCATTGCTCAAGTAGACTCGTCTGGCCACATCCCTGACCCTACTAGGCCCCCATCAAACCTAAATTCTTTCAATTTGTCAATATCTCCGCGTACATACGAACTCGAAATCAAATCGTTCGGCAAGCACCACAGGCTTTACGGGAGATCGCCGTACAGCGGTCAAGCGACAGCAAGCACCAAATGTCCAAGAGGTTCGGCGGCAGGCTTCACCTTGATTTCGATGTCGTAGCCCAACCGATTCAAGCAGTCCATCAACTTGCGTTCGGACAGGTTGGAGAAGTCGCCGCGCAGCATGCCGGACACCTTCGGCTGTGTAATGCCCATGCGACGAGCCGCCTCATCCTGGGTGAGCCCGAGTTTACGCACGGCCTTGGTGATCTCGATCACCAAACCGGATTTGATTTTGAGTTTTTCGGCGTCGCGCAGACCTAGATCGGCAAAGACATTCTCCGAGCCCATTTCGACCTCAATGCCATCAATGATTCGTTTTGCCATTTCGTAGCTCCTTCGCAAGCACCTCGGCAACCTTCAGCCTGGCGCGGATAATGTCCATGTCCTCTTTCGGTGTGGCGATCCCGCTCTTGCTCTTCTTCTGGAAGCAATGCAGGACGAACACGGCCTCCTCGAACTTGACGGTATAGACAGCGCGGTACGTGCCGCCGATGTCGCTTTCGACCACCTCCAGAACGCCAGCCCCGCCGAATCCCTTCATCACCTTCGCGGCGTCGTTCTGGTCGCCGCGCTGCGCGAAGTCAAGGGCATGACCGAAGAACTTCCGCACGTCGGCAGGAAGGGCCATCAAGTCTTTTTTGCACCCCCCGACCCATACGAGCGATTTTTCTTGTGCTGCCATAAACATATTATACCTGTAATGGGATAAAGGCTAAGCGCCCATCTGGCGCCACCCAAACCGTCTCGCACGAGTGGCGGGTTTGGGTGTTGGTTTTCACTTATTTTCACTTAAAAGTACTTCTTGTAAAACTGCCACTGAACCCGTGTGGACACCGCAAAAACCAGCGCCAGCGGCGCAATAATCCAGAACGGACTCATTGCAACTGGCAGGCAGAGATATAGCGTGACCCCGGATGCGAAGAACATCAGCTTCGCGAGGCGACCAATTTTGTGCAGATCCGCCGATTCGCGTCCTGCGCACGCGCGGCGGATATAACGCTCGGTCAGGC
>VFQO010002044.1_pt1 | contig 13341 bp, 10 predicted proteins | sample 3512331 | NCBI WGS metagenome assembly VFQO01 (sample SAMN10412371, study PRJNA504923) | tailings metagenome | isolation source: Replicate 3 from Balatoc abandoned mine | place: Philippines: Itogon, Benguet | collected 2017-08-28
GGGGCTGGAACTGGGGTGACGGAAATTTCGGCGGTTCCGGCTTACAACCCCAAGACGGTGTTGAGCCAATACCCCGACCTAGCCAAGGTGGGCTCCGAAGTCGCCAACTGGGACCGAACCCAGGGCCACAACAAGATGCAGTCCATGCTGCAGGCCAACCCCGACGTCAAGGGCGTGATCAGCGGCAACGATGAGATGGCCCTGGGCGCCATCGCCGCGCTGAAGAAGGCCAACAAGCTCAAGGGCGTGGTGGTGGGCGGCTTCGACGGCTCGCCCGACGCTGTGGCCGCCGTGAAGGCTGGTGAACTGACCTACACGGTGCTGCAACCGGTGGCGGTGTTCTCGGCCGCTGCCGTGCGGCAGGCCGACAGCTTCATCCGCACCGGCAAGACCGGCGCCAAGAGCGAGAAGCAGCTGTTTGACTGCCTGCTGATCACCAAGGCCAACGCCGCGAAGTACAGCGCGCCCTTCGTGCTCGACAAGTAAGCCCTGAAACCGTCCCCGGGGCCGCGGCTTGGCGCCGCGCCCTGGGCACCTCCAGACCCCAAGGAACTCCCATGAAGATCGCCATTGCCGGCGACAGCGCCGGCGCCTCCCTGGCCCGTGTCCTGTGCGAGCACCTCGCCGCGCGCAGCGACCTGCAGGTTGAGGACATCAGCCTGCCCAAAGAGGGCACCGAACGCTTTTACGCCGAACTCTCCGACCGCGTCTGCCAGGGCGTGCTCGGCGGCCGCTACGACCGCGCTATTTTGGTCTGCGGCACCGGCATCGGCGTGTGCCTCTCGGCCAACAAGGTGCCGGGCATCCGCGCCGCGCAGACCCACGACACCTATTCCGCCGAGCGCGCCGCGCTCTCCAACAACGCCCAAGTCATCACCATGGGCGCACGGGTCATCGGTCCCGAGCTAGCCAAGGCGATTGCCGAGGCCTACCTGGACAGCCACTTCGATCCCCAGGGCAAGTCGGCCAGCAACGTGCAGGCCATCGACGCGCTGGACGCCAAGTACCACGCCAAGCCCTGAACACCGGACGCACACCGCCATGGAACGCGACCTCATCATCGGCGTCGACGCCGGCACCTCGGTCATCAAGGCCGTGGCCTTCGACCTGGAGGGCCGCCAGATCGCGGTGGCCAGCACGCCCAACCAGGTGAGCCTGGGGCCGGGCGGCGTGGCCGAGCAGGACATGGCCCGCACCTGGACCGACACCGCGGCCACCCTGCGCGCCCTAGGCGAACGGGTGCCCGGCCTGGCGCAGCGGGCGCTAGCCCTCGCGGCCACCGGGCAGGGCGACGGCACCTGGCTGGTCGACGCCGACGGCGAGCCCGTCGGCCCGGCCCTGCTGTGGCTGGACGCGCGCTCCAGCCCGCAGGCACAGGCCCTGCGCCAGCAGCACGCGGGCACGGCCGTGGCCCGCCGCGCCGGCAATGCCATCACGCCCTCACTGCAGAGCAGCCAGCTGCTGTGGCTGCGTGAGCACCGGCCCGAACGCCTGGCGCACGCAGCCACGGCGATGCACTGCAAAGACTGGCTCTACTTCAAGGCCACCGGCGTGCGCGCCGGCAGTCCCTGCGAAAGCGTCTACACCTTCGGCGACCTCAAGACCTTGGGCTACGACGACGAGGTGATGGAGTGGTTGGGCCTGAGCGATCTGCGCCACCTGCTCGCGCCTATCGTCGACGGCATCCGCCAGCACGCGCCGCTGACGCGCGAGGCTGCGGCGCAGACCGGCCTGCCCGAAGGCCTGCCGGTGGTGCTGCCGCTGATGGACGTGCCGCTGTGCGTGCTCGGCGCTGGCGGTCTGGCTTACGACGCCGAGGGCCGGCTGCGGCGCGTCGGCTGTTCGGTGCTGGGCAGCACCGGCATGCACGGCTGGGTGACCGACGACGTCGAGGGCCTAGTGCCCAGTGCCGAGGCCGGCTTCACCATCGCCATGCCGCAGCCCGGCCTGCGCGTGCGCCTGGTCTCGCACATGGCGGCCACGCTGAACATCGACTGGCTGCTGCGCCTGCTGAGCGAATCGGCCGCACTTGCCGGGGGCGAACTCCTGCCGCGTGCGCGCCTGCTGGAACGGCTGGACACGCTGGTGCTGTCCGCCGCGCCGGCCCAGGCCATCTACCTGCCCTACATCGCCGAGAGCGGCGAGCGTGGCCCGTTTGTCGACGCCACGGCGCGCGCGCAGCTCGGCGGCTTCAGCGCCGGCCTGGGCGTGGCCGGCCTGGCGCGCGCGGTGTACGAAGGCATTGCTCTGGCCTCGCGCGACTGCTACCTCGCGCTGGGCGAATTGCCCGACGAAATCCGGCTCTCGGGCGGCGCGGCGCGCAGCCCGGCGCTGCGCCAGCTGCTGGCTTCCGTCACCGGGCGGTCGGTGCGCATCTCGCACCGCGAGGAGTGTGGTGCCGCGGGCGCGGCCATCACCGCCGCCGTGGCGCTGGGCGTGGCGCCCGACGTGCGCGCCACGCTGGTGCAGTGGGTCGACCCCTACCTCGATCCCGCCGTCACCGAGCCCGATGCCGCTCAAGCGGCCCTCTACGAACCGGTCTACCGGCACTACCGGGACATGACACAACAGGCCCGCGCCTCCTGGCGCGGCTTGGCCGAGACACGGCGCGCGCGCAGCGACGCGCCGCCCCAGGAGGATTGATGAACGACTTCATTTCACGCGCCATGGCCCCGGCCGACGGGACCTGGCTGCACCCCGCCCAGCGCCAGCGCGACCTCACTGCCGCGGCCAGCAGCGTGGCCGATGTGCTGGTGATCGGTGCCGGTGTGACCGGCGCGGGTGTGGCGCTGGACGCCGCCGCCCGCGGCCTGAAGGTGGCGCTGGTGGACGCCGGCGACATCGCGGTGGGCACCTCGTCGCGCTCGGGCAAGACCTTCCACGGCGGTCTGCGCTACCTGGAGCAGCTGAACTTCAAGCTGGTGGCCCACGCCATCCAGGAACGCGACGCCATGGTCAACGTGCTGTGCCCGCACATGGCGCGGCCCGAGTCCTTTCTCTACCCGCTGACCCACACCGGCTGGGAGCGGCCCTACGTGGGCGCGGGCGTGCTGCTTTACGACCTGTTCGGCCTCAAGGGCCGGGCGGTGCCGTGCCAGAAGCACTTCAGCCGCAGCGGCCTCAAGCGCCATGTGCCGTCCATCGACAGCCAGCGCGTGGTCGGCGGCATCCAGTACTACGACGCGCTGATGGACGACGCGCGTCACACGCTGGCGGTGGTGCGCACCGCAGCCGGCCTGGGCGCGAAGGTCATCACCCGTGCGCCGCTGGTCGAGTTCCTGAAAGAGGACGGTCGCGTCACCGGCATCGTGATCGAGGACCGACTGACCGGCCAGCGCCATGCGCTCGCGGCCCGCGCCGTGGTCAGCGCCACCGGCATCTGGGCCGACGAGATCCAGCAGCTGGCCGGCGCCAACACCTTCCGCGTGCAACCCGCCAAGGGCGTGCACCTGCTGCTGAGGCCGGAGGCGCTGCAGAGCGACACCGGCATCCTCGCCCGCGCCACCGACTCGGTCATCATCGCCCGCCGCTGGTACGGCTACTGGCTGGTCGGCACCACCGACACGCCCTGGAACGGCGACAAGAAGCGCCCGGTGGCCGATGCCTCCGACGTCGACTACCTGCTCGACAACCTCAACGCCTACCTCGAGCGCAAGGTCACGCGCGCAGACGTGCTCGGCACCTTCGCCGGCCTGCGCCCGCTGCTCAAGCCGGTGGGCGACACCGACACCACGTCCGCGCTGTTGCGCGACCACGCGGTGATCGACGGCCCGCCGGGCCTGACCACCATCGTCGGCGGAAAGTACACGACCTACCGCCGCATGGCCGCCGACGCGGTCGACGCCGCGGTGCGCCCGCTGGGCGTGAGCACACCGTCGAGCACGCTGACGCTGCCCCTGGTGGGCGCCCAGCAATGGGCCAGCGTGCGCGACAGCGCGCCGCAACTGGCACAGCACTTGGGCCTCAGCGTGGCCGACGCCGGCCGCCTGCTGCAGCGCCACGGCGACCGCGTGCGCGACCTGATCGCGCTGGCCGAGGCCGACGCCCGGCTGGGCCGTCCGGTGCCCGGCGCGCCGCAATATGTGGCAGCCGAGTTGGTGCACGCCGTGCTGGCCGAAGGCGCGCAGACCCTGGTCGACGTCATGGTCCGTCGCACCCACCTGTCCATCGAACTGGCCGACGGCGGCATCGCCGTGGCCCCCTTCGTGGCCGACCTCATTGCCCCGTGCCTGGGCTGGTCGGCACAGGAACGCCAGCGCCAGCTCGACGCCTACCGCAACCTGATGACCGCCGAGCGCCGCGCCCTGTGCTCCCCGGCCGCGGCCCCCGAATCTGCACCCGCACCCGAACCCGAACCCAGTCTGGAGACCCGTTCATGAGCCTCAACCGAGTGATCAACCACCCCGACCACGTGGTCGAGGACATGCTGGCCGGCTGGCTGCAAGCCGACGCAGACCGCGTGGTGGCCACGCCGACTAACCCGCGCGTCGTCAAACGCGTGCAGGCACCCGAGCGCGGCAAGGTCGGCGTCGTGACCGGCGGCGGCTCGGGCCACGAGCCGGCCTTCCTCGGTTACGTGGGCGACGGTCTGGTCGACGCCGTGGCCATCGGCGAGATCTATTCTTCGCCCACCGCGCGCAGCTTCCACGACGCGATCCGCGCCGCCGACGGCGGCGCCGGCGTGGCCGTGCTGTACGGCAACTACGCAGGCGACAACATGAACGTCGGCATAGCCCGGCGCATGGCCGAAGGCGAGGGCATCCTGGTCAAGACCGTGGTCGCCAACGACGACGTGGCTTCGGCACCCAAGGGCGACGAAGCGCGCCGCCGCGGCGTGGCCGGCGAGATCCTGATGTGGAAGGTCGGCGCGGCCCGCGCGGCGAAGGGCGCCAGCTTGGACGAGGTGATCGCTGCGGCGCAGAAGGCGATCGCGAACACCCGCAGCGTCGGCGTGGGCCTGTCGGCCTGCGTGATCCCGGCCGTGGGCAAGGCCAACTTCCACATCGAACACGGCACGATGGAAGTGGGCATCGGCCACCACGGCGAGCCCGGCATCGACGTGCGCCCCACGGTGACCGCGGCCGAGATGGCCGATATGATGCTAAAGGTCGTGCTGCCCGACCTGCCGTTTGGCGCGGGAGACCGTGTTGCGGTGCTGGTGTCCGGTCTGGGCGCCACGCCGCTGATGGAACAGTACATCCTCTACGGCGAGATCGCCAAGCGACTGGCGGCCCAGGGCATCACCATCGCTTTCAACCAGGTCGGCAACCTCTTCACCTCGCTGGAGATGATGGGCGTGACGCTGACCGTGATGAAGCTCGACGACGAGCTGGAGGCCTGCCTGAAGCACCCCTGCACCAGCGTGGGCCTGACGGTGCCGGGCGATGCCGGTGCGGCACGCCAGTACAGCGGCCAGGCCAGCGCGGTGAAAGCCGCCGGCGCCGTGGCAACTGAGGCCGTGGCCGCGCCACGCACCGTCAGCGGTGCCTCGTTGCCGCTAGCGCAAACCGGCGGCGTGGTGCGTGACTTGATCGATGCCATCGTGGCGAATCGACAGTTCCTCAGCGAAATCGACGGCCTGATCGGCGACGGCGATCACGGCATCAACATGGCCAAGGGCTTCACCGGCTGCGGCACGCGGCTGGATGCCCTGGGCGCTCAGGCCGCCTCGCTGCCCGCCGCGCTGGAGCAGCTGAGCCAGGCGCTAATGGACGATATCGGCGGCTCGATGGGGCCGCTCTACGGCAACTTCTTCGGCGGCTTCGTGCGCATGCTGGCGCCACACGAGCGCCTGGACGCCGCGCTGTTCGGCGACGCCTTCGCGGCGGCCGTGGCCAATGTGCAGGCCATGGGCAATGCGCAGGTCGGCGACAAGACGCTGATCGACACCCTGGTGCCCGCACTCGAGGCCTACCGCAGCCTGCAGGCCGAGGGGGCGGAGTTCACCGCCTGTCTGGCCGGCATGAGCGCCGCCGCCGCCACCGGCCGCGACTCGACCAAGGTGCTGCAGGCGCGCATCGGCCGCTCGGCCCGCCTGGGACCACGCTCCATCGGCGTGCTCGACGCTGGTGCGACCTCGTGCTGCCTGATCCTGCAGACCCTGGCCACGTCGCTGCAGCGCGCGCTGACCTGATTCCTTCCCTTGACCCCGACACACCGGAGAACCCCGCATGAATTCCATTCAGGCCGTCATCTTTGACATGGACGGCATCCTCGTCGACTCGGAGGTGCTGTGGCGCCTCGCCCGTGAGGAATTCGCAGCCGACCACGGCATGACCTGGAGCGCCGAAGACCAAGAGTCCACCATGGGTTGCAACACCGCGATGTGGTCGCGCATCATGGTCGAGCGCCTGGACCTGAAGGCCCGCCTTGGCATGGACGAGGCCGCCATCGCGCGCGAGATCAAGCGCCGCCTGCTGGCCAAGTACGAGGCCCACCTGCCCGAGCGCGAGGGCGCGATCGCCGCGGTGCGCCTGGCCGCGACGAAGTACAAGGTCGCGCTGGCCTCGGGCTCACCCAACGAACTGGCCGAGTACGTGATGAAGAAGACCGGCCTCGACCAGGTTTTCCTCGCCGCGACCTACGGCGACGACGTGGCGCACGGCAAGCCCGCTCCCGACATCTACCTGGACGTTCTGAAGAAGATCGGCGTCGCCCCCGGGCACGCGGTGGGCGTGGAGGACTCGGGCAACGGCATCCGTTCGCTGCGCGCCGCGGGCATGGGCATCATCGCCGCGCCGGGCCCCGAGTTCCCGCTGACCGAGGACGTGCTGGCCCTGGCCGATGTGCTCATCACCGAGATGACTGAGTTCAACTTGGACCTGGTCGAGCGCGCGGCCGCTGCTCAGCAAGCGAGGGTGGCGGCATGAGCGGTGTGGATCGCAAGACGCTCGCCAACGCCCTGCGCGTGCTGGCCATGGACGCGGTGCAGCAGGCCAACTCCGGCCACCCCGGCATGCCCATGGGCATGGCCGACATCGCCGAGGCGCTGTGGCGCCATCACCTCAAGCACGACCCTGCCGCGCCGCTGTGGCCCGACCGCGACCGCTTCGTGCTGTCCAATGGCCACGGCTCCATGCTGCTCTACGGCCTGCTGCACCTCAGCGGCTACGACCTGACGATCGACGACCTTAAGGCCTTTCGCCAGTTGCACAGCAAGACGCCCGGCCACCCCGAGCTGGGCTACACGCCCGGCGTGGAAACCACCACCGGGCCGCTGGGCCAGGGCATTGCCAACGCGGTGGGCATGGCGCTGGCCGAGAAGCTGCTGGCCGCCGAGTTCAACCGTGAAGGCCACAACATCGTCGACCACCGCACTTGGGTGTTCCTCGGCGACGGCTGCCTGATGGAAGGCGTGAGCCACGAGGCCTGCGCGCTGGCCGGCACCTGGGGCCTGGGCAAACTGGTCGCGTTCTGGGACGACAACGGCATCTCCATCGATGGCCACACCGAGGGCTGGTTCACCGAAGATGTGCCGGGCCGCTTCGAGGCCTATGGCTGGCGCGTGATCCGCGGCGTGGACGGCCACGACAGCGCGGCCATCGACGCCGCCATCGCGCAGGCCCTTAGCGCGTGCGACCGGCCGACCCTGGTCTGCTGCAAGACCACCATCGGCTTCGGCTCGCCGAACAAGGCCGGCACCCACGACAGCCACGGCGCGCCGCTGGGCGCTGCCGAGATCGCCGCCACCCGCGCGGCCCTGGGCTGGGCGCACGGCGCCTTCGAGATCCCCGAGGCCGTGCGTGCCGGTTGGGACGCGCGGGCCCCCGGCGCCGGGCGGCGAGGCCAATGGGAGCAGCGATTCGCCGCCTACGCCCAGGCCTTTCCCGAACTCGCGTCCGAGCTGCAGCGCCGCCTCAACGGCGAGCTGCCCACCGGCTTCGCCGCCACGGCGCAGGCCGCCATCGCGGCGGTCGACCAGCAGGCACCGACCATCGCCTCGCGCAAAGCCAGCCAGAACGCGATCGCCGCGCTGGCCCCGGCCCTGCCCGAGCTGTTGGGCGGCTCGGCCGACCTCACCGGATCCAACCTCACGAACTGGCCGGGTTGTGTGAGCGTCACGCCGCAAGGTCTGCGGGAGGGGCAGGGCGGCAACTACCTGCACCACGGCGTGCGCGAATTCGGCATGGCCGCGGTGGTCAACGGCATCGCCCTGCACGGCGGCCTGCGGCCCTTCGGCGGCACCTTCCTGATGTTCAGCGAGTACGCGCGCAACGCCCTGCGCATGGCCGCGCTGATGAAGCTCAACCCGATCCACGTCTTCACCCACGACTCGATCGGCCTGGGCGAGGACGGCCCCACCCACCAGCCGGTGGAGCAGACCGCCACCCTCCGCCTGATGCCGAACATGGACGTCTGGCGCCCCGGCGACGCGGTGGAGACCCAGGTGGCCTGGACCGTGGCCCTGCAAAGCCGCGACCACCCGACCAGCTTGGTGCTGAGCCGCCAGAACCTGCCGCACCAGCCCCGCAGCCCCGAACAGATCGCCGCTATCGCCCGCGGCGGCTACGTGCTGCGCGAGGCCGCGGGCGGCCGGCCCCAGGCCGTGCTGGTGGCCACCGGCAGCGAGCTGATGCTGGCCACCGCCGCCCAGGCCGCGCTGGCCGAGCAGGGCGTGACGGTGCGCGTGGTCTCGCTGCCCTCGTGGTTCCAGTTCCAGCGCCAGGACGCCGCCTGGCGCGATGCGGTGCTGCCCCCGGGCCTGCCGCGCGTGGCAGTGGAGGCCGGCGTCACCGGCTGGTGGCGCGAGGTCGTGGGCCTGGACGGTGCGGTGGTCGGCCTCGGCACCTTCGGCGAGTCCGGCCCGGCGCCGGTGCTGTACGCGCACTTCGGCATCACCACCGAGGCGGTGGTCGCGGCCACGCGCCGCGTGCTGAATCTGCACAGCCCGGTGGCGGCCGCAGCGCGCCATGGCCAGCAGCTGTGGCTGGACAAGCTCTCGCGCAGCCTCGTGGCCGGAGGCGAGCTGCAGCGCTGGATCGACAACCACGGCGTGGCCGGCGTCACCAGCAACCCGGCCATCTTCGCCCAGGCCTTTGCCACCGACCCGGCCTACGCCGAGCCGCTGGCCGCGCTGCGCGCCACCGAGCCCGACCTGGAGCGCCGTTTTGAGCGCTTGGCCCTGGCCGACGTGCAGGCCGCCTGCGACGCGCTGCGCCCCACCTGGGATCGCAGCGGCGGCGACGCGGGCTACGTGAGCTTCGAGGTCTCGCCGCGCCTCTCGCGCGACGGCGCCGGCACTCTGGCCGCTGCGCGCCGCGTGTGGGCCGAGATTCACCGGCCAAACGCGATGGTCAAGATCCCGGCTACGCCGGAATGCATGGGCGCGATCACGCAGGCCATGGCCGAGGGCATCAACATCAACGTCACGCTGATTTTCTCGCGGGTGCAGGCGCAGCAGGTGTTCGACGCCTGCGCTGCCGGCCTGACGCAGCGGGTGGCGCAAGGGCTGCCGGTGGCGCGCGTACGCGCGGTGGCCAGCCTGTTCGTCAGCCGGGTCGATACGGCGGCCGATCCGATGCTGCCCTCCGACGCGCAGGACCTTCGCGGTGCGCTGGGCATCGCCAACGCCCGTGCGGTGTACGCCGACTGGCTGGATCGCTTCGCCGGTAGCGCCTTCGCGCCCCTGCGCGCGGCCGGTGCCCACCCGCCGCTGTGCCTGTGGGCCAGCACCGGTGTGAAGAACGCGGACGAACGCGACACGCGCTATGTTGAGGCGCTGATCGGCCCCGACACCGTCAACACAGTGCCGGAGGCGACGCTGGCCGCCTTTGCCGACCACGGTGTTGTGGCACGCACGCTGGACACCGACCTGCCGGCGGCCCTGGCGGCCGTGGCCGCTGCCGAGCGCTCGGGCTTCGACCTCAACGCGCTGGGCGAGCGTCTGCAGGCCGCCGGCCTGGTCCAGTTCGAGCAGGCGTTCGACCGACTGCTGCAGTCGGTGGACTGATCGTATGGTCAGCCCACAAATCGAGGCCTTCGAACTGGCGGCGCACACAGGGAGGGCCACTCACCGATAATGCGTCCCGACGGTCTGCCACATGGCAGGCCGTCTGCGTTCTCAGGGCGGGGTGCAATTCCCCACCGGCGGTGATGACAGTTTGCTGCACAAGCCCGCGAGCGCCCGGTGTCCGTTTTTCGGCGGTTAGCGGGGTCAGCAGACCCGGTGTGATCCCGGGGCCGACGGTGACAGTCCGGATGAAAGGAATCGCAACAACAATGCGTGCCTCGCGCCGCCTTGCGGCAGCCTGCGCGCGTGGCAGTGCGTTCGCGCGCCCTGATTGTGGCTTCAATCGTTCAACAGGAACCCCATGAATCAGTCCTTCTCCACTCCACCATCAGCTGCGCCTGGCCGCATTGCCGCCATCAGTGCATCCTGGCACTCGGCCATCGTGCACCGCGCCCGCGATGCCTTCCTGGCCGAACTGGCCCGCCACGGCCGCAGCCCGTACGAGGTGGACCAGATCGACGTGCCCGGAGCTTTCGAAATCCCGCTGTTGGCCCGCCGCCTGGCGCTGACCGGCCGCTACGACGCCATCGCCGCTTTCGGGCTGGTGGTGGATGGCGGCATCTACCGCCACGAATTTGTCGCTCACGCCGCCATCGACGGCCTGATGCGCGTGCAGCTCGACACCGGCACCCCCGTGATCTCGGCGGTGCTGACGCCGCACCACTTCCACGACCACGCCGATCATCAGAAGTACTTCGGCGATCACTTCGTGGTCAAGGGCACGGAGGCCGCGCAGGCCCTTTTGCGCACCATAGATCTGCTCAACTTGCCATGCTTGCAAAGATGAGATGTTGACGCAGCCGGTGATTCTGTGCTGCTACGGTGCAGCGCCGGTCAACATCAGCGCCACGCCGCAGGACCGGCTGGGGCAGCATGCGCCGGGCGTGGCGGCGGCACCGGCTTCGTAGGGCTTGCGAGCCGCGCTAGCGCCTTGTTCACGTTCTCGTGGCGGCGCGAGTCGGGCGCAACCGATTCGGCGGCGGTTCATACCGAAGCCGGGCACCGATAAGCAACGCCCGCTCGGTATCGCCGCGCTGGAAGACAAGCTCGTTCAGCGCGCGGTCGTCGCGGTGCTCAATGCGATCTACGAGGAAGACTTCCTCGGCATCTCGTACGGGTTCCTGCCCGGGCGGGGGCAGCATGACGCGTTGGACGCACTGTCGGTGGCCATCATGTTGATTCCAGCGACACACTGAGCCAGATTCCAATCGGATATTGAGCCACCAGGTTTAAAGGTATTTTTGACTACTCGATTGTGGATAAGTCTACATCTGGCGCGTCTCCTTTCTGTGTTTTTGTCTTGCCAACCTTGCGTGCCGGTTTGACTTGCGCAATGGAATTCTTGAACCTCCAACTGTCATTGCCAGTCTCCACGATGTGGCAGTGATGGGTCAGTCGATCCAGTAGTGCTGTTGTCATCTTTGCATCGCCAAACACGCTGGCCCATTCCGAGAAGCTCAGGTTGGTGGTGATCACCACGCTAGTTCGCTCGTAGAGTTTGGACAGCAGATGGAACAGCAGGGCACCACCGGACTGCGTGAATGGCAGATAGCCCATTTCATCCAGGATCACCATGTCCACGTACATCAGTCGGTAGGCCAGTTGTCCTGACTTCCCCTGCGCCTTCTCCAGTTCTAGGGCGTTGACCAACTCGACCGTGGAGAAGAACCGCACCCGCTTGCCATGGCTGCGTATCGCTGCAACCCCAAGACTGGTAGCCAGGTGTGTCTTGCCAGTACCGGGTCCGCCAATAAACACTACGTTGTGCGCCGACTCCAGGAACTTCATCTGGTGCAGTTCGTGTACCAAGGCCTCATCCACATGGGCCTGGGTGAAGTCGAACCCAGCCAGATCACGATGCGACTGGAAGCGCGCCACCCGCATCTGGTAGGCCATAGATCGCACCTCACGCTGTGCAGATTCCGCCTTGAGCAACTGGTGTAGCACCGTTTCATGGTCCAGCGTCTTGATGCGTGCGGTACCCAGCACCTCCGGCCATGCGCTGGCCATGCCATGCAAGCTTAAGGACTTCAGAGCGGCAACGATGTCATTGGACATGGCTGACCTCCTGGGTGCGCAGACTGTCGTAACGCGAGACGTTGGCCAGGGGCGGTGTCTGCAATGTCAGCGGCGTATCAATTTGAAGCACTGCCAACGGGCGTGCGCCATCCTTGAGCCGGGCCAGCGTGTTGATGACATGTTCGGCGCTCGCACGTCCTCCTTCCAGAGCAATCTCGATGGCCACCATAACAGTGTCCAGGCCATGCAGTGGGATGGCACTGAGCACCTGCGCCATCACGCGATCCCCTCCCGCATTCTTGAGCAACTGCCGTTGCAACTCCTGAAGAGGCTCGGGCATGGTCTTGAAGGGGGCGCCGTTGCGCAGCGCTCCGGGCTTGCGCTCAATTAAGTGTGATCAGCCGATTCGATGGGCCGATGGTCGAGTTTGGTGATGGTCGGCGAGGCCATCACGATGGGTGAACATCGGCGGTGATTGGTTGAGCGTGGTGTTGTGTTCAGGCGGTTAATGGGGTTCTAAGCCGGAACCGCCGAAATTTCCGCCGGCCGTCCAGACGATCAACCGACAAGTAGGGGGCGTCTCAGAAAACGGAAAATAAAGCACGCTAAGCCGGTGGAGGCAGTCGTACCTGAACTTGCCTGCGCCGATCTTGGCGCTGCTGCGCCAGAGGTAATCGCCGGTCAAGTTGGTATGTTCACCATTTAGTGTTTGTGGCTGCCATGGCCGTCGGCCTTCGAAGCGCCCTTCTGGCGCGCGACACTGACGAGGCCCTTCATGCCAGCATCGTAGTGGCCAGGTTGCAGGCAGGCGAAGTCGACCTTGCCAGCCTTGGTGAAGCGCCACACGAATTCGCCGGTCTTGCCCGGCGCCACGCTGACCATGTTGTCGTCGGCGTGCTCCATACCCGGCATCTTCATCATCATCGCGTAGTGCTCCTTGAGCTCAGCTGGCGTGCCGAGCACCAGTTCGTGCTTGACCGCGCCGGAGTTCTTCACGACGAAGCGCACCGTCTCGCCTTGCGCAACGGAGATTTCGGCAGGCGTGAAACGCATGTTGTCGGTCATGTCGACGTTGATGGTGCGCGTGACCTCAGCAGCCTTTCCGGGTTCACCGACGGGGTTGTCGCCATGCGTGCCGCCAGCGAATGTCGCAGCCGAGGCCAGAACGAGGGCCGACAGCACGCCAATCTTACTGAATGTCTTCATAAGTGTATCTCCATGATTCGGATTGCGAAACTAACTGTGCGCGCCTATGTGGGACGCTAACTGTCATGACCCTTGCGGTTCACCCTGGATGATGGAAGACACTGGGG
>VFQO010002045.1_pt1 | contig 13341 bp, 14 predicted proteins | sample 3512331 | NCBI WGS metagenome assembly VFQO01 (sample SAMN10412371, study PRJNA504923) | tailings metagenome | isolation source: Replicate 3 from Balatoc abandoned mine | place: Philippines: Itogon, Benguet | collected 2017-08-28
GTCAGTCATGGCAGGAGAAGTTAGCTTGGCGCGACGAAATTGAGGCGCTCGCCCGGAAGTTGGCTTTCCCTTCAATTCCGGCATCATGTTAACGTCCGGCAATCGCTTTGCGGCGCGGCTCAAATGCCCGAGTTAGGGCACGAGCATTCAATGGCCACCGGTAGGCATCAGGTCGCGATCGGATTCGTAATGCGTCAATTTTGACACCGTAACGCTGTTTCAGGGGATAATGCTGCAAGTTTGCGACATTATGAGCCGTTGTTTGAAGTGAACGCTGCGATTGACGGCAGGCTTGGCCCAATTACCTACAACGAGATCTGCGTCCCAGAAATCAGAACGGGGTCCAAGCCTGCCTCCTCCTGCCGGAGGAACAGCGAAGGGGCGCCGTCTGGGCGAAACGGCGAACCTGATTTCCACATTCCGAGCATGATCACCGCAAGCTTCCTGGCCACGGCAACGCGCGCCTTCAGGAACCCAACCCGCTGAGTCAGCTCGAGACCCCAAGTGCGAAGACGGCTTTCGATCTCAATCCTGCAAAGTAGCACGGTGGCTGCGGTAATCAGGTGCATCCGTGTCAGCTTGTTCCCGTGCCGACTGATACGCCCCCGGCGTGAAGTGGCGCCAGACTGATATAGGGTCGGGGTCAGACCCAAGTATGCTCCAACGTCACGGCTTCGCCCAAATCGATGTGGATCGCCGATGGCACTGTAGAACGAAAGCGCGATCACAGCTCCGACGCCGGGGATCGTCTGGAAATTGCGGCATGTAGGATTGTTCGATGCGATGTCGCGCATCTGCCGGTCAAGAGTGGCGATCTGCGCTCTCAGAGCCTCGGAAGTTTCGACGAGCGGTTGCAGATTGACCCCGATTTCAAGCCCGTGCTGTCGCATCTTCCGCACCTGGTTGTTCACCTCAGCGGCTAGCGCACCCCTTCCGTTCAGGAGTTTTACGTTCCCGCCGTACAACCTGAAAATCGATTGGATGAGCGCATCCGTCCTGGCGCGGTTTTTCAGCATTGTTCTCCGAACATTGATTAGGGTTCGGATATTCTGATGTTCCATTGGCTTCACGAAAACCTGGGACCCTATGGATCGAGCAAGCCGCCCGAGTTCTGCGAGCCCTCGAGCATCGTGGACATCTGTTTTCTGTCGCCTGATTGCCAGAAACTTGCTCGATTTGCGTACATCGACCACCTGAACAGGAAATTCGTATGAACGCAGTTCTCGAACCATCTGGGTGCCATTGCCGGCCTCGATCGTGAGGCACTGCACTGCCTCGACGCCAAACCTCCGCAGAATATCTCTGATGGGTCCAGATTTCGTTTCGCATATCGCTTCGAAGAGGATTCCGCCCTCAGCGTCGATGAGGCAAACGGCTGTTTCGAGATGCCCCGCATCGAGCCCCACCCAGTAGTGCTGATAAGCCAACCAGCGCCTCCTTCGAAACCTGTCCAGAAAGCGAAACTTAGGTTGGCCTGCGCAACTCGCCGAGTAGGAATTGTAGGTCGTGAGGTATTTTCAGAAATACGTCAGGGAAACTTAAGGAGCGACAGCTAGCCTGCACAGTCGGGGGATCCATCGGATCCTCCGGCTCGTGTGTGACCGCCTCAGCCCCTGTTTCTGCGGTAAACCCGTGATCCGTGAAACGTTGGAGTGCCGATACACATCTTACACAAACTGTAGGAGTAGGGCTCAAGCTCCGCCGCCCGCGCTTGCGCCTCTTCCTTCGTGGGGAAGCCGATCCACTGGCCCACCTGCGGCTTACCGGAAGTTCCGCCGCTGAACTTCCCAGTTCCATGGTTGCAATTGGTGCATGATGCTTGGTGCACTTTTGCCTTCTGCTGGCTATCATTCCAGTACACCCAGAACGGTAATCCGTTGGCATCTACGTGTATCGGCGCAGGGTCGATGATTTCTTCGCTTGATAGCTTCCTTTGGCGACTAAGATAATCGTCGGTCAAAGCAACCAAGGCCTTTGCGTCCCATACCTCATCCGCGACACCGGCTTCCACGGCAGGAGTGGAGCGTTTCCTCCACGAACGGTCCTCCGATCCGGCGGGAGGCGGGACAGGGCTCAATTCGGTGCAGAAGTTGTAGAATACGATCTGCATCGCAAAGTGGAGTTCGTGATGCGAGAGCTTTTTCGAAAAGCCAGCGGTGGCTCTGGATATCCGGTTGTTCTTCTGCCGAAAGGTTAGATACGTCCTTTCAGCATATGCCGTGTGGATTTGACTGGCCGGCAAGCTCCCAGCCAACACTTCGCGTAGCTCCCCCACCCACCTGCTTGCTGGCGTCGTCTCACCTTTCTCGTCCAAAGCGCTGTACTGCTTTACCAGCATCCCACGGTTGATGGAGTTGCCGAAAACATCTTCGCCAGCAACCCTATACCCTCGCCATCCGTCCGTGATGAGAGATAAAATGGGAACTCTTGATGTGAACACCTTCTCCGGGAGAAGCTGAGATAATTTTTGGAAGAAGATACGTGCTTGGTGTCGTGTCCGCTTCCCGAAATGGTAGGCGAGAAGGAATTTCGAACGGCCGCACACGGCGGTGAAGCACCAGTAAGTGCCTACTCCTGCCCGCTTCAATTCCAAGCGGCTCAAGGTCTTGTCCTTTAGCCCGACGTAGGTCCACATCTCGTCAACCTGAATATAGTCGGTCTCGAAATCCCTTAGGCTCTCAAGAAGTTCGCGGCAGGCACCGCCCGTCTCGCGGACCAAGCGGAGGATTGTCTTCTCCGTGGCTTTCGCGTTTCGGGCAACGTCCCGCACTGACATTCCCGCGTTCAAAAGGCGGATGATACCTGCGCGTTTCTCTGGACTGAGACGGTTCATAGGGCGCTAAAAGACCGAGAAGGACGGCACAGTTGCAACATGGTTGCGAAACCTCAAAACTTACCTATCGTAGCAGCGACTCGGTCAGCCGAGTCGCTGCATCGGTAACTTAAATACGGACTGAGAAGTAGATGGCAAGTTTCGATTTCTGGTTGATCGGAAGCGCTCAGCCGCAGCGACTGGATGTTAGCGCCAAGAATATCGACGAACTCGCCGAAATGATGGGACGCGCCCGTTTTGTCGCTGCTGATCTCCAAGCGGACGATTTTGGCGAGGTTCGGCGCATTTTGGTCGCGGCTAATCGTGTGCAAGCTGTGGCAGAGGTCTCGTGATGGAATGGTCGGAAATTGAGGGGGTGGGACGGTTCGCCTCGAACCTTTTTTCGCCGGGCGAGTTGGAAGCTGCCACCGGGCTGTCCACTGATATGCAGAGAGTGTGGCGGCGCCGGGGTCACCTGAGAAGTCGTGCCGCAGACGAGGGTGATTTCACCGCGTTCGAGGTGGCGGCGCTTGCCATCCGTTATGAACTGGCGCGCTTCGGCGTCTCCCCGAAGGACAGTCTGGCTGCCAGCTCGATAGCTGCCCCTATCGTCCTGTATCGCGCTCTGCTTTCATGCAACGGGGCAGCCGAAGTCAACGGCGGATTTCAAGCCGTCGCGGCAGTGGCCGAACGCTTTGCCGAAGACGATCGGTTGGCGATGGCTATGTCTCGCTGCGAAAGCGTCTGTCGTTATCTGTGGTCAGCGGCCCCGCCGGCGTTTCGCCTAACTCCAGATTTTGCGATGGTACTCGACGAGGAGCGAAACGCCGGTTCGCTGGTGCTCGATCTTCAAGTCGTCGGGATCAATTTGGTGGAGAGGGCTCCGAAGCCGCTCTTTCTGATCAATGTCGTCGACGCTCGAACAGGAGAAGGCTAGTGGCTCTGCTCTGCCGCCCGCCTCTGTTATTCTCTATGCTGAGGGTCGGCGATGCCCGAGTTAGCCTGACATCGCCTTTATTGAGCCCAAGAGCCAGCTAGAAGCGCCGGCAATTCGACCGGGAGGGGCTGTCTAGAAGCCATCTGTCGGTAATGCGCCCAATCCCGGACATTGGCGACCAAATCAAATCTCTCCGATAACGGACAGTCCGCTCTCCACGCCCGAGATTGCTTAACTCGATGCCGGCTTCAATTTTCGATCGCTTCGAGAACCGGCCAGTTATCATTCCGATCTAAGTCAGCAGCCATCGCGCGCCCAAGCTAACTAGAATCGAAACCCCGCCGTCACGATCGCCCGCCCCGTGTCTGCCGTAAAGCCCGGATCATTGGACTCGCGGAAGAGATACTGAAGTTGGCCTCTCAGAAGGACTCCCGGCCGTGTCGCGTATTGTAGTTCGACTTCCGGAGTATAGGTGCTCCGGGTCAGGCGCTCGCCATGGGTGGCTAGTCGCGCAGTGAAATCCCACCACCGAGCGGTTACGCCGGCCGCCAATCGAAAGTCCTTACCAGCCGGGGCCCGATAGAACAGCGATGCAATCGTCCGGTCGTAACCGCGGCGCGGTGCCTCGGAGGCGATCTCTTCGCGGCGGAGATCCGCAGTGAGGTAGTGCCCCGCTCTGGGCCGATAGCGATATTCCGCACCATAGAAGGCCCCGGCTCCCTCGCTGTCGTCGAAGTCATACTCGCGCCAGCGATATCCGCCGAACATCCGTATCCGATTGTCGCGGTTGGGGCTGTACTGCACGCGCCCCAGCAACTCGGCCTGATCCGTCGAGAGGGCTTCGACTGTGGCGAGATTGGTTGCATAGCTGGCTTGGCCAAACAGCTCGATGGTATCCGATAAGGCGGTACCGACGCCCGCGGTCCACCGATTGCTCCACCGGTCGCGCCGGGTTTCATCCTCGTAGAGATAGGCGCCCGTATCGTAGCTGACACTCACGTCCATCGCCCCGAAATCAAGGTCGTAATCGAGGGACGCGCGAAGAATGGTGGACGATCCGCCGCCGGTATCATCGGATTCGTCGGCGGCCGTGTCTGACGCGAAAACGTGCGAGATCGACACCTCACCCGACAGATCGCCTTCGGGAGACGCGGTCTGCGCCGCTGCCCCGGCCGGGCACGTGAGGCCTAGCAAGAACCCGCCGACAATTAGGAGGTCGCCTGTGCGCATGAATGGATCCTTTGGAACGCCGGGCTCGTGGTCAGCAGCGGACGTGGCACCGTTATAGCTCTTCCCTACTGCCGGACCTTTGCCAGATGGGGCTTGGGAAATGCTTAACCGGCTTCATTCGCAGCGCTGGTCTCATGTTCCAGTTGCGCCCAGATGTCGCCGATCTGATCGGGCAACATCAAAGGATCGAACGGCTTTGGGATGACTGCGGCCGCCCCCATATCGCGCAACCGCGCGACATGTTCGGGCATTACACTCGCGGTCATGAAAATCACCGGAATGGCGCGGGTTCGCTCGTTCCCGCGCAGCTGTGCGATCACCTCGCCGCCGTCCATTTCCGGCATCCTGTAATCAAGGATCACGAGATCGGGCGCGATCGCCGTCACGGCATCGAGCGCCGCCCGCCCGGATGTGAAGTGGGTCACTGATAAGCCGCCGAACTCCTCTAGCGATAGCTTCACCAGTGTTGCGATGTCGAGATCGTCCTCGACCAGCAGAATCTGATTGAGGGTACGCATTGTTCAATCTTTCTCCCATTTCTTGAAGCGAATCCAGAACCGTGCCCCCCCTCCTTCCGGATTCTCGTATCCAATCTCCCCGTTGTGCGTTTCGATAATGCTCTTGCTGATGGCCAGTCCTAATCCGGTACCCCTCGAACTGGCCTGGCGGTGCGCGGGATCCGACTGGGCGAACCGGTTAAAGATCTGCGAGGCGAAAGCGTCTGGCACACCCGATCCGAAATCGCGCACCGAAAGCTCGATTTGGTCGCCGCGATCATCGACGGCGACCTGCACCTCCGAACCCGGGGGGGAAAACTTGCAGGCGTTCGAAACCAGGTTAGCCACTACCTGAGTCAACCGCCCGTGATCACCCAGCACGACCAATGGACGGGTCGCGGTCCGCACCGCGAGGGTCTTGTTGTGCGAAAGCGCGAACGGGCGGTTCTGTTCGCATACTTCTTCGGCGAGTCTGGTCAGATCGACCGGTTCGCGATTGATCGCCATGGCGCCCGAACCGAGCTTTTCCACATCGAGGATATCGTTGATGAGGGCGGTGAGCCGCTCGGCGTTGTTGTTTGCAATTTGCAGCAGCTGTGACGATGGCGCATCTAGCGCGTGCTCCGCCTTTTTCGATAAGATCGCCAGCGCGCCGCGGATGGAAGTGAGCGGAGTGCGCAGTTCATGGCTCACCGTCGAAATGAATTCGTCCTTCATGCGCTCGACCCTCCGGCGATCGGTCACGTCGTCGACCGTCATAATGAAGCGGCCATCGGGCACACTGGCGAAACAGGTGAGAAGCGCCCGTCCATCTGCTTGCTCGAGGACGCGCTTGCTGGTCGCACCGGCGGTGAGGGATGACATGAGTTCGCGCACGATATCCGCCGGCTCACCTGTCCCAACCGGAAAGCGCCGTGACACATCCGCGACCATGTCGGCGGCCGTAAGTCCTTCCGTGACGAAGGCCGGGGAAAGCCCCAGCATGTCGATGAGTTTGCTATTCCAAAGCACCAGCCGCAGCCGTCGGTCGAACACCGCGATGCCCTGCGGCACGCTGTCGATGGTCGCGCGCAGAAGATCGGTCTGCTCGGTGAGCGCGAGCCGCCGCTGGTGAGCGAGTTTGCTGCCGAGCCGCAGTTCCATCAGATCGCTGACCGTCCGAGCCAGCAAAGCGAGCCGCCGTTGTTCGGTTGCATTGAGCGTGCGCGGCTGTCGATCGATGATGCACAGCGAGCCGACCGAAACGTCTTCGTCGATCCTCAGCGGCGCGCCCGCGTAGAAGCGGATGTGAGGTTCGCCGGTGACAAGCGGATTGTCGCGGAAGCGGGGATCGGCGAGAGCGTCCTCCACCACGAGCACTGACGTCCCCTTCACGGTCGCGTTGCAGAACGCGTCGGCGCGCGCGGTTGTGCGCTGATCGAGGCCGCATGAACCGTGGAAGAGTTGGCGCTCGGTGCCCAGGACTGTCACCGCCGAAATGGGCACTTCGAACAAGTCGGCGACAAGCTCGGCTACGTGATCGAATTCAGCGTCCGTGGTCAGCGAGTCGAGCTGGTAACTCAGGATCGCCTGCTGACGCCGCTCCTCGATCTTGTCGTCCGTTGGCATTGGTTCTCCTTGGGGTTCGATTAGTTAACCGGCACAGGATAAGTGCCTGGCGAGTTAGGTGACTTGGTCCTTTATTGAGAGCGGAATGGATACGCTAGGCTCGGCATCGGATCGCGAGGCGCTTTTGCGGCAGCGGATAATGGAGCTCTCGCGGCGGTTTCTCCAGCGGGCGGCAGATGACCGCCAGGAGATGGAGGCGGCTCTGCTGCGCGAGGACTTCGGCGAAGTTGCCGCCCTGGCCCACCGATTGGCCGGCACCTCTGGCAGTTTCGGCTTCGAAAATATCAGCAGCCAGGCGATGCGCGTCGAGCAAGCCATTAGCGCGGGCGCTGGGAGTGAGAATATAAATCGTGCCTGCGGCGAGCTGTTTTCGCTTATCGAAGATGCGTCTGCCGCCAAATCTTAGCGCGATGCGAGCCCCCTTTCTTGACGAGGTAGCCGGTGTCCGGCGAAGGCTAGGTCGGCTCGCCGCGCGGCCGGTTGGCGAGCGAAGCGCGTCGCCGCCTCAGGCGCCGAGCGTTCGCCGCTCGCCGCCACACACATCGATCTTCAGGGTGCTGCGCGGTGCGGGCGTACCGTTGGTGCTGGCGCTGGGGGTAGCAATCCTGAGCGCCGCGGGTTTGTTCGCAATTCCCAACGGCGTGGTGTTCGATACGATCACCGAAAGCGATGTCTTTCGCAGCCAGCCAGTCGTCATCGTCCGAACTAACCACGCCGAACGCGGCGAGGTCGTGGCACATCTCAGCGCGGCCCGCGTTCGCACCATTGCAGAGGACAGCGAGCTGGCCCAGCCTGCGACCACGTTCGGGATCGAGCGCGCGTTCGTAGGGCACGACGGACGATTAAGGCTGATCCGGTTACCCGCCGATGTCAGGGCGCCGGAATTTTCCGGCGCTCAAGTGCTGAGGATTCCCGCGGTGACGTTGCTGCTGCGCGGCAGGATCGTTATCTTGGGGCGGCCGGTCGCTGATGGTGACGCGCGTTTCACACCATCGGTATACGCATCGCCGCGCATTCTTGATGGGACCCAATTTCGCGCCCGCATTGTGCAAGCAATCGCCTCGGGGCGAACCGCGGCTGAACTCGGTGGGTCAGGGCGGTCGATAGTGATCGTTTTTTTTGGACTGTTACTGGTCTCGCTGCATTTGCTCATTGGCCGCCGATTGCGAACCAAGACTAGCATTGCAGCGCTGATGGCCACCTGGCTCGTGGGCCTGGCCGCTCTGCTCGCGGGAGTCATGCTGCCGCTGTCGGAATTAACCCTGCTTCTCACCGCGGCACCTATCGCAACCAAAGCGATGAGCTGGCGGGATCGCGAAATGCGCCTCCGGTCGCTGGCCGACCGCGCGGCGACTTTCATGCGGAGTAATACACTCGTCGGTGACGGACGGCGCTGGATTGCTTTCCTGCCAGCAATGCTGCGGCTGGCAGGCGCGGACAGCTCCGTTATCCTTGAATACCGCGGGCTGGACGGTTGGACGCCACTTGATGGGCAGTCTCCGGAAACGCTGATCGGACGCGCCATCACCCGCGCCCAAGCCCTGGCTGCCGACCGTGCGTACCCGCACCCGGTGCAAGTATCGAACAGCGCCGACGGCAAGCGCCTGTATCTTGCACGCATCGATCGACCCGATTATCCAACATATTGTCTGTTCGAGATCGCGCCGAGCGCGGACCCGCAAGGCGCGCTAGCGTATACCTACCGCGTCTTCGATCACCTGGCGCGCCTAGCGCGTCCCGACGTTCGCTCGCCCGCCGCCGCTGACTACGACGCCCAGCTGTTGACCGCAATGAACAGGCTCGCCTCTTTCGCGGGCGAACTGCGGCGGACCATCGGCGCGCTGCACACCGCGACCATGCTGTTCGATGGGTCGGGCGTGCCGCTGCAACTCAACCGAGCGATGCGCACGTTGCTGGCGCGCGCAAATGTGATCGCGGACGAGGCGACGCCCCTCGACGTCGCGATTGCCCTGAGCGGCCTTGAGGAGAACATGGCGCTGGACCTGCTGGCCCAAGCCTTGCGGCACGGTGGTTCGCTCTCCCTGTCATCCCGCCACGAGATCGAAGGCCGCTTCTACGATTCGCGAGTGACCAGGAGTGGGGGGGGCCTGCTGTTCGAAGCTGCCGATGTAACCGAACTTCAGCACCTGGCGCGCTTGCGAACCGAGGTCGCGAGCGAAATCGATGCCCGGATACGCAACGACCTCGAGGCCATTGAGGTGGCCACAAAGCTTGCCGGCGACAGCCGTCTGGCCGACGATCGCCGGGCCCGCGCCATGCAGATGGTCAGTCAGGCAGCGGGGCGGACGCGCGACACGCTCGAAAGCCTGTCTCAAATGATCAGCAGTGCGGCGCCCGCGGATCAGTCGGAACCGTTCGCCGTGAATCCGCGAACGGCTCTGATCAAAGCGGTCACTGCAGTTCGCGCCCAGGCTGGCGCCAGCCTGCCGACCTTGAATGTCGTCCTGCCCGAACTCGCCTCGCTCGTACTGGCCGACCCTGACGATCTTGACGAATTGCTGCAGGCGATGTTGCAGATTGTCATGGCGGACGCGCCGGAAGGAGGTGAAATCGAGGTGGCGTTGAATGAAGGAGAGCAGAGCAGCATGATTACGATTTCGGGCGGCTTCGGACTGCCGCGCGATCGGTTTGTGCTTGCCTTGGGAGACGCTGCGGTGGGGGTTCCGCCGCCGTTCCGCGCTCTGCAGCGGGCAAGCGCGACCCTTCCGTCATGGCACGCCGAGCTTGCCGCGAGCAGCGACGCAGGCACCGGCTATCGGTTCGCGCTCACCCTGCAGAGGGCAACAGCATGAGCAAGCGTGTTCTGCTGGTCGAGGACGATCCGCTTATCGCCGAATTGCTCGACATGCTCCTCACCCTCGAAGGTGTCGATGTTGCTCACGCATCGAACGGTGCGGAAGCGTTGGCGCGGCTGGAAGATGATACTTTCGATCTGATCGTGCTCGATCTGATGATGCCGGTTCTCGATGGGCTTGGCTTGCTCGATCAACTGTCGGCCATCGGCCATGGGCACCCGCCGGTCCTTGTATTTTCCGCCAGCACCAGTCTTGAAGTGACCGAGCGCGCCCTGCAGGCCGGCGCCGCGGCAGTCGCGCGCAAGCCGCTCGACCGCGACGAGTTCGTGAGCATGGTTCGGCGGCTGCTGGGCGACTAGAACGGTGGGCGTCGGGCCTCTTCCCCTGTTTCCCGAAGGAAGCCTCGCCAGCTCCGTCATCACGACGGTATGGATCGGCGTATTCATCGTTTGCCTGATGAACTTGCGGTTCGGCTGGGTTCTTTCAGGTCTGGTCGTGCCCGGTTACCTCGCGCCGCTACTGATCGCGCGCCCGGTCTCGGCGTTAGTGGTGATCGCCGAAGCTGTCATAACCTACGGCATCTTCTGGCTCATATCGGAACGTCTGGCGCATCATAGCCGGTGGAGCAGCTTCTTCGGGCGCGATCGCTTCATGGGACTGATCCTGGTGAGCGTCGCGGTTCGGCTTGGGCTTGACGGTTGGCTGCTGCCGTTGGTGGCTGATAACCTCGATCGCCTCTACGGACTGTCCTTCGACTGGCAGAGCAACCTCCAAAGCTTCGGCCTGATTGTCGTCGCCCTGCTCGCCAACCAGCTCTACAAGCCGGGCCTCTTGCGGGGACTGCTTCAGGCGGCCGTGACGATCGGCCTGACGTGCCTCATCGTCCGGTATGTGTTGATTTCCACTGAGATGTGACCCGGGAGGGGCATAAATTTCCACTGAGAAGTGACCCATGTTCTGACCTTCCCCTGGCTGATTGCAGCGGGGGATCAAGGAGTGATCTACATGGCGCTATTGAGTGTAATCCGGCGTTGGCACTTTCGGGAGAAGATGCCGATCCGTGAGATTGAGCGGCGCACAGGATTGTCGCGCAACACGATCCGCAAGTATCTGCGCGCGGGCACGGTAGAACCGCAGTTCAAGATTCCCGACCGACCGAGCAAGCTGGACCCCTATGCTGAGAAGCTGTCGGGGTGGCTGCGGATCGAGGCCGGCAAGTCGCGCAAACAGAAGCGCACAGCCAAGCAGATGCACGCCGATCTGGTGTCTTTGGGCTATGATGGGTCCTATGGCCGTGTCGCGGCGTTTGTGCGGGCCTGGAAGGCTGGCCGGCAGATTGAGCAGCAGACCAGCGGGCGCGGAACATTCGTGCCGTTGGTCTTCCAGTCCGGTGAGGCATTTCAGTTCGACTGGAGTGAAGACTGGGCCATTCTTGGTGGCGAGCGCGTCAAGTTACAGGCGGCGCATACCAAGCTGTCGCACAGCAAGGCCTTCATCGTGCGGGCCTATCCGCTCCAGACCCACGAGATGCTGTTCGACGCGCTGACCCAGGCGTTCCGCGTTCTTGGCGGGGTTCCGCAACGCGGGATCTTCGATAATATGAAGACCGCGGTTGACCGGATCGGTAGCGGCAAGGCGCGACAGGTCAACGCCCGGTTTGCAGCGATGGCCAGCCATTATCTGTTTGAGCCTGAGTTTTGTAACCCAGCATCAGGGTGGGAGAAGGGACAGGTCGAGAAGAACGTTCAGGATGCGCGGCGCAGACTGTGGCAGCGTTTGCCGAGCTTCCCGGATATCCATGCGCTCAACGCTTGGCTCGAGGAACAGTGTATCGCGCAATGGGGTGATATCCAGCATGGCAGCTTGCCCGGCACAGTTGCCGATGTTCATGCTGGGGAGGTCGGCAACCTGATGCAGTTGGGGCGGCCATTTGATGGCTTTGTCGAGCACACCAAGCGGGTGTCGCCGATCTGCCTCATCCACTTCGAGCGCAACCGCTACAGCGTGCCCGCCTCGTTCGCCAACCGCCCGGTCAGTGTCAGGATCTATCCTGAGCGGATCGTGGTCGCCGCCGAGGGGCAGATCCTGTGTGAGCATAACCGGATCATTGAGCGATCTCACCACAGTGGCGGGCGGACGATCTATGACTGGCGGCATTATCTGGCGGTGATCCAGCGCAAGCCGGGCGCGCTGCGCAATGGTGCGCCGTTCACGCAGTTGCCAGAGGCCTTTAAACAGCTACAAAGCCAGCTTCTGCGGCGCCCCGGCGGTGATCGGGAGATGGCCGAGATCCTGGCGCTCGTGCTGCAGCATGACGAGCAGGCGGTGCTGTGCGCGGTCGAACTGGCGCTTGAGGCAGGCGTCGCTACCAAGACTCATGTTCTCAACCTTCTGCACCGTCTGACTGACGGTAAGGCGCCTCCCGCGCCCCCGATCGATGCGCCCCAGGCACTGCGTCTTGCCCAGGAGCCACTCGCCGATGTCGGGCGTTATGACGCCCTCCGTAATGGAGGGCTGCGCCATGCGTCATGACCCTGCCAGCGCCGCTGTTGTCGTCATGCTCAAGGCGCTCAAGATGTATGGCATGGCCCAGGCAGTCGGAGACCTCATCGAGCAAGGTGCCCCAGCCTTCGACGCTGCCGTGCCGATCATCTCCCAACTGCTGAAGGCCGAAATGGCTGAGCGGGAGGTCCGCTCGATCGCTTACCAGATCAAGGCAGCCCGGTTCCCGGCCTACAAGGATCTGGCCGGGTTCGACTTCGCCTCAAGCGAGGTCAATGAAGCTATGGTCCGGCAACTGCATGGCGGCGAATTTATCGATGGCGGTGATAACGTCGTGCTGATCGGCGGTCCTGGCACGGGGAAATCCCATATCGCCACTGCGCTGGGCGTCCAGGCCGTCGAGCATCACCGCAAGAAGGTCCGGTTCTTCGCCACGGTCGACCTGGTCAACGCCCTCGAACAGGAAAAGGTCATGAACAAGGCCGGCCAGCTCGCTGAGCGCTTGCTGCGCCTCGATCTCATCATCCTCGACGAGCTCGGATATCTACCGTTCAGCCCATCAGGTGGCGCGCTGCTGTTCCATCTGCTCAGCAAACTCTATGAGCGCACCAGCGTGATCATCACCACAAATCTCAGCTTCAGCGAATGGGCTGGCGTGTTTGGCGATGCAAAAATGACCACTGCGCTGCTGGATCGGCTCACCCACCACTGCCACATCATCGAGACCGGCAATGACAGCTTCCGGTTCAAAGCCAGCTCCGCAGTCTCCAAAACACGAAAGGAAAAATCACCAGCTTGACCCTCGTCCCGCAACGCGGGACACACCTTCCACCCGGGTCACTTCTCGATGAAAATCCCGGGTCATATCTCAGTGGAAATCAACACATGGCGCAACTCGAGCACTATGCGCGCCGTTTCCGGGTCGTTCATCGGCAGGAG
>VFQO010005074.1_pt1 | contig 13328 bp, 17 predicted proteins | sample 3512331 | NCBI WGS metagenome assembly VFQO01 (sample SAMN10412371, study PRJNA504923) | tailings metagenome | isolation source: Replicate 3 from Balatoc abandoned mine | place: Philippines: Itogon, Benguet | collected 2017-08-28
GGGCGGGGTGACAGTGTGGCAGGGTCAGGGCTGGATTGTAGCAGGTTGTAGAGGCTGGTGAGAGGGGCTTGGCTGGCGGCGCTGCCACCACACGTAGCAGGGGCTTCGCACAATCTCGCAATCTCTCGGACAATCTACCACAATCCCCAACTTTCGCTTGCCGGCTGACCCTCTAACCAGCCCCACCCCTCACCTCCTGCACTCCAGTCCCGGCTGCAGCACCGAGGCCAAGGTTCTGCAGCGCCGCCAGCAAGGCAGGGTCGATGCTGCCCGCCGCCGCCGCCGCCGCCGCTGCGGCCTGCTGCTGCGCCGCCTGCGCCGCCGCCGCCTGCTGCTGCTGGATCAGGCGCGCCAGCTGGCTGGCCTCATCTGCAGCTGGCACCACGGTGGGTGAGCCCAGGCGGGCTGCCTCTGCATCCAGTGCGCCGCCAGCCACCATGCGAGGGGAACCGCCGGGGGAGGAGCCGCTGTGTTGTGACGCGTCGCTCAGCGTGCTGTGCAGGCCGCCCGCAACCAGCGCCTGCCCGGCCGCCTGCTGCTGCTGCATCAGCTGCAGCTGCAGCAGCAGGTTGGAGCTGTCGTGCTGCAGCGCGGAGGCAGCCACAGAGTTGGGGCTAAGACCAGCCATGCCAGTGGGGGTGGTGGGTGCAGAGCTGTCGGCACCCGTCGCCACGCCCAGCAGCGCCGCCGGCGTCTGCTGCTGCAGCGTCTTGAGCAGCTGCGGCAAGCGGGTGGGAGGGGTGGGAGCAAAGAAGCAAGAGGGTCAGGCAAGCACGGGGTGGACTGGTGCGGGTTTGGCTGGCAGGGAGAGGCTGGCCGTCGGGCGCAGGCAGGAGCAGCCGAGCAGCCACTCCGTCTCCCTCCCTCTCAGCTCCCAAGCAAGTGTGCACAACAGCAGGTGGACACAACAGTGCGGCAGCTAGTTAGCCCAGCACCCACCTGCACGCTCATCAGCGGCTCCAGGTTGGCGGAGGGCCCGCTGCTGGCCAGGCCGGAAGGCACCGACCCAGCACCCAGGATGCCGCTCAGCGCCTGCGCCAGCTGCTGCTGCTGCAGCGCGCGCGCCTCTGCGAGGGAGGGTGCGGCGGGGAGTGCATGTTTTGGGGGTTAAGCACAAACGGAGGAAAGGCGGGTGCGTCGGGCGGAAGCTACCACCCCGTCTCCAGGAGGCATCAGCAAGAGGCAGCATCTAAGGCGGCAACAGCAGCCAGCAGTAGCAGTGGAGGTGGGAGGGAAGGCAGCCGGGCAGCAGCATCTGCAGGGCAGATGAGAGTCAGAGTAATCACCTGCCACCAGTCCGGCGTGCAGCTGCTGGTTGAGCAGCGGCGGGTACTCCTCAGCCCGCCTGCAGCACAAAAGAGAGGCAGCAAACAGATCAGCTTGAGTGGCGGCGCACTAAATGCACACTGTGAACCCCTGCAACTATTGCACACTGCCACACCCTGCAGCGATCGCAAGGCTGCTTGGCCCGTGCCACGGGCAGCAGACAGCAATGGCAGGCGGCAGGAATGGCAGCAGGCAGGCGCTGTAGCGGGTGCAAACGGGCGACGCCTGCGGCCGACTTCAGCAAACTCCATTCTTGCAATGCCAACCCTCGTCAGCCAATGATGGCAGTTGGAATCCCCAACCGCTCACCGCAGCTCGTGCTCGTAGTGAGCAAAGAAGCAGACGCGGCGGCGGCAGCTGGGGCCGTCGGTGCACATCTGCAGCACGGGACCACACGGGGGCGGGAGCCAGCAAACTCAGTGGGTGTCTTTTTGAAGCAGCGCGCAGTCATATTGGACCAGGCAGGTCGGGAGCAGCGTTCAACCCAGCCGCATCGGTGGATTTTGCTGGCACTCAGCGCGCTTCAAACAAAGAATCTCCCCCTGAAGGGGGCACAAGAGCAGCAGGCATGGCAACGAGGCGCGCCTGCGTGCGGTAGCGGCTGGGGTGCAGCCAGCACTCGAAGACGCCGTGCGAGTAAGGGCAGGCATCGCCGCGGCGGCACACGCCCGTCTGTGCAGGGCAAGGGGGGCGGACAGGTGTCAGCCGGGCATGCATGTATGGCCAGCTTCCACACCCGCGGCAGCTGCCCGGTTTAAACAACCGCCGGCAGCTGGGGCCACGGCAGCCGCTCCAGCAGCCCGGCAGCACTGCAGGTTGCTGCAAGGACAGGCGACTGGTCCAAGGCACCCAAAGCAGCTGCTGCCCCACGCGTTCAGCTGCAGTACGGGCCGTGCACATGCACCCAGTAGTACCTTGCGGAAATCCGGGCAGGCTGTGCCGCTGTAGCGGTAGCGCCGGGGGTCCCGCCGCTTCGCCTTCTCCCCCTGCAGCAGACAGCGGTTGAGCTGTCAAGTAAAGCAGCAGGAGGGCAGCAGGCTGGCAGGCCGGGCCAAGTACGGCTGGCGAGCGGCGGCCGGAAACCCTACGCCCGCCGCGCACCGGGTGTGCAAAGGGGCACGCCGTCCAGTCGTGCGGCCGTGCGCGCGGGCACTGCAGCAGGCCAGGGCCAGAGGAGAGTGGGATTAGCACGACAGAGCATGGCATTCAAGCCCACCAACGCGGCCCGCAGAGCAGTAGCTGCCGTGGCGGCGGCGGCTAGCGGCGGCGGCGGCGCACCCGCTTGACTTTGAAGTCTGCCGCAGTGGACGCGGGGTGGTTGCGGGGGGTTACGGGAAGGAATGGGACAGGGGTCAGCGTGTTTCAAGCACCACACGCAAGTGCCCATGCCCGCCCGACCTACAACCCGCCCCAACGCCGTCGTGCGCGTTGCTGATAGCTCCTCACCATACATCCTGCAGAAAGGGAGGGGAGCGGGCGGGTCGGCGGGTCACCCACACTTGTGGGCACCGAGCCCGGCGCGTGCAGCGCCCCGCAGAGCGCTCGCGTCGCGCTCGACGAACGATCGAAGTCCGCAGACTCACCGGAAGTGGTCGCTGCTGAAGGCTGGCTCGTCGAGCGAAAAGGCCAGCTCCCCGCCCACCCTGGGGCCCGCCAGGCCCCCTGGCTCAGCGAGGAGGGTAGCCATTTTTTAGACGCAGATTGATCGGGTGTGTGGAAGTGCCGCAGGCGCAGTGTCTTAACCTGCCGAACTGGGCGCCCTGCTGTCCAGGCACAGCAGGTGAACTTCGCTGGCTGCGATGCGCTAAACACTCACGGTAGCGCATGGCGCGCCGTCGCCGCGCCTAAGAGATGACAAGGGCCGAGGAACACGTGGGCAGGGAGGCCAGGGCCAAAGGAGAGGCGGCGCCGAAGCTACCCCACGAACGGTGCTGTACAGCACGCTGCGACGGCGGCGCAGTGCCTGCTTCCATTGCATGCAGCTGTGCCTGCCAATCCACACAGCTGGTGGGAATTAGGCTTATCAGAAAGAGGCATCCATCAAGCCAGCACGAGGCAGGCTGATGCCCGGTCACCCTACCGCTGCTGAGCAAGTCCATGCTTGCACGGCTGGGTTCCAGCCCCCGCAGCCAGCTTGTCAGTTTGGTAGTGCAGCATGGCGTGTTACATGCGATGTGCGCACGAGCAGTGCAAGACAATGCTCAAGCACTAGCCTAAGCTATGCATGCATGGCGGCAACGCTGCCACTGCATGGCGCAGCCCCCAGCTCATGCAGCACGTGGCCTGCTGCTCAGCGGAGGCTGCACCTGACAACATCGCGGCCGGAGCTGCGCCCCAGCTGCTGTTGCTGGCAAAGGCGCCATGCAGCACCGTGGTTGAATTCCGCCGTATCAGCCATGCATGTTTCCATCGCTGACGCCACTGTTGCATGCCGCGGCCGCTATCACATGCCGTCACTATTGGCCTGCTGCCGCGGCTGCTGCCGCGCCTGCTGCCCCAGGTCATTGCACAGCAGCCAGGCGCTCATGCCTCGCCACCATTGGCTGCCGCCTCGTCTGCCATGCAGCTGCGGAAGCCCTCGTTCAGCTCCTTGCGGTTCAGGTCCTTGCCTGCAGTAGGAGCGGGAAAGGGGCAGCATGGAGGAGTGATGGGGGATGGAAATACAAATTTTAGAACCCCTCAGTCAGCCCTTGCGGTTCAGGTCCTGGCCTGCAGCACACAAAAAGGCGACAGCACGGCAGAACAGATCGGCATCCAGCTGCAGCTGTCCGCTGCTGAGCTGAGCCCAGGTGTGCCCCAAAGTCCCTGGTCTGGCATGCCACGCCGGGCCATGCAGTGCCATGTGGGCATGGCTGGCAAGCACATGGCATCCTGGCGGGCGGGTACGGCATGCCATTCACGGCCAGCGTGGCATGCAGCCATGCCCCAGCATGCTCCGCCATGCCGCTCAAGCGCGAGCCATGACATGCATGCCATGCCATGCCATGCCAAGGATGGCCAGCAATGCCGTCATGCCACCCTCCCACATACCATGCATACACCTGGCAGCAGCCCCAGCAGCAGTCCGACAGCAGCGCGTTGGAGCACAGCACAGCACAGCACAGCTGCAGCATGAGTGCAGCACAGCGCACCAATGAAGACCACCCGGTTGTACCGCTTCTCTCCCGGCTGCCACGGCTTGCCCAGCCCCTCCCTGCTGCTGCCGAATTGGAGCATCATGTGCACGCCGTGGAACACAAACCTGTGGAAGTGAGCAGGGAATGCGGTGGCATGAGGAAGATGAGAGGAGTGAGGGGCCAAGTCCACAGGCACGGCAGCTCGCATGTGCCGGCTCAACCCTCACAAACGGTCCTGTGGCTTCTCCAACACCCCCGCTGGCCTCCAACCACCCCAAAACGCCACCATGCCTTCCTCACTTGTCATCCGTGCCCGCGATGTTCAGGATGCCCTTGCTGCGGTAGATGTCGGCGCCCTTCTCCTGCAGGGAAGCAGTTGAGGTAGCAAAAGCAGAACAACCAAATGTGAAAGCTGGGACAGGTGATGGCTGCTGGCAGCAGCGGCCGCTGGGGCTGTCACCATGCTGAGCAGCAAGCGCACCGGTGGGGCAGCCTGTTGCATGCACAGAATACAAATTGCACCGCGCACCTGCAGCAGCGTCGACAGCCACTCGTTGAGCCGCTGCATGTCGAGCGCTCCTGCGGCGCAGCGTGCAGAAATGCACGGTGTTGCGCAAGAGCAAACAATGCAGCTTTAAATGGCATCTGGCATGCCGCCCCGCTGCAGCAGCTTCGCTCACATGCAGGCGCCGAAATGTCAACCCAAAGCACACGCAGCCGCACTCACCCTCGCACTCGATGCCTACGCTGCTGACGCGCGAGTCGTGAACGTGCTTGTGGCCGTGGTGCGCATGGTCCTGCAACCAGGACGATTGAGCGGTTCGAATAGCAAGCAGCAGCGTGCCATGGTTGATTGAGCATGCGCCGTGCTCTTGGATCACGCCAGCACGTGTGTGCAACACCCTCCTGAAACCTGCCATGATAGCCATGCTGTGCGGTGCCCATGCGCATACTACACTTGCAACGCCCACCTTGTCTCCTGCAGCGCATTCCTTGCAGCCCTCCTCGCCATGCTCATGCTCGTGGTCATGATGGTGGTGGTGCTCATGGTCCTGAAATTAGTAGGTAAAAACATCAAGCGAATGTTACATGCTATGCATGGCAGGCAGCCTTCGCACTCACATGTCGCCCGTCGCGCACTGTACAGTCGCCGTGGCCATGCCCCTGCCTCACACCCTAATCCAGAACCAGCTGCCCTTCTTGCAACCCTCAAAGTCACACTCACATGGTCGCCCGCTGCGCACTGCGCACAGTCGCCGTGATCATGCCCGTGGTCGTGGCCATGGTGGTGATGGTGATGGTGCTCCTCTTCCACCTGGCAGTGGGAAGGTAGAGCAAGCGATGGGATGCATAAGTCGCAAGCTAATGCCATGGTGGTGATGGTGCTCCTATTCCACCTGCGAACCAGGGTGTACGGGGAAGGATAGAGACGGTCCAGTCGCGACTGTGACTGTGGCCGCGGCCGTGGTGTTGAAGGTGCTCCTCTTCCACCTGGCAGCAGGAAGGTAGAGCACGCGAGTGGATGCCTAAGCCGCGAGTGCCATGGCGATGGTGCAGCTGGGCAGTCAAGCTGGAAAGCGAGCAGCGTGGCAGCTGGGCGCAAGCCGATGTGTGCCTCCTTCCCCGCACGCTGGCCCCACCGCTGGTGCAGCCGGGGCCCAGCTCTAGTTTGCTCCTACGTCAACCAGCACATCTGACAGCCCAGATTTGACGGCCCATGCACCGACCACCCTACCGCAGACCAGCGACTCACCGTGAGGAAGGCGGGGTCCATGCTCAGGATCTTCTCCAGGTCGAACGACTGCATGGGATACACAGATGCGGTGTGTGAATCAGCCACACACCACCGCTCAAGAGCGTCTGGGGTCGAAGGACTGCAGGTTGCAAGTGCTGGCGCAAGGGATGGCAGTTGAACATACCACCCACTGAGCACTGAGCAGGCGGCCAGAGCACCAAAGTGCCCGTGTGTGTCCTGTGCGGCCCAAAACACAAGCAGAAGTGCACTCACCTGCAGGCCCAGGATGCGGTCCAGGTCCACCCGCGCCTGCGTGCACTCGATGATCTCGCTGGTGCGGTTGATGGCCTGCAAAGCGGTCACAGATAAGCGTGGACATGGGCAACTCTGTAACCTTGCTAACACAGTGCACTCGATGATCTCGTTGGTGCGGTTGCAACCGTCAATTGATGGCCTGCAGGATGTGGGATCAGAGGTGGGCATGCAGATTTGGAGCGAGCGAGGGGCAGGCGCAGTAAAACGTGCACTCAATGATCTCGCTGGGGCGGTTGATGGCCTGCAGGTGGGGAGCAGATATGGTCAACAGCATGAGCACCTAGTGGGGGCATTGCACGCACAAGGGAGTGCACTTGGTGATTTCGCTTGTACAGTGAATGGCCTGCCAAGCAAGCAAAAATCATTGGCTTCTGCGGTCAGCACACTGGCAGGCTGTACACAGTGCAACTGCCTAGTGCCAGGTCACTCGCTACTCGTGCTATCCCACCACTCATTGCATCACCTGAAAGATGCATTGAAGCAGCGCTGATGAGCCAGCCCATGCGACAACCCTCGGGCAGCAACTGGGTGTGCCGCGCTTCCCCTCGTTTCTGTTCACCTTAATCCGGTCAATAACCTCCGCCTTCTCCGCCTCAGAAACAAGGTCCACCTTGTTCAGCAGAATCTTGTCCGCAAAGGCCACCTGTTGGAACAACAAACAGCGGTGAACTAGCAGGTGATCAACTCTGCGACCGGCCAGATGCTTGTCGTACTGCTGGAGCACACCCAAACAAGCTCCTGCCGATCAGCCTGATGTGCGCCCACCCACGACAGAACAGCACATGGGCAAGCACTTCGATCCCGCCTCAAAACCGACCTGCTGGATGCTCTCGTTGATCACGCCGTCCGGCTTCTCCTCGTCCAGGTGCATCACGATGTGCTTGGAGTCCACCACTGCAACAAGTAATGGAGTTGGGCAAGGATGACAACGTGGGAGTTGTACATCAGGTCATCAGGCTGCATCAGGTTCAGCCCAGGTGCACCCCAATGTGCTTGGAGTCCACCACTGCAGTTCGGTGGAAAACGGAGTGTGAGCAGTCAGTTGAGTGCAGCGCGCGGCATCTGCGAGGTGCATCAGTCACCTTGCAAAACTGAGCAACAAAGCCCACCAGTTAGGATGGAGTGGAGGCGCAGCGAGTGCTGCAGGTCTTCATTCACTTTGAACCATAGAAGGAGATATACCAAAGAAACAAACAGCGCCCACCAGTGAGGATGGAGTCCAGGCGCAGCGAGTGCTTCAGGTCCTCGTCCGCTCAGCGCACACAAGGAGAAGACACTGCCGAGCAAGGGATGTCAAAAACACCCACCGGTCAGGATGGAGTCCAGGCGCAGCGAGTGCTTCAGGTCTTCATCCACAAAGAAGGTTTGGGCCACGGGGGCGGGGTCCGCCAGCCCGGTGGTCTCAATCAGAATGTGGTCAAACCTGCGCAAATGTGGACCAGGTTGATCAAAAGGATGGGTTACCGCATCAAGTTTGCAAGTGCGGGAGGGGGCGGGGTCCGCCAGCCCGGTGGTCTCAATCAGGATGTGGTCAAACGTGAATGGGATGGAAGGGCAGGCATGGCCCTCCTCAGCTGGGAGGCGGTTCCAGTAAAACAAATGGCATTTTGCTGCGCCAGCAACGGCAGAGTGCGGGGCGCTGATTGCGGTACGCTGGATGGCAGCGACTGCCGCATGTGTAGCACAGACGGAGCAACAGCTGCCCCTTTTCTCACTTGTTCTTGCGCTTCAGCAGCTTGGTGAGGATGCGGATGAGGTCGCCGCGCACTGCAGCGGGGGTGAGAACAAGAGCGGCTGCCTCAGCTCGGCAAGGGAGAGCTGCAGCTGCGCTCCAGGCATGCCGACCCTACAGGCGTGTTGCTCCAGCCTTCCTAGCATGCACCGTCTCTGTGCGCACCCGTGCAGCAGATGCAGCCGTTGTTCATCTGTTTTGAGCAAGCGAGGGCAGGGGGTTTGGGGGGCAATTATACTTAAAGGCCAGAGGGCGGCACAGAGTTGACCGCTGCGTTTCAAGGCGGTCTGACGCACCAGGCAGTGCATGCTTGGCAACACGCTGCACACCCACACACTGCAAGTGCAACACACAATCCAGATCCAGTGAGCCGAATTGGCCCCTCGCTCAGTAACCCCCGCCCCGCACCTCAAAGATCTCCTCCTTGGTGTCCATCACCAGGGCATCGTCCACGCCCACCTCTGCGATAGATAGGGAACAATTAGTGTATTAGATGCTATGAGAAGCATGATCTTTTAAACTTCTCCTTGGTGTCCATCACCAGCGCATCGTCCACCCCCACCTCTGCGATAGAACAGGGAACAATTAGTTGATTAGATGCGATGCGAAGCATCATCTAAATAAGAGCCCTCCTTGGTGTCCAGGATTAGGGTCCATCTTCCACGCCCACCTCTGCAGACGTGGGTGCATGCGGTGCGCAACAACAGCAACAGCAACAGCTGAGAGGGCAAGCAAGCACGCACTTTCCTGCTTTGTAGGCCGCTGCTTGGCAGGTCTGGCGCCGCATGTTTCGTGCTGCGGAGCGCATGCCATACCATGCCAGAGCGTGCTGCTGTTGCTGCCACCCAGCTGCTGCACCCGCCGCCACTCACCGCCATACTCGTTCTCAATCACAGCCACCTTCTTGCCGTGCTCCCCGGTAAGGATGTGGTTGATGAGCGTTGTCTTGCCTGCAGCCGTGCGGGCACAATGCGGCATCATGAAGGTGGCTTGCAGCAGGTCGTAGCTCACCGGCCGCTGGCGTGGGCAACGACCAGCACCCAGCGAAGCGGCTGCAAACCGCATACTGCCTCTCACCGGAGCCCAGGAACCCGGTCACCACGGACACGGGGACCTTGTCAGCAGGTGCCATTGCCCTTGACTGCCTGCAGGCCAGGCAGGCGCATCCGAGGAGCAACTTGAGCGGCAGCAGCGGCGGTGGCGGCGGCGGCGGCGGCAGCGAAAGGTGAGCTCCCCTGCGGCGCTGGCCGTGGAGATGGACAGGGCTGCGGCTGCTGCACATAATTGGATGGTGGCGCCAACCCCAGCCGCCTGTGGCCCTTTGCCCAAGTGCCGCGGCCGGCCAAGCGCTTCAGCAGCGTCCTTTCCTTCGCAAGCTTGAAAGCTCATTCACAAAAGCCGCAGCGAAAAATCATAACGCGGACTCCGAACCTGACAACACCGAAGACGAGGATGCGGAAGAGGAGAACGCGAAGAAAGCCGGCAGAATCGATTGGATCCTCGCCGATACTGAATCAAAGGCCCAAGATTTGAAATGGTGCGCTGTGGAGATGCAGTCACTTTACTTCTCAGGCGGCGAGATGGGGAGCGAATTCGACGCATATGCCAACGGCGACGGCAGCCTTATTTTCCCGACCAAGTATCGCCGTCCCGATTACCGCAGCAGCGGACCAAAGCGGCTTGCGCCGCAACTGAGCGTAAAGGTTCCTGTGATGCTCAGATGGGGAAACAAAGTCGCGGTCGTCGTGGACCGATATTTTTACGAGAACATGAGCGATCTGCAGGAATCTGATGCTCATGCGAAATCGGAAACGTCAAAGCGAGACAACGCCGAAGTCATTTGGTTTATCGTCGATTACTGCGACGACATGAAATTGCAAATACACAAAACGATATACACGAATCTCGATCATTCGGTGTCCGCGCTAAACGCGACAGCCCCTATCGAGAAAAGGCAATTCAATAAAGAGCTTAGGGATATCATCAACGACAACGCCAAGCTCGGGAAGAAAGTTTTCAAGATCGGAAAACCAAAAGCTCATGAATGATCTCGTGGTGCGTGTTCTTCATGGGAATCGGCAACACTCGGAAATCGTTTTTCGCTGACAAATCGCGAACTTCTTTCGCATCGTCGTAGGTCATCATGAAGGGTCCGCTCGCATCCCTCATGGCAAGAAAAAGCTTTTCGTGGTCAATCTCATTATGAGAATAGAGGCGAGCCCCCGCCTTCTTGCCCCCAGCCGTGTAAGGCGGATCCACAAAAAAAGCGGAGCGAGGATCCTCAGCGTATTGGGCGATAACATCAAAAGCGTCGTCCTGAACAAATTCCACCCGCTCTTTGATCTCGCGAAGCGCCTGGATACGTTTCGCAAGAGTCTCCGGATACCAGCGCGAGAGCAATCCCTTGCCTCCCTCGCCTTCCTTCACTAGCCCGGCGCCAGGAGCCATAATGCCGCCCCGCTGCATGCGGTTTTTCAAAATGGTTCGGAACGCTTTCTCGCGAACGCCTTTAGGGTTGGAGCCGATGATCTTCTTCACAGCGGCGAGATCCACTTTGAATCCGGTGATCTTTTTCGTCAGCCAGGCGACATCCCTATCCGATCCGGAGAAGATCGTTTCCCACACCGCCGCAACATCATCGTCCAGCTCGCACAGAATCACACGATCGGCCAGGTTTTCCGCCGCCACCGTGAGCCCCGCCATCGCCCCGCCCGCGAATGGCTCAACAAACACGGATGGCCTCGGGATGGAGAGCATCCATTTCCTGATCTCCGGAACGAGCCAAGTCTTGCCGCCTGGGTATCTGAATGGGCTTAGCTGTTTGACCTGGGCCACATTGGTCGGCCCCTTTCTCGTCTCGATTTCTGACGCCAAGTCTGCGAGAACGGCGGCCTGCGCTGAATCCGCGAAATGCGGACGGAATTTCTCCAAGGCGGGCTTGCAGTCCTCATGCACGAGAACAGTGGTTCTCTGAATCCCCTGCTCTTTAAGGCGACCAAGGCGTTTTTGTTGGCGTTGGGAAGCGGTATTGTCAGCCATATTTGACTTTCGCGTATCCGTGAACATTTACGGATACGATACCATTTTTTTAGGCAAAATCAATGCCGCTGATCAATTCGTGAAATAGATGATGTCCTCATAGCCCAACGGGGCCTTCGCGAGGCCCAGGCGCATGGCCGGCGTCTTCTTGTCCTTGTCGCTGACTAGGACGTAATTGTGGACCACGCGGAAGATGTCGAGCATCTTCTGGACCATCGCAGGGCTGTAGGGGGCATAGCCCGTCCAAACCCGGCCCGCGTTGCCCTGCGAATGGAGCGCCCGCTCCAAGCCCGAGATCCTCCGCCGGATCTGCATGAAATAGCTGTCCGCGGAGTGGAGGCTTCCCTTGTTGTAGAGCCAGGCAATGTGATCCGGATCGTAGTCGCCGAAGTCGGTCAGATGGCATAGCGCCTTCTCCGGCTCGCTCATGTCCGGCAGCGGATGGAAGAGCCAGCGGTCTTTCCACTTGCCCATCGGGGCCATATTGGCGAGCCGCTCCTTGATCAGGGCGAGGACGATCTCCTCTTTCTTGAGCCCCGGATATTGGGCCGCGAGCTTGTCGAATTCCCGCCTCGCCTTGCCCTTGAGTGAGCGCTTCTGGTCCACCGTCAGATCCTTGTTGATTCGCACGAAGAAGGCATCAGCTCTGCGCTCCAGAATTTCGTTCTTGAAGGCCGCGAGGCAGGCCGCCCGCATGCCCGAATCCTGATCGAGGAAGAAGCGCCACTTCTCCACGTTCCCCATCAGGCTCCGCAAATAGAGGAAATGGGCGTAGAGCGTGTATTCGCCATGGACCAGCATGCCCATGTCGGGGAGCTTCTCGTCGCGCGTGAAGGCTTCCGGGGCCTCGATATCGCTTCGCCTCTGGGCCTGGGCGTAGCCGCCGGCGATGTCGCCTTGGAGGCTGCCGGACGGCGCCTTGCGGGCCGCTTTCGCCATGGAGGCGGCGTAGTCCGCTTGCAGCCAAAGCCGCGCGTATTTTCGGAAGGGGGCGGGCTTGTAGGGATCGTTGGACGCCCGCGCGTCAGCCTCGATCGCTTGCGGATCGAGAGCCGGATCGAAGTTGAGGTGATGGGCGAAGACGTAGCGCGTGGCGTTGTCGGCGGAGACGACCCCGGAGACCACGACGTTTCGGCGGTCCGCCCTTCGCGTCCAGTTGATCGTGTAGTCCTGCCGATCGACCGCCAGATACAAGCGGCGGATAGGCAAATCCTTGAGCTTCGCCTCGCGGGAAGCCGCGAAGGCCAAGGCCTGGCGGTGGAAAAAATCGATGCGGTCGTAGAGGGTCTTGGGGTTTGTGTCCGTCGAGGCCGCGATCCGGCGCAAGGGGACCTTGCTCACCAGGCGATCAAGGATGTCCCGATTCTTGTGGCTGTCGCGCTGACGATGGATCGCCCGCTTCGGCGCGGAGAAGGTCTTCCCGCACGCTTTGCATTTCCACCTTGGCGACCCGATCGCGGTCTGGCCGAAGGCGGAGTAGAAGGCCTTGCCGGCGGAGACGGGAACGCTGTGGCTGGAGCAGGTTTCGGCGGGGCAGCAGGGCTCTTCGGAAGCCGCGGAGGCCGAGCGCATGCGGGCCAATTCCTCCGCCACGCCCTGGTTGCTCTTCATGGGCATGTGCTCCCCGCAGGCGTTGCAGCGGAGCATGGGGAGGCCAGCTCCGGCGGCGACGACCGTGTAGGAGTTGGGTTGGGCCTTCGCTTTCTCGCCTCGGGCGACCGTTTGCGAAGCGGGAATCCCGAAGTTGGAGCAAGCGGGGTTCTTGCAGAAGTTGACCTGGATTCCATCCGCTTCAGGAGGAATGCGAAGCTTGGCGGCTTTGCCGTCTTTGAAGGCCGACTCCGGCAGGGAGTCGATGAATTCGGAGAAGGATGTCGGCTCGATGGAGCCTTTCGGCCCCTGAGCCTCTCCGGAAGATTTCTTCCGCAAGGCGTCTGTCCAAAGAATAAGGCGACAAGCCCATTCTAGGCCAGTCGCCTCATTATTTCAACAGATTAAGTAAACGGCTAGGGCTCAGCCGGCCCTTTTTTTATTGGGGTCGAGGTCTCAGGCGGCATTCGGCCAG
>VFQO010002046.1_pt1 | contig 13325 bp, 11 predicted proteins | sample 3512331 | NCBI WGS metagenome assembly VFQO01 (sample SAMN10412371, study PRJNA504923) | tailings metagenome | isolation source: Replicate 3 from Balatoc abandoned mine | place: Philippines: Itogon, Benguet | collected 2017-08-28
ACGACGCCCTCAACCTCGACAGCCACGGCAAGACGCTGAGCTACTGGCTGCTGTCCCTGCCCGTGCAGGTGCCTGCCGCGCTGGCCGACTATCTGGCTGGACCAACTCCATGATCGCCCCCGTTTTCGTTTGACATGACCCATAGAACAGAAGGAGACAACATGCCCGCTAACCGCTTTGCCTTGACCCGACGCCACGCACTGACTGCCGCCGCCGGTGCCCTGATGGCCTTGTCCATCACCGCGCCCGCCGCTGCACAAACCTTTCCGGCCAAGCCCATCACCTTTGTGGTGCCGTTTGCCGCAGGCAGCGCCACCGACCAGCTGGCCCGTGCCATCGGCCAGTCCATCACCAACGACACCAAGCAGGCCGTGGTGGTGGACAACAAGGCCGGTGCCAGCGGCATGATCGCCGCCGCCGCCGTGGCCAAGGCCGCGCCCGATGGTTACACCATTCTTATCACCACCAACACCACGCACGCCGCCAACGAGCACCTGTACAAAAAGCTCTCGTATGACCCGGTGAAGGACTTTGCCCCCATCACCGGCCTGGGCAAGGGCGGACAGGTGCTGGTGGTCAACCCCGCATCGCCGCACAAGAGCGTGGGCGACCTGGTGGTCTTTGCCAAGAAGAACCCCGGCAAGCTGACCTTTGGCAGCGGCAGTGCCTCCAGCCGCGTGGCGGGCGAGATGTTCAAGCAGCTTGCGGGCGTGGACATCCTTCATGTGCCGTACAAGAGCAACCCGTTTGCCATCACCGACTTGCTGGCCGGGCAGATCGATTTGATGATCACCGACACCTCCACCGGCATGCCGCAAATCACCGCAGGCAAGCTGCGGGCGCTGGGCTATTCCACGCAAAAGCGCAGCGCGCAGTTGCCTGAGGTGCCCACCATCGACGAAGCGGGCGTCAAGGGCTACGACATGGGCTACTGGTTTGCCGCCTACGCCCCTGCAGGCACGCCCGCTGCCGTGGTCACCCGCCTGAACGAGCTGATGCAGGCCGCCACCAAGAGCGCCACGGCCAAGTCGTTCTTCGACATGTCCGGCTCTGAGGCCTGGACCACCACCCCCGCCGACCTGGCCAAGTTCCAGGCCGCCGAGACCCTGAAGTGGGGCAAGGTGATCAAGGCCGCCGGGATTGAGGCGGAGTGAGTGCCGCTGGCAGGTTTTAGGTAAAAAATGCCTGCAGCGCTTATTGGATAAGCGCAGGAAGCTATCAATAGCGTAGCAACATGGGCCGTGGCAAGCGGGCGGGCGCTACCACGGCTCTCCTTCAAACCGCTGCACCAAAAAGTCCAGCAGCGCCCGCACCGCAGGTGACAAGTGCCTGCGCGAGGGGTACAGCGCATAGATCGTCATCACCGGCAGATCCCAGCCAGGCAGCACCGCCTGCAACTCGCCACTGCGCAGGTACGGGTTCACGAGGTAGGTGGGCTGCAGCGCAATGCCGCCACCCGCCAGGGCCGCGCGCATCAGCGTCGTGGCCTCGTTGGCGCTGAAGGGGCTCGTTACGCTCACGCGCTCCACCACATCGCCCCGCGACAACTGCCACACGCTTTTGCCAAAGTTGGCGTAGCTCAGGCAGCGGTGCCGGGCCAGGTCGGCGGGCTGCTGCGGCGTGCCATGGGCCGCCAGATAGGTGGGCGATGCGACCAGCACCGAATCGCACTGCGCCAGCGGGCGGCCAATCAGCATCGAGTCCGGCTCGGCGCTGATGCGGATGGCCAGATCAATGCGCCGCTCCACCAGGTTCAATGAGCCCTCGCTCGCATCCAGGTCAATCTTGAGTTGCGGGTGCCGGGCCAGAAAGTCCGCAATCGCTGCGCCCAGCTGGGCATAGGCAAACGACACGCTGCACGTCAGCCGCAGCTGGCCGCGCAGCTCGCCCTCGGCGGTGGTGGCGGTTTCTTCTTCCAGGTCTTCGCTCAGCGCCAGCATCTGCTGGCAGCGGCGCAGCGCCAGCTCGCCCGCGTCGGTCAGCGTCACGCTGCGGGTGGTGCGCTGCAGCAGGCGGGCCTGCAGCCACTGCTCCATCTCGGCCACATAGCGCGTCACCATCGCGCGCGACATATCGAGCTTGTCGGCGGTGGCGCTGAAGCTGCCGCTGGTGGCCACTTCGGCAAACACGCGCATGGCGGTCAGGCGGTCCATAGTCTGCTTATTTGTTCTATTGATGAAATAAATATGCGCGAATTATCGGGTTTATTAGATCGAATGGCGCAAATACACTTTCTCCCATCGTTCAAACACCCCTTGGAGAAAACACCATGTTCCGCACCACCCTCATCGCTGCCACCTTGTCCATCGCCTTCGCTGGCGCGCACGCCGCGCAGCCCTTGCAGGTCAAGGTCTACAACGCCGATGGCAACAGCTTCAACGTGAACTCCACCCTGGTCTATGGCGAAAAAGAAGCCATGGTGATTGACGCTGGCTTTACCCGCGCCGACGCGCTGCGCATTGCTGCCAACGTGCTCGACAGCGGCAAGGAACTCAAAACCATCTACGTGAGCCAGGCCGACCCTGACTACTACTTTGGCGTGGAGACCGTCAAGGAAATCTTCCCCAAGGCCGAGGTGGTGACTACCCCCGCCGTACTGGCAAAGATCAACGCCAAGCTGGCAGGCAAGATCGCCTTCTGGGGCCCCAAGATGGGCGCCAACGCACCCCGCACCCCCGTGCTGCCCAAGGCCATCAGCGGCAACACGCTGACGGTGGATGGCCAGACGGTGGAGATCCGTGGCGCCACAGGCCCACTGGCGCACCGCCCCTACGCGTGGATTCCATCCATCAAGGCCGTGGTGGGCAACATCGGCGTATTCGGCACCAACATGCATGTGTGGACGGCCGATACCCAGACCGTGGCCGAGCGCAGTGCCTGGGTGGCACAGCTCGACGAAATGGCTGCCCTGCAGCCCGCCATGGTCGTGCCTGGCCACATGCCCGCAGGCACGGCGCTGGACGCCGCCAACATCACCTACACCCAAACCTACCTGCAGACTTTTGAGAAAAACGCCGCTGTTGCCAAGACCAGCGCTGAACTCATCGAACTGATGAAGCAGGCCTACCCCGCCGCCGCGCTGGGCGTGGCGCTGGACATTGGCGCCAAGGTGAACAAGGGTGACATGAAGTGGTGAGGCCGGTGGGGGCGCTAGCCCACCCGCCGGTGGAAAGCGCCCCGCAGATGTCGCACAGCGTGCTGTTGGCAAGCGGGCGCGACAGCACCCACCCGCCGCCATGCCCTTGGCCAGGGGGCAGACCCCATAGACCGCAGCCCCGCCATTAGGCGGCGCACCACCACCGGGTGGGTCTGCATGGCCTGCACCATGGCCTCCCGCGTGGCGGGCCCCTCCATCTCTGCCATGTGCAGCAGCGTGTGGAGAACGCTGGAAAGTCGGCTGCCGCGTTTCATGCACCATTCAAAGTTGCGTGAGGTTGGCGCGTGCCTGAAAAGTGCGCTGGCGGGCAGGCGATGAGCTACTGAATTGATAGCTGCCCGCGCTTGCTGCGTAAGCGCCAGAGGCCAATTTGGCCTGATTAGTGACTTGTCTGAGATGTTTCACCAACGTTCGGGCTGAGTCTGTCGAAGCCAGGGCGTTCTTTGGAAAAAGCCCTTTGACAGGCTCAGGGCGAACGGGGTCTGAGCCATGTCGCTCATCAGGCAATGGGGCTTGATTTTTTGCTGCGCCCCGCACACCCCCACCTCCTCAGGCGGCGCTTGCCAAAACCTGCGCAATCCCCCGTCTGTGTAGCCGCTGTCGCTCAGCACGTTTGCCACTTTGGTCAGGCCGCTGTTGCTGCGGTTGAAGGCTTGCGGGGCTCTGAGCAACTTGCCTTGTTCACTGGATACCAGCCATGGAATTGGTCATTCGGGGTCTTTGACGCCGGCATCGGGTCGAATCAGCTCCATCAACTCCGGCAACCTCTTCGCCACCGCCCGCTCGGCTTCCAGCGCGATGCTCGTATAGACGTTTAGAACTTTCATGCCGGTGGCGGTCAGCTGCGCTCCACCGCCCGCATTGCCCCCGCGCTGCGTGAGAACCAGCGGCTCAATGAAGTCGTTGTTCATGGCCCGCACCAGCGACCACACCCGCTGGTAGCTCATGCCCAGGCAGCGCCCGGACTCTGCAATCGAGCCCGTTTCGGCAATCGCCTGCAGCACATCGGCCTTGCCCGGACCAATCGCCACCGCGTGCTTGAGCTGCACCCGGAAGCGGGTTTTGGACTCCAGCGGGGATGAGCTGAGGGTGGTTTTGATCATCGTCAGATTGTCGCCGAGCGTGCAGGGCGTTCTTCGCGGTGCGGTCGTTATACTTTTGGATTGATATCGCTCGCCGTAGAGATCGATCCGTGTATTCCGGTGCTGGAATCTCCCATCAGCCCCAGTCCACCCCGCTTCTGTGAAGGACCTCCCATGCGCCCGCTTTCGTCCTTGATTCGCTGCTGGTGCGCTCCAGCGTTCACCTGCTTGGCCGTGGCGGCTCCGCTGCATGCCCAGACCGTGCAGTCCACGGTGGCGGCTGCGTCCGATCTCAAGTTCGCTGTGGAGGAAGTCGCAGCCCGGTTCGAGAAAGCAACCGGCCACAAGCTGCGGCTGGTCTTCGGCTCGTCGGGCAACTTCAAGACGCAAATCCTGCAGAACGCCCCGTTCCACCTGTTCATGTCGGCGGACGAGGGTTTTGTGTACGAGCTAGCCGACGCGGGCAAGACCGTGGACCGGGGCCGGGCCTACGCGCTGGGGCGGATCGGCATCATCGTCCCCAACGGCTCGGCGCTCAAAGCCGATGGCGAGTTCAAGGACCTGGCTGCCGCCATCAAGGACGGTCGCCTGCAGAAGTTCGCCATTGCCAACCCTGAACATGCCCCATACGGTGCGCGGGCCCAAGAGGCTCTGCAGCATGCCGGGCTGTGGGAGGCCGTGCAGCCCAAGCTGGTGCTCGGCGAAAACATCTCCCAGACCGCCCAGTTCGCCACCTCGGGCTCCACCCAGGGCGGCATCATTGCCTTGTCGCTGGCGCTGGCCCCCTCCGTGGCCAAGCTCGGCACGTTCCAGCTCATCCCCGAGGCATGGCACCAGCCCCTGAAGCAGCGCATGGTGCTGGTCAAAGGTGCACCACCCGCTGCCCGCGCCTTCTACGAGTACATTTCGACGCCCGCCGCGCAGGAGATCATGGTGCGCTACGGCTTTGCAATGCCCAAGGAATAAAGGTTCGGTGCACCTCTCATGGATTGGCAGGCCCTGGTACTTTCGGTGGAGTTGGCAGCGGTGACGCTGCTGGTGCTGTTGCCCGTCGGTCTGCTGCTGGCCCGCTGGCTGGCCTACACGGGGTTCAAGGGCAAGTCCTGGGTCGAGGCCCTGGTGGTGCTGCCCCTGGTTCTGCCGCCGACCGTGCTGGGGTACTACCTGCTGGTGTCTCTGGGGGGCGGCTCGGCGATTGGCCGTTGGATGGCCGACACCCTGGGGGTGCGGCTGACGTTCAACTTCTTGGGGCTGCTGATCGCCTCGGTGATTTTCAACATCCCGTTTCTGGTCCAGCCCGTGCAGCGGGCCTTTGAGGCGATTCCGCGTGACCTGGGTGAAGCGGCCGCCGTCAGTGGGCTGAGTGCCTGGCAGACCTTCTGGCGTGTAGAACTGCCGCTGGCCTGGCCGGGGATTCTGTCGGCCATGGTGCTGACGTTTGTGCACACCCTGGGCGAGTTCGGCGTGGTGTTGATGGTGGGCGGCAGCATCCCCGGAGAGACCAAGACCATTGCGATCTCCATCTACGACCGGGTGCAGTCCTTTGATCTGGCGGGTGCCAACCAGATGGCCTTGGTGCTGGTGCTGTTCTCCCTGGTGGCGGTGGGCGCCTCGTTCTTTGCCTCTGCGCGTCTGGCGGTGCGCCGATGAGCACGACGGGAGCGGCCTTGGCGCTGGAGCTTGAAGTCGAACAAACGCTGCCCATGCCGCTCAGCGGCAGCCTGCGCTGTGGGCCGGGTGAACTGGTGGCCCTGGTGGGGCCTTCGGGTGCGGGAAAAACTTCCATGATGCGCGTCTTGGCTGGCCTGATGCGGCCTGAGCGAGGACGTGTCATGGTCGGCCAGGAGGTGTGGTGCGACACCGCCCAGGGCATCTTCGTGCCGCCTCAACGCCGCCATGTGGGCTTGGTGTTCCAGAACTATGCACTGATGCCGCACCTGAGCGCGCTGGGCAACGTGGCGCTGTCGCTGCTGCATCTGTCGTCGGCCGAGCGTGCGGCCCAGGCCCGGCGCTGGCTGGACCATGTGGGCTTGACCCAGGAGCAACAGTCGCGCAGACCTTCGCAATTGTCAGGAGGGCAGCAGCAGCGTGTGGCGGTGGCCCGTGCGCTGGCGCGCGAACCCCGGTTGATGCTGCTCGATGAGCCGTTTTCTGCGGTGGATCAGATGAACCGGCAGGGTCTGTATCGCCTGCTGGCCGATCTGCGCCGCGAGCTTTCCGTGCCCATCGTGCTGGTTACGCATGACCTGAACGAAGCCCGCCTGCTGGCCGACCGGCTGGTGGTCATGGACGCCGGAAAGGTGCTGCAGCAGGGCACGCCAGCTTCCATCCACAACGCCCCGCGCAATGCCCGCGTGGCGGACTTGGTGGGCATCCAGAACCGGTATCGGGGCCAGTGGCTGGGCGCGATGGATGGTGCCGCAGGCCATGGGCGCATGCTCTGGATGGGCGGTGACGCAACGAGCGAGGCGCCCATCCTGACCGTGCGGGACAAAGGAAAGATCCAGTCAGGCCAGGCCGTGCACTGGATCATCCCCAGCGATGGAATCACGTTGGTTGATTCGACCACCCCTCGAATGAACGACGCGAGCGATTGGGATGCCCAAGTGCTGGAGGCCCGCCACTTGGGAGAAATATCTCTCATCACGCTGGCACTCGAAGCGGTTTCTGGTGCGCGACTGCAGTTGACGTTATCCGGCCCCCAGCGCCAAGGGGTGGGCGTGGGAGGAGTTGTCAGAGTGCGGCTGGACTTGAGCCGGGTGCATGTCATGCCGATGCGTTCACGCTGAGGTGGGTTCAATCCCTTCCTGCTCCAGGCTCCGGCTCCGAACCCTCCACACATCGGATGGTGGCGTGCCGGTCGTCAGCGCATGACCAGCACGGGCACTTTGCTCATGCGCAGCAGCGTTGTCGTTGTGCTCCCGATCACCAGGTGCCGGATGCGTGAGTGCCCGTAGGCGCCCATGACCAGCAAGGCAGCGCCTTGCAACTGCGGCAGCTGAGGGAGTGTGTGGTCGGGATTGCCGGGCAGCAGCGTGGTCTCCACCGCGAACCCGGTTTCCTCCAGCAGACCCTTGGCCACGCCCAACTGCGCGTGTGCCGCAGGTGTGTCTGCCGCACACATGGCCACCAACGCAGGCAATCCCTTGAGCATCGGACTGCGGGCCACCGTCTCCACCATCTTGAGCGCCGTCGGGCTGCCGTCGTAGGCCAACACGAACCGCTCAGGGGGCGCAAATTGCTCTGCAGTCGCCACCAAAACCGGTCGTTTGACAGCACGGATCACCCGCTCCAGGTGATGGTCCAGGTGCAGCTTGCTGCCAGCAGTCGCCTGGTAGTGCTCACCCAGCACGAACAGGCGGGCGTTGGCTTCCAGTTCGGCGACCGTGTCCACAAAGTCACCATGGCGCATGCGTCCGTCTACCTGCTGCACCCCGAGAGCCGTGGCGCGCGCCCTAGCGCTGGCCAGCATCTGGCGCCCCGCCTCCTGGGCTAGCTTGCCCCGCTGGGCATCCAAGTCGCTCAGTTGCTGAAGCAGCATCTCTTGTGCACCCAGGCCAATGGCGCCGCTGAAATCGGTGACCGCCGTGCTGTCCGCGTCGCGCTCCAGCACATGGAGCAGCTCCAGCGGAACGCTCAGGTGATTGGCGGACCAGGCGGCCCAGTCAATCACGGCGGTGGTGGTTTTCAGGCCATCAATACAGGCATATACCTTGTTCATGGGGGTATCTCCTCAGTGCATGAGTTGTTCAACAGCGCCGGGCTTGTCGTGGAGAGCAAAGCGGTCCACCAGCGTGGCGCTGGCTTCATCCATGCCGATCACCTCGACCTCGGTACCTTCACGGCGGAATTTGAGAACGGCCTTGTCCAGCGCGCTCACGGCCGTGATGTCCCAGAAATGCGCGCGGCTCACGTCAATGCGCACCTTGGGCACCACTTCCTTGAAGTCAAACCCGGTGATAAACGCCTCAGACGACGCAAAGAACACCTGGCCCACCACGCGGTACGCGCGGGTGCTGCCGCCGTCCTCGCTAGCACTGTCCACACGCAGCACGCGGCCCACCTTGTGGGCAAAGAAAATGCCCGACAGCAGCACGCCCACGAACACCCCCTTGGCCAGGTCATGGGTAGACACGGTGACGACCACGGTGGCGATCATCACGATGGACGAGCTGGGCGGGTGCTCGCGCAGCTTGCGTACCGAGTCCCAGCTGAAGGTGCCAATGCTCACCATGATCATCACGGCCACCAGAGCGGCCATCGGAATCTGGCTGACCCAGCGGCCCAGAAACACCACCATCACCAGCAGCAGCGTGCCCGCCGTCAGCGCCGACAGGCGCCCCCGCCCGCCCGACTTCACATTGATGACCGACTGCCCAATCATGGCGCAGCCTGCCATGCCGCCGATGAACCCCGTGGCAATGTTGGCCACGCCCTGGCCCATGCACTCACGGTTCTTGTTGCTGGGGGTGTCGGTGAGGTCGTCCACGATGGAGGCCGTCATCATCGACTCCAGCAAGCCCACCACTGCCAGCGTGACTGAGTAGGGGAAGATGATCTTCAGCGTCTCCAGGTTCAGCGGCACATCGGGCAACAGGAACACCGGAAGACTGCTGGGCAGCTCGCCCATGTCGCCCACGGTGCGAATATCGAGGCCCATCACCATCGAGATAGCGGTCAGCACCACGATGGTCACCAGCGGCGACGGAATCGCCTTGGTGATATACGGAAAGCCGTAAATGATGGCCAGGCCCGCCGCGGTCATCGCATACACCACCCAGCTCACGTTGGTCAGTTCGGGCAACTGCGCCATGAAGATCAGGATGGCCAACGCGTTCACAAAGCCCGTGATTACCGACCGCGATACAAACCGCATCAGCTCCCCAAGCTTGAGCACACCGGCCAGTATCTGCAGCACCCCGGTGAGCACCGTGGCGGCCAGCAGGTATTGCGGGCCATGCTCTTTGACCAGAGTGACCATCACCAACGCCATGGCGCCCGTGGCGGCGGAAATCATGCCAGGGCGCCCGCCTGCAAAAGCGATGATCACGCAGATGCTGAACGAGGCGTAGAGGCCGACCTTGGGGTCCACCCCCGCGATGATGGAAAACGCGATGGCCTCCGGGATGAGTGCCAGCGCAACGACGATACCGGCCAGCAGATCGCCCCGGATGTTGGCAAACCAGGTTTGCTTGATGGATGAGAAATTCATAGGCATAGGAAACGCCACCAGCCATGCTGATGCATTCAAGATCGTGAAAACGGAAAAGGCAGCACCACTGAGCCCGAGTGCAAGGCGTGGTGGTGAGTGAGGAAGTCGGGGCGAGAATCCGCTAGTGCGGCGCCTGAAGAAGCAGGACTATGGCGGAGTCACTGAACAAAAATACCCGAGCGGCAACTCACGGTTTGGCACAAAAACCGTGGCTTCGGAGCATTTTTGGAGAAGTTCACACACCGTGAAATTGTAGCCGGGCACTCTCTGGCAGCGGCTGGTCTTTCGCGGGTGTGCTCAACCGACTTTGGACTCCACTGGCCAATTCGCTTCCAAGACACCGGGGCGCACCCCAGTCCTTCGTGAGGCGATTTCGACTGCTCGCTGGAGCCACCGAGGTTTAGCTACTGGCTCCGGGTGTTTTGAACACCGCCCGTTTTCTGCATACCGCGTCAGGCATAGGTTTTCGCAGCCAAGGGTTTGCCCTAGTCATTCAATAACGTACTAGTTCGTACATTTCATGCACTTCCTTTCAACCTGGGCACTTTTCTGTGCCGGATGTGCATGACCTCCAATCTTCCAGGCCGGCCACAACGGCTGCTGCCAGCCGCTGCCACCACCGCCGAGCTGCATGGGCCGGTGGGGCTGGCGGTGGGGTGGGGCTGCAGGGCCGCACTGGCTGCTGCACCCGCATTGGCACGGCGCGGAGTGCAAACCGCATGATCTCGGGCACCACGCAACTGATTGCCCATCTGGGCTACCCCACGGAGTCGTTCAAGGCGCCGATGATCTACAACCCCTGGTTTGAAAAGCGGGGGATTGACGCCGTGGTGGTGCCCATGGGCGTGAAGCCCGGCGACTACGCTGGCACGCTGGCGGCGCTTGCGCGTGTGACCAACCTCAAGGGCGCCCTGGTGACCATGCCGCACAAGGTCACCACCTTGTCGCTGGCCGATGAAATCACGCCCACCGCCCGCATTGCCGGGGCCTGCAACGCACTGCTGCTGCGGCCTGATGGCACCTGGCTGGGTGACCAATTTGACGGATCGGGTTTTGTGCGCGGGCTGTTGCGCAAGGGGCGCACGTTGCGCGGGGCGCGGGTGATCGTGTCGGGCGCAGGCGGCGTAGGCTCGGCCATCGCGGCATCGCTCGCGGCCGAGGGTGTGGCCCACATCAGCCTGTATGACACCTGTGCCGCCAGCGTCGAAGGGCTGGCCGAGCGCCTGCGTACCCATTACCCGAAGCTGGTGGTGCAGACGGGCTCCAACGACCCTGCCGGTTTTGATGTGGTGGTGAACGCCACGCCGCTGGGCATGAAAGAGGGCGACCCGCTGCCCTTTGATGTGACCCGCATCGACCCTGCGGCCATGGTGGGCGAAGTGGTGATGAAGACCGAATACACGCCCCTGCTGCAAGCCGCGCTGGCCAAGGGCTGCGGCGTGCAGGTGGGTACCGACATGCTGTTCGAGATGATTCCGGCTTACCTCGAATTCTTTGGCTACGGCACTGCCACGGCCGATGAGCTGCGCGCTGTGGCGCAAATCAAGTACTGACGCTGCCGCCCGCAGGGCGGGCGCGGTGCCCGGCCCTTGGCTTTTCTGAACCATTGATTGCTGAGACACGAGGTGTACCCATGCGCCGATCCATTGCCACCGTCTCTTTGAGCGGAACCCTGCGCCAGAAGCTCGAAGCCATTGCCGCTGCGCGCTTCGATGGCATTGAGCTGTTTGAGCCCGACTTCATCAGCTTCACCGGCAGCGCCCGCGAGCTGCGCCAGCAAGCCGCTGACCTGGGCCTGGGCATTGACCTGTACCAGCCGTTTCGCGACTTTGAAGGCATGCCCGACGACCTGTTTCGCCGCAGCCTGTACCGCGCCGAGCGCAAGTTCGATGTGATGCAAGAGCTGGGCTGCCCGCTGATGCTGGTGTGCTCCAACACCTCGCCCGCATCGCTGGGCGATGCCGAGCGCGCGGCGGCGCAACTGCACGAGCTGGCCGAGCGCGCCAGCCGCCGCAACCTGCGCATTGGCTACGAGGCCCTGGCCTGGGGCAAGTGGGTCAACCTCTACAAGCAGGCGTGGAACATTGTCGAGAAGGCCGACCACCCGCACCTGGGGCTGATTCTGGACAGCTTTCACACCCTGTCGCTGCGCGACGACCCGATGGGCATTGCCGACATTCCGGGCGATCGCATCTTCTTTGTGCAGATGGCCGATGCGCCGCTGCTGGCCATGGACGTGATCCAGTGGGCGCGCCACCACCGCAACTTCCCCGGCCAGGGGCAGCTGGATGTGGTGACATTTTTTGAGCAGGCCCTGCTGGCGGGCTACACCGGCAACCTGTCGCTCGAAATCTTCAACGACGTGTTCCGCGAAACGCCCAACCGCCGCACCGCGCTGGACGCCATGCGCTCGCTGCTGTTTTTGGAGAGCGAATGCAAGAACCGCCTGACGGCCCGCACGCAGGCCGCATCGAGCGAGGCCCGCGCCCCTGCCGCTACCCGCGCGCTGCAGCGGCTGGACCTGGCCGCGCCGCCCGGTGCGCAGCCGCTGGGTGGCTTCAGCTTCATCGAATTTGGTGTGGACGAGGCCGCGGGCCAGGCCCTCGCCAGCACCTTCACCGCCCTGGGCTTTGAGCACACGGGCCGCCACCGCAGCAAGGCGGTGGATTTGTATTGCCAGGGCGACATCCAGTTCGTCATCAACACCCAGCCGGGGTCGGAGGCGCGCCAGCGCTTTGACGAGCTGGGCCCCTCGGTGTGCGCCATGGGCCTGGTCGCGCCCGACCCGGTGCAGGCCGCCAACCGCGCAGCAGCCCTGCTGTCGGCCCGGCACACCAGCCCGCTGGGGCCGAACGAGTTGCAACTGCCCGCCATCATCTCGCCTGGTGGGGCGGTGGTGCACTTTGTGCATGCGGGCGCCACGCTGGATGCTGACTTTGTGGCGCCCGTGCCGCGCGCGCCGGTGCCGCAGGCAGGCGGCCTCACGCATGTGGACCACATGGCGCTGGCGTTGGCGCACGACCAGCTCGACACCTGGACGCTGTTTGCCCAGTCCATTCTGGGCCTGAGCGCGGGCGAGAGTCTGGAGCTGGCCGACCCGTTTGGGCTGGTGCGCAGCTGTGCGCTGAGCAACGCGCAGCGCAGCCTGCGCATGGTGCTCAATGTCTCCAAAAGCCAGCGCACGCGCACGGCGCAGCAGGTGCGGGCCACTGGCCGATCGGGCGGCGGCGTGCACCACATCGCGCTGGCCACGCAGGATATTTTTGCCACGGTGCAGACCTTGCAGGCCCAGGGCGTGAAGTGGCTGCCCATCAGCCCCAACTATTACGAAGACCTGCTGGCCCGCCTGGATCTGGATGAAGGCCTGGTGCGCCGCATGCAGGCGCTGAACATCGTGGCCGATGTGTCGCCCGGCGGCGGGCGCTTTTTGCACGCCTACACCGAGCCCTTTGCCGACCGCTTCTTCTTTGAAGTGGTGCAGCGCGAGGGCGGCTACGACGGCTATGGCGCCGTCAATGCCGCCGTGCGCATGGCCGCGCAGGAGAACGCGCATCAGCGCGCTGGTGCGGGGCCGTGAGAGGGATGCCCGTGGGCCTATTGCTAGGTCGGGAACATGGATAAAAACGGCACTGGCGCTTGCTGCATAAGCGCTAGCAGCTATTGATTTGATAGTGCTAGTGCCTGGAGTCAAGCCGCAGCCCTGACCCATGACGCCAGGCCCTGCGCGGCTGGGCACCCCTGCCATGCCCTTTGGTGTAAGCCCCGCACCTGGCATGCAGTGCGCTACCCGCTTAAAGTGCAGGGTGTCGCAGGCCTTGCGCCGCGTTTTTGATCCCCACACCAAGACCCATGATCGATTCTTTACGCACCCGGC
>VFQO010002047.1_pt1 | contig 13306 bp, 17 predicted proteins | sample 3512331 | NCBI WGS metagenome assembly VFQO01 (sample SAMN10412371, study PRJNA504923) | tailings metagenome | isolation source: Replicate 3 from Balatoc abandoned mine | place: Philippines: Itogon, Benguet | collected 2017-08-28
ACTGGCCCTTGAGGTGGCACGCTTCGGGATCCATGTCACCGTTGTGGAGCCCGGATTCTTTCGCACCGATTTTCTGGACGCGACCTCGGTTCGCTACGGTGACAAAAGGATCGTTGACTATGACGATCCGCAAGGCGCAGCGCGTGTTGACTACGAGGCCTACAACCATCGGCAGCCCGGTGATCCGGCAAAGTTGGGGCGCGCGTTGGTGCAGATGGCTGCAATGGCCAAACCACCGCTTCGATTCACGGCAGGTTCCGACGCATTGGCCTACGCTCGCCAGGCGTTTGACCGGCGTCAGGTGGAGATTGCCGAACACGCTGCGCTTTCCGTGTCCACCGACTTCGCGGCCGGATGACAGGGCGGCAAGCATCGACAGGCCATAAACGCTGTGGTGAAGGGAGTGCTGCGATGATTTCATTCGGTACTGCGTTCGGCGCGAACGAAAATCTTGCGCTTGTCGAATCTGCGCGTCTCGTCAGCGAATGGCGTCTCTCCATGGAGCACAGCCTGCAGGTCTGTGTGCGTCTTGGTGACACGCTGCGCATCGATCACGGTACGGTATGGCTCGGCGTGGACGCATCTGTGGCGCCCATTGCGCTGTGCGAAGGAGCCACGTACATCGCCACGAGCGATGCGGTGTTGCACATGATCGGTATCGATGACCCAAGGGTAACGGTCCACAGCGGCATGCCGGTGAAGGTCAGCGCCCGGGCTGACTACGGCGCATGGCGCCACCAGGCACGAATCGCTGAGCAATGAGGGAGTGCCGCCGATGCTGCAGCGCCAGACGCGGTTCGGCGCGTGGGTTGCCGAGAAGACCTCACGCTGCTGCGCAACACCCAGCATGACGCGCACGCTGAATCCGGCCGACGCGAACTCGATTCTTGGTGTCTACAGGAACCAGGGTCCATCAGGGCCTTGGCCGTGCCCCCGGCGGCGCAATCTCGCCAACAACACCCACCACCCAGTCCACGAACACGCGCAGCTTCGCGCTCACATACCGGTTTGGTGGATACGCCAGATAAAGCGGCATCGGGTCAAAGCGCCATCCATCGAACAAAGGCATCAGTTCGCCACGTGTCACGTGTTCGCGGGCCATGTACGTGGGCAGTTGCAACACGCCCAGGCTGGCCAGGCCCGCCGCCAGGTACGCGTTGCCGTCGTCGAGCGCCAGAACGTGGTGACCACGCACGGTGATGCGTTCGTCTTCACCGCGCTGCATGGCAAAGGGCGGCACGCGACCGGTGCGCGTGCTGAGAAAACCCACCACGCGGTGGTGCGGGTTCTCCAGGTCCATGGGGTGTCCAGGCGTACCGTGGCGCTGCAGATAGCCGGGTGCGGCGTACGCGCATATCGGCAGTTCGCCGACAAGGCGTGCGACCAGCGAGGGCTCTGCAATCTCACCACCGCGGATCACACAGTCCACGCTATCGCCAATCAGGTCAACCATGCGGTCGCTCACACCCATGTCGATCTGGATGTCGGGGTACTTCGCATGGAACCCGGGCAGCGCGGGCACGAGCACGAAGCGCGCGAGCGGGCTGGGTACGTCCACGCGCAGGCGTCCGCGTGGCGAGGTCTTGGCGCTGGACAGGCTGGTCTCGGCGTCGTCCAGCTCAGCCAGCAGGCGTACCACGCGTTCATAGTAGGCGGCGCCGTCCGCGGTCACTTGCACCTTGCGCGTGGTGCGGTTGAGCAGTTTCACGCGCAGTCGTGCTTCCAGCTGCTGGATGAGCTGGGTCACGCTGGTCTTGTTCAGTCGCAGGGTCTCAGCCGCCTTGGTGAAGCTGCCTGCCTCCACCACACGCGCGAATGCCTGCATGGCATCGAATCGGTCCATGGAGTTCTCTGGTTGCGATCTGATTGTCTGGATTGTGCAAACAGTGATTGTCGATCTGGCAGGTTTATCCGTGCGCGGTGACTTTCTAGAGTCGATGCCTCATCAACCCTTGTTTCAGAAGCGCGTGCCATGACCCACCCCCGAGACGTTGTTTTCCCCGCCGGCCGCCAGGCCTTGTACGAGCGCAACCGCTACTCACCCGCCATCCGCTCGAACGGCTTTCTGTTCGTGTCGGGGCAGGTGGGAAGCCGACCGGACGGCACGCCCGAGCCCGACCTGCCCACGCAGGTGCGCCTCGCCTTCCAGAACCTCAACGACATCCTCGCGGCTGCGGGCTGCAGCTTCAAGGACGTGATCGACGTGACCGTGTTCATGGTGAACCCGGAGCAGAACTTCGAGGTGGCGTGGCCCGTGGTGCAAGAGCACTGGGGTGAAGCACCTTACCCGACGCTCACCGGCGTTGGTGTCACCTGGCTGTACGGCTTCCAGTTCGAGATCAAGGTGATTGCCAGGCTGCCAACGTGATCGCCCAGCGGTACCAACGCGGCAGGTCTTATGCTTGACCGCATTGACCTGCACCGCACATGAAATGACTGTTGACAACATCGCACCGATCAAGCGCCGCCGCTTGATACTGGCTGCCGCCAGTGCTTGCGTGGCGCCAGCGCTTGCCCACAGCGCCACCCGCGCCGCAGACGTTGAAGCTCTGCTGAGCGCCACCTATGGGCCGCTGGTTCGAACACACGACATCCCGGGCTTGGTCGTGGGTCTTGTGCTGGAGGGCCGGCCGTACTTCCTGGAGTCGGGCACCACCGCCAGGCAGGGGGGAGGCGCGGCAACGCGCAACACGATCTTCGAACTTGGTTCGATCAGCAAGTGTTTTGCGTCGACGCTGGCGGCCCTTGCCCACGTGGAGGGGCGCCTGAACCTGGACCTTCCTGTTGGCGAGATCGTGCCGCCACTGCGAGGTACGCCGATCGGACAGGCCACACCCCTGCATCTGGCGACCTACACCGCTGGCGGCCTGCCCCTGCAGTTCCCCGAGGACGTGACGTCGGACGACCAGGCCATCGCATACCTCTCGGCATTCAACCCCAGCGCAGCGCCTGGGGTGATCCGGCGGTACTCCAACCCCAGCATCGGTCTGCTGGGACATGCCACCGCCGAGGCATTGGGTGGAGATTTTGCCGAGCTGAGCAAACGAGCCCTGCTGGCCCCGCTGGGACTGACCAGCACCTACATCCAGGTTCCTGACGCACAGATGCATCGCTATGCCTGGGGTCATAACAAGAACCAGCGGCAGGTGCGCGTCAATCCCGGCGTATTCGATGCGCAGGCCTACGGCATCAAGTCCACGGCCAGCGACATGCTTCATTTTCTTCAGTCGCTGCTGGATCCCGAACGCATGCCACCCGCATTGCGGTTGGCCGTGGCGCACACCATGATTCCCCGATACCAGGTTGGGCCGATGCAGCAAGGCATGGGCTGGGAGATGTATCCGTCGCCATGGTCGCTGCAAGCCTTGGTGGAAGGCAACGGGCCACGCGCCGTCTTCGATGCGCTGGCCGTGCAGGCGATTTCACCGCGGGCCGTGGACGCTCGGGACAAGGACACCGCGTTGAGCGAGTCGCTGACCACGCGGGCAGTGCGGTCGTTGCCGCCGCCAACGCGCTCCATGCTCCTGAACAAGACCGGATCGACGTTCGGATTCGCAGGCTATGTGGCGCTGATCCCGCAACGCCAAGTGGCCCTGGTGATGCTGGCCAACCGGAACTTCCCCGCCATCGACCGCGTGGCGGCAGCCCACCAGGTGATGAACGCCCTGGGCGCCTTGGGTTGACACGGGTCGCAACGGCGCCGCGGGACAACCTGCACCGCACCCCTCAAGTGGCCATCGAGCATCGCCACCAGAAAAAATTCCTGAACGAAAGAACCCCAACGTGACCATCGAAACGCAAGAAGACGTACTCGCCCTGAAGAAGGTTGGACGAATCGTCTCGGTGACATTGCAGACCATGCTTGACGCCGCAGAGCCAGGGATGACGACGCGCGAACTGGACATGATCGGCGGGCGGCTGCTGCAGGGTCACGGTGCTCGATCGGCACCGCAGCTCACCTACGGTTTCCCCGGGTTTACCTGCATCAGCATCAACGAAGAAGCGGCCCATGGCGTGCCCGGAGATCGCATCATCCGGGCAGGCGACGTTCTCAACATCGACGTATCGGCTGAACTCAATGGCTACTTTGCCGACACCGGTGGAACCACTGTCATCCCGCCCACCACCCCGAAGAAGACGCGCCTGTGTCATGCAGCGCAGACCGCACTGACCGCGGCCATGAATGGCGCGCGCGCGGGGCAGCCGATCAACCTGATCGGCGCCGCCATCGAACGCACTGCCAAGTCCTACGGGTTCCGGGTTATCGAGAACCTCGGCAGCCATGGCGTCGGCCGCGCGCTGCACGAGGATCCGGAGCACATCGCCGGCTACTTCGACGCCTCGGACCGACGCATGCTGGAGGCAGGAATGGTCATCACCATCGAGCCCTTCCTGTCGACCCGTTGTCGCACCGTCACCGAGACTTCTGATGGCTGGACGTTGGCGGGCGCGCTTGGAAATCTCTCGGCTCAGTACGAGCACACGCTGATCATCACGAATGGCGCGCCTATCGTGGTCACTCGGTGCTGAGAGCGGGTGACGCCACCAAGTGCCGTTCACGCCTTGCCAGTTTCTCGCTACTGATGTGTTGTAAAGCAAGACATGCGTCGGATCGCCACCGACTTTCCAGGGATTCGAAATGCTCAACCGAAAACAACTGAAGCTGGCGGCTTGCCTGTGGCTTGCCGGCATGGCTGGGGTGGTGGCTCTTACGCTGACGGTGCTTCCCCAGCTCCTCGCGATGTCGCCTTCGCCGCTTCCGACGCCAGTCGCCGCTGCCGCCAGCATGCTGCAAAGCGCCGTACTTGTGGCTTTGGCGGTTTGGGCAGGTGTCGTGCTGGCACCGCCACTGGGCCTGCATGCGCCTGTTGCTGAGGCAGCGGTGGCGGGCACTGGCATATGGCAGGCGCTCAAGCCACAGATGCTCCCGGCAGCAGCGGTTGGGTTGCTGGTCGGTGGCCTGCTCACGGTGTTGACAAGCCATGCGCCGCAAGGCTTGAGAGCGTCGGGCGCGGTGTTCGAGATTCCTTTCGTGGCAAAGCTGCTTTACGGAGGAGTCACTGAGGAGATCCTGATGCGCTGGGGGCTGATGACAGCCTTGCTCTGGTCGCTCTGGCGCGTCCTGCAAAAGCGGGCCGGTCCCCCGAGAAGATCGCTCGTCTTCATGGCGATCGTGGTGGCTGCGCTCCTCTTCGGCGTGGGCCATCTGCCGTTGGTTATGGGAATGGGCGTGGAACTGAGCGGTCCTGTCGCCATGTTCATCATCGCTGCCAATGCGGTGCCAGGCATCCTGTTTGGCTGGCTCTATTGGCGGTGGGGGCTCGAGGCGGCGATGCTGGCCCATGCGATGTCCCATGCCACGGCCACCGTGGCCGCGCTCGCCCGGAGCGCGGCCTGACGCCGATGTTGAACGAGCGCTTCACCGGCCTGGGGAAGACTGCCTGCACCCGCGGACGACGCAAGCATCGTCCAGCAGGCCAGGCAACGTCTTGGCGCAGCGCATCAAGACAATGGCTTTGCGGCTGCCTGGGTGGAAGCATCCTGGGGGTAGCGGTGCGGATACAGCACGTTGAGCGGTTCTGACCGATCACCGTTCCCCTGGATATCGCCCGTGCGAATCGCTTCGGCAAGTTCTGCCCGTACCTCAGCGCGAGTCTTGCCCGGCTGCTGCACCTTGGCGGGGTAACGGCTCGGGTAGATCTCGCGGAGCGTTTCATTGCGATCACCAAACTGGATCTCGCCGTTCTGGATTGCTTCCTGCAGCTCGGCTTTCACCTGAGCGCGGGTCAGGCCCGACTGCGAGAAGGCGGACGAGGCCCCGGCCACGAGCAGGGCTGCGATGAGGATGTTTCTTTGATGTTTCATGATGTTCTGTGTCGGTGGTTATCAGTTCTCGAGGAAGTCGAGGAGATCCTTGTTGAAGCGTTCTTTGTGTGTGTCGGTCAAGTCATGCGGTGCGCCGGGGTAGACGATCAGCTTCGCCCCTTTGATCCGTGCAGCGGAAGCCTTGCCTGAGCTGTCGATCGGCACGATCTGGTCGTCGCTTCCGTGAATCACCAGCGTCGGCACATTGAACTTCTCCAGGTCCTTGCGGAAGTCGGTGGCCGAGAAGGCCGCAATCGAGTCGTAGGTGTTCTTGTGACCCGCCTGCATGCCCTGAGCCCACCAACTGTCAATGAGGCCCTTCGAGACCTTGGCGCCGGGGCGGTTGAAGCCGTAGAACGGGCCGGAGGCCAGATCGATGTACAGCTGCGAACGGTTCTCCAGCGACGCCTTGCGGATGCCATCGAACACCTCAAGCGGCAGGCCACCCGGGTTGTCTTTGGTTCGCAGCATCATGGGCGGCACGGCGCTGACCAGCACAGCCTTCTTGATCCGACCGGTCCCATGGCGACCGATGTAGCGCGCCACCTCGCCGCCGCCGGTGGAGAAGCCGACCGCGGTGACGTCCTTGAGGTCGAGCGCCTGAATCACGGCCGCCAGATCGTCGGCGTACTGGTCCATGTGATTGCCGTCCCAGGGTTGGCTGGAGCGACCATGCCCACGGCGGTCATGAGCGACCACGCGGTATCCCTTGGCGGCCAGGAAGATCATTTGCGATTCCCAGCTGTCAGAGCTCAGCGGCCAACCATGGCTGAACGTGACGACCGGACCATCCTTCGGGCCCCAGTCCTTGTAGTACAGACGCACGTTGTCGCGGGTCACGACGTAGTTGCCATCGATGGTGGCCGTGGCGGCCGCCGGCGTGGGTACCGGCTGAGCGGCGTGCGCGGTGGAGGCAGATTGCAGCGCCATGGCGAGCACCGTGGTGGCGAGGATGCGGGTGTTGACTTTCATGGGTTCGTGTCCTGTTGAAGCTTGCGGGGTGCTCAGGTCAATCGGCGATGACCAGCTTGACGTCGATGTTGTTGCGCGTCGCATGGGAGTAGGGGCAGACGATGTGGGCCTGGCCGACCAGCGACTGCAGAACGGCTCGATCGATGCCAGGCGCTGCAATGGTCAGTTCGGCCTCGATGCCAAAGCCGGTGGGGATCTGCCCGATACCGACTTTTCCGGTGACCGTCGTGGCGGCGGGCAGCGAGACTTTTTCGCGGCCTGCAACAAACTTGAGTGCGCCCAGGAAGCAGGCCGAATAGCCCGCGGCGAACAGCTGCTCCGGGTTGGTGCCGGGGCCGCCAGCGCCGCCCAGCTCACGCGGGGTGGACAACGGGATGTCCAGAACGCTGTCGGACGAGGTGGCGCGTCCCTCGCGGCCGCCCGTGGCGGTGGCGGTGGCTTGGTAAAGGATCTTCTCGATGGTCATGGCAAGGGTTCCTGGTTGGGGTCGTAAGGGCCGGACAGCTGTTGTCCGGTGAGACGTACTGTGCCCCGCAGGACAGGACGATGGGTGATATAAAGTGCTTGTTACTTAACCAAGAGTACTGAATGAGCGATCGACTGGCGGCCTTGATGGCGCACTTCCCCGTGTCAGCACAGGTGTTCAACGCCGGGCCCCTGTGCGGGATCAACACCCTGGAAAGTGACGGCACCCACGGTCAGTTGCACCTGGTGCGCAGCGGCACGGCGACGGTCAGCCATGGCAGATCAACGCTGCAGATCGACAAGCCCAGCGTGCTGCTGTTTCCGCGGCCGCTGACGCATCGCTTCACCTCCGATGCCGAGCACGGCGTGGACGTGGTGTGCGCGAACCTGTCGTTCGATGGTGGTGCGGACAACCCGATCGCGTCGGCCTTGCCGGAGGTCGTCTGCCTGCCGCTGGAGGAAATCGGTGGGGCCGCGCCTGTGCTGACGTTGCTGTTCGAAGAGGCTTTCGAGCAGCGTTGCGGGCGCACCGCATTGGTCGAAAGGCTGTTCGAGGTGGTGATGATCCAGATACTTCGCCAGCTGATGGAGAGTGGCGAGGTGAAAGGTGGCTTGCTTTCAGGGTTGTCTCATCCGAGGCTGCGACATGCGCTGGTGGCGATGCACGAAGAGCCCGCCAAGGAATGGACACTCCATGAACTGGCTGGCGTTGCAAACATGTCGCGCAGCGTGTTCGCCTCGACGTTTCGCTCGATCGTCGGCATCACGCCGGGACAGTACCTTCAGGGCTGGCGCGTGCGGATGGCGCAATTGGCGCTGCGGCGCGGACGTCCTTTGAAGCTGATCGCTGTCGAGGTCGGATACGGCAGCGAGGCTGCGCTCTCTCGGGCCTTCAAGGCCCAAACCGGGCAATCACCCCGGGAGTGGAGAAACCTTGTGCCTGTAGCGACCGGCTCCTAGAAGAAGACAAGCGCTGGAGGCGGCCCACGGCCCATGCAATCCTCATCCGGCGGCAGCGCTAGCCAGACTCTCACGCAGACGTGGAACCAACCAGTCGAGCAGCGCGCGCACGCGGGTCGACATCAAGCGGTCCGGCCGGTACAAGACGTGTACGGGCAGCGGATCGACTTCGTATCCACGAAGCACTTCCTTCAACGCACCCGACTCGAGACCGGCGCGCGCTTGGTAGTGCAGCAGCGACACGCACCCCAGCCCGGCGATGCTGGCATCGATTGACGCTTCGATCTGGTTTGTCACGAACACCGGCGCCACCGGCACCCTGACGGTACGGCCGGCGACCTTGAAGCGCCAGTCCGGGTTTGCACCGTTGCCCTTGAAGCCGATGCAGCGGTGCTTCAACAAGTCCGACGGTTCCCTGGGCGTGCCGTGACGGCGAAGGTAAGCGGCGCTGGCACAACAAACCCGTCGCACTTTGCCCAGAGGAATGGCGACCAGCGACGAGTCCGGCAGCTCCCCGATACGAACCGCGAGATCGAGCCCTTCTTCCAGCAGATCGACGACACGGTCCAGCAGCAGCAACTCCACCGACAGGTCCGGGTGCTGCTTGAGAAATGACGTGACCAGCGGCGCCACGTGCAGCCGGCCGAAGGTGACGGGCGCCGTCAACACCAGCCGCCCACTCAGGGAGGCTTTCTGAGCACCCAAAGCCGCATCGGCTTCGTCCACGGCCGCGAGGATCTGGCGGCACCGTTGCGCATAGTCACGGCCCTCGGCGGTCAGTGACAGACGCCGGGTGGTCCGGTTCAGCAACCGCGTACCGAGCGATTGCTCGAGTGCGGCGAGCGAGCGCACCACCGACGTCAGCGACGTACCCGCCGCGTCCGCGGCCGCGGTGAGGCTACCGCCGTCGACGATGCGAACGAAGGTCGCCATTGCCCTGAGTTTGTCCATGGCCTCTCGATTGGTGCGTTCACCGCACTTGTCATGTGCGAAGTGGTCTATTTATTGTATTTGCCGCGATAACGATCATGGCGGCATGAACACCAGACCACCTACCCAATCGACTTGCCCCGCGTATGCCACGGCGTACGAACACGTCGGCATCCGCGTTTCAAACCCTGAGTCGGCCCGCCGCTTCTACGAGCGCCTGGGTTTTCACGAGGAGATCCGTTTCGACGACTACGCCAATGAGATGGCAACGCCTGCGGGTGTGCGCATCAACCTGATCTTCAACGGCACGGCACGCGCCGACGTGCGAAACGTGCTGCAGGACGAGCCCATGAAGTGGCCTGGCGTGACCCACGTCGCGTTCGTCGTCGACGACCTCGACGCCCTGGTGAACTGGCTCAACGAAGCCGGCATCGCCATCACCGAAGGGCCTGAGCCGATCGGGCCGCGCCGCGTGGGCCTGTTCATCCGCGACCCGGACGGCAACGTGCTCGAGTTCAATCAACTGCTGTGAGGCTTGCATCATGATGAAGCTCTACGATGTTGAACTGTCGGGCAATTGCTACAAGGTCCGGCTCTTCGCAGCGCTTGCCGGGATTCCCCTGGAAATTCGTCCTGTTGACCTGGCGGCTGGCGAGCACAAGGGCGAGCCGTTCCTCGCCTTGAACCCGTGGGCGCAGGTGCCGTTGCTGGTCGACGGCGACGTAACGCTGCGCGACTCGCATGCCATCCTCGTGTACCTCGCATCGCGCAGTGGTGCAATGGCATGGTGGCCGAGCGACGCTGCGTCCCAAGGCCGGATCGTGCAATGGCTGTCCACGTCAGCCGGTGAGATTCAGAGTGGCCCGGCCTCGGCACGCCTGGTCCAGAAGTTCGGATACGAGCTGGACAAGCCGCAAGCCCTGAAGCGCAGTGCGTCCATCCTGCGGTTGATCGATGAGCACCTGGCACGCAACGACTGGCTCGAACTGAACCGTCCGACCCTTGCCGACTGCGCCGTCTTCCCGTACGTGGCCTGGGCACCGGAAGGCGGTGTCAGTCTCGAGCCATACCCTGCGATCCAGGCCTGGATTGCGCGGATCAAAGCCCTGTCGGGTTTCCTTCCCGCGCCCGGTATCTAGGCTGTTGCACGACGGTGCCTGCCACCAAGACAAGTCCTTCGGCAAGCCAGCGCAGGCGATCCGGGTACCTCGACAAGGCGCGTGGCGGCAGCCCGGATCCGTTGCGCCCTCCTGGCGATGCGACCGGCTTGAATACCCGACAGCACTGATTGGTTGGAAATGTGACTGAATAGTCACGTTTTGCCCTTTTCAGATTAGGATGCGTTGGTCCGATCCACCCCGCCCCGGCATTGGGGGCGCGGGATGGCGGCCGGACTGCTCCGCCTGTGGCGCATCGCATGGCGCGCCCGGCGTTGATCGTGGAACCCTCCCTCATCCGTCCCATCTGTCACTGGAGATCGTCATGAAGAAGACCCTGATCGCTTCCCTGCTCGCGTTTGGTGCCATGGCCGCAGCACACGCGAAGGACATCGTCGACACCGCCGTCTCGGCCGGTTCGTTCAAAACCCTCGTCGCCGCTGTGCAGGCCGCGGGCCTGGTGGACACGCTCAAGGGCCCGGGCCCGTTCACCGTGTTCGCGCCGTCCGACGAGGCCTTTGCGAAGATCCCCAAGGCGCAACTCGACGCGCTGTTGCAGGACAAGGCCAAGCTGACGGCGGTGCTGACCTACCACGTCGTGCCAGGCAAGGTGATGGCAAAGGACGTGAAGGCCGGCAAGGTCAAGACCGTGCAGGGCGGCGAGATCACCGTCGGCACCATGGGCGGCGTCACGGTGGACAACGCCAAGGTCGTGGCCACCGACGTGGCGGCCAGCAATGGCGTCATCCACGTGATCGACTCGGTCATCATGCCCAAGTAAGCGAGCACCGGCGCGCGAGGGCCGCGGCCCTCGCGCGTCCGGGCACATTCACCCCTGGGCGAGGCCGATGTTCAGACAACTCACCGCGCTGCTTGGTTTCGTGCTGCTGACCGCTGCCGCAGGGGCGATCGGGGGTTTGGCGTCGGTCAACGCCGCCACCTTCTACGCTGCACTGGACAGGCCCACGTGGGCGCCGCCCGCCTGGTTGTTCGGGCCCGTGTGGACCGTTCTCTACACCTTCATGGCCGTGGCGGCCTGGCTGGTGTGGCGCGTGCGTGGTTGGGACCATGCCGCCAGCGCCCTGTGGTTGTATGCGGTGCATCTGGTGGTGAACGCGCTCTGGAGCTGGCTGTTCTTCGCGTGGCAGTTGGGTTTCTGGGCCTTCTTCGGCTCGGTGGCACTTTGGCTGATGGTGGGTGCTACCGCAGCGTCGTTCTGGTCTTACCGGCGCCTTGCCGCTCTGTTGCTGTTGCCGTACTGGGCGTGGGTGACGTTTGCCACCGTGCTGAGCTGGTCGCTCTGGCAGCGCAACCCGGCGCTCCTGGGCATCTGAGGCGTCCGCACATGAGCGCGGTGGTCTGGCTCAAACGCGACCTGCGCTGGCGCGACCACGCGCCGCTGGCCGCAGCCGCCGCTCACGAGGGCGCCATCGCGCTGTATGTGATCGAGCCCGCCTGGTTGGCCAGCCCGACTTTCGATCCGCAGCACCTGGCCTTCGCCCTGGCCAGCCTGGGCGAGTTGCGCGCGCAACTGGCAGCGCGTGGCCTGCCCCTGCTCGTGAGGGTGGGCGATGCTGTCACGGTGCTCGCGCAACTGCGCGTCGAGCACCCGTATCGCTTCCTGCTCAGCCATGAGGAAACCGGTGAGGGCTGGACCTACGCGCGCGATCGCGCGGTGAGCGCCTGGTGCCGCACGCAAGGAGTGGCCTGGCTCGAATGGCCGCAGACCGGTGTGGTACGCCGCCTGCGCCAGCGCGATGGTTGGGCGGCCCGCTGGAATGCGCGCATGGACGCGCCCGAGGTATCGATGCCTCAAGGCTTTTGCGGTGGCCGTGCCGACCTGGACGATCTGCCCACCTTGGCCGCGCTCGGCGTGGCGTCTCCCCGTCCCTTGCCCGCTGCCGGTGAAGCCGCGGCCTGGACGGTGCTGAACGACTTTCTGGGCGGCCGTGGCCGGGACTACCGACGCGCGCTCTCCAGCCCGCTCACCGCGGCCGAGGGCTGCAGCCGCCTGAGCCCGCACCTGGCCTTCGGCACGGTGTCGATGCGCTGCGTGCACCAGGCCACCGAAACCTCCATTGCCCACACCGACGATCGCGCGCTCGCCCACGCCCTGCGCGGCTTTGCGGGGCGCTTGCGCTGGCATTGCCACTTCATGCAGAAGCTCGAGGACGAGCCCGCGATCGAAGAGCGCAATTTCGCGCGGGCGTACGACGGCTTGCGCGAAAGCGACTTCAACCGCGAGCGTTTCGAGGCCTGGTGCGAGGGGCGCACCGGCTTCCCGATGGTGGATGCCTGCATGCGCAGCCTGCGCGCCACCGGCTGGTTGAACTTCCGCATGCGCGCCATGCTGGTCAGCTTCGCGGCCTACCACCTGTGGCTGCATTGGCGTGAGCCTGGCCAGTTCCTCGCGCGGCAGTTCCTCGACTACGAACCCGGCATTCACTGGAGCCAGATGCAGATGCAGAGCGGCACCACCGGCATCAACACGTTGCGCATCTACTCGCCCAGCAAGCAGGCCGCCGATCACGACCCGCAGGGCGTGTTCATCCGACGCTGGCTGCCCGAGTTCGGCACGCCCGCGTACCCGAAACCCATCGTGGACGAGCGCGCCGCGCTGGCCTTTGCCAAGGAGCGCCTGTACGCGCTGCGCGCCACGCCCGAGGCGCGCGCCGAGGCCGATGCGGTGCAGCAGCGCCACGGCTCGCGCAAGGCCGGGCTGCCGCCGACGACGCGCCGTGCACGCGCACGCAAGGTGGCCGATGAGGCGCCGGCGCAGCAGGATCTTTTCCGATGAAAGACGACAAGGGCTTCAAAGGCAACAAGCGCGCACTGCCCGCCAAACCGTGCGCCGTCTGCGGGCGGCCCATGAGCTGGCGCCGCGCCTGGGCGAAGAACTGGGACGCGGTGCTGTACTGCTCCGACGCCTGCCGCCGCCGCAAGGGAGGCACATGACC
>VFQO010002050.1_pt1 | contig 13296 bp, 11 predicted proteins | sample 3512331 | NCBI WGS metagenome assembly VFQO01 (sample SAMN10412371, study PRJNA504923) | tailings metagenome | isolation source: Replicate 3 from Balatoc abandoned mine | place: Philippines: Itogon, Benguet | collected 2017-08-28
GTTTTCGATGCTTCCTCCGTATTCATCTGTCCGATGATTGGAAGTGCTATTGAAGAATTGGTGAAGCAGGTAACCGTTGGAAGAGTGGATTTCCACTCCATCAAAACCTGCTTCCATGGCATTTTTCGCTCCGTTTTTGAAATCAGCGATAGTCTGCTTGATTTCTTCCAAAGTCATCTCCTTGGCAGTGACTGTATCTTTGAAGCCTTGAGGAGTGTAGGACTTGGAGTTTGGATTCGTGGCGGAAGCTGACAATGGCAATTCTCCACCATGGAAATCTGGATGGGACATACGACCTACGTGCCAAAGCTGAATGAAAATATGTCCTCCAGCCTCGTGAACATCCTGGGTTACATTCTTCCAAGCTTCCGTTTGTGCTTCCGAATAGATTCCCGGCGTGTTGATATATCCTACGGCTCTGGGCGAAATCTGAGAACCCTCAGAAATAATCAGTCCTGCCGATGCACGCTGGGCGTAATATTTTGCATGGATATCAAAAACTTTATTCTCCGCATTATTGGCTCGGCTTCGGGTCATTGGAGCCATCCAAACTCGGTTTTTCAACTGTAAATCTCCCACTTTTATGGGTTGCAAAAGCGCTTGTGTTGTACTCATGATAGTTTTTTGGTTTCAAAATTCAATGTCTATACAACTAAAGTGGGGTGTTCGAAGTTCAGTGCTTTGTGAAGTTTTGTATATTAAAGTGTCAAATCACCCCTGACAATGGACCCAACCCTAATCGTAATTTCTGGTGCTGCCAGTGGCATCGGACTTCAGCTCGCACGCTATTTTCAAAATCAAAATGTGCCTTTGGTTTTAGTGGATCTAGATGAAAATCAATTGAGTAATCATTTTTCCTCGTGCGCTGCTTGCCACCAGATCATTGGTGACGTTTCAGTTGAGAAAACATGGCAAAACGCAATCGAAAAGGCCAAAGAAATTCATCTTCCCATTTCTCATCTGATAAATTGTGCGGGAGTGATTCGACCAGGATTTTTGTCGGATTACGCCATTTCGGACATTGATTATCATCTCGATATCAATACCAAAGGGAGTATCCTAGGCACCACGATCATTGGTCGGGAGATGAAGTTTCAGGAGTTTGGGCATATTATTAATGTTTCCTCTTTGGCAGGCTTGGCGCCTGTTTCAGGGCTGAGTTTGTATGTAGCATCCAAATTTGCCGTGCGGGGATTCACTTTGACAGTGGCTTCTGAATTGCGTGAGTTTGGAGTGGATGTGAGTGTGATTTGCCCGGATTTGGTCAATACACCGATGCTGGATTTGCAGTTGAATTATCCCGAGGAAGCAAAATTGACTTTTAGCGGACCGTCAAAAATTCTTCAACCCGAAGATTTGGTATGGGAGATTCTCAAGCTAATGGCCAATCCCAAACTCCAAGTGACAGTTCCCGCTTCTCGAGGATTGCTGGCAAAAATCGCCGGGGCTTGGCCAGCTTTCGCAGAGATTTTCAGAAATTCCTTGGAGAAAAAAGGAAGAAAAAATCTTCAAAAGCTACGTAAGTAACCGATTTTGAGTGATTAACACTTTTTAATACGATAATTATCGTATTTATTTTGAAATTACGATTGCCTTCGTATAACTTTGGTACGAAAGATATCGTAATTACGCTCATGAACAAACCAACTGAAGCCGAACTGGAGATATTATCCATTCTCTGGGAACTCAAGGAAGCCAGTGTCCGCCAAGTCCACGAGCGACTGTCCGAGACCAAAGATACAGGCTATACCACTACGCTCAAGATCATGCAGATCATGCATGCCAAAGGAATGCTCGCCCGTGATGAACAAAACCGCACGCATATCTATCGCCCACTGGTCAAGCAGGGAGATACTCAAAAGTCCCTCTTGAAAAATTTACTTTCCACAGCATTTGGAGGATCCTCCAAATCTCTGGTCATCCAGGCTTTGGGTCAAGACAAACCATCAAAGGAGGAAATGGATGAAATCAGAGCTTTTCTCGACAACCTAGAAAATGATAACCGATGAAATCGAGCATATCGGAAGGGGCACATCCTTCTATGATTTTAAGTCAAGCGAGATTCCATATGGCCTTAAAGAAAAAATTATAATCATATGACACTTTTAAATGATTGGATCTCAGAAGAGTTGCTCAAGGCCCTTGGTTGGACCTTGGTTCACTCACTTTGGCAGCTGATCTTGGTAGCGGGGATTTTATGGATCGTTTTGCATCTGGTCAAAAAATCCAGCCCTGCATTGAAGTATGGACTTTCTGTTGGAGCATTGGTGGTATCGTTCGTTTTGACTTTGGTCACTTTTGGGTATGAATGGTCACAGTCCGTTGCCTCTTCTGGATTTACTTTTGATGAGTCGCAATTGCTCCTGTTCGCATTTGATCCAGACCTTCAGGAAGTTACTTTCGAAAGCAGAACCGCCCAAATCATGGCTTGGATAGACCAAAACCTGCCGATTCTGGTCAATTTCTGGTTTTTTGGTTCGCTCTTATTCCTTTTTCGATTGTTAAATAGCCTGTCTGAAATTCGAAATTTCCGCAAAAGTGCATCCCTCCTCCAAGACTTTGAACTGGAGAAAATAACCTATCGACTCATGGGCAAGCTTGGAATCAATCGCTCGGTGCAGCTTCGAAGCAGTGCTATCGCTCAGTCGCCTTTGACGTTTGGCACCGTCAAGCCGGTGATTTTGCTTCCCGCAGCCTTGATTTTTCAACTCAGCCCTGCTCAGTTGGAGGCGATTATAGCCCATGAACTAGCCCACGTAAAGCGAAATGACTACCTCAGCAACTTGCTTCTATCGGGTCTGGAGATCCTGTTTTTCTTCCATCCCTGCTATTGGTGGATGAGTCAGACAGTCAAAGAATTAAGAGAAAATGCCGCTGATGATTTGGCCATAAAAGCCGGAATCGAACCAAAGGTTCTGGCAACTAGCCTCGCCGAGGTCCTCAATTTTGCGAAGCAAAATCCTCCTGAGCTCGCACTCGCCGCCGGGAAAAAACGAAACCCAACCCTGCTTCGAATCAAGCGAATGCTGGGCTATCCAACCGAAAACTATCCACAAACCCCTATTATTTCCCTACCCATGCTACTTACTCTATTCCTCAGTGCAGGCCTGATGGCCAGCGCTCAGCAAGACGCTCCCAAACCTATTGAGCCTGTGGTTCAAAAAAGTGATGCAATTTCTATCCAATCTGCTTTTGAACCGCTTGCTATCGCAGACACAATTCCGGATAAGCCAAAACCCGCTCCAGAAGCTCCAAAAGAAGCCAAAGTCGCCTCTGAAAATTTGATGATCTTTAGCGGAGAAGACGGATTTGCCTATAAAATCAAAGGCGATACCTTGATTTTCAAAAGTGACACCGTGCTTCTTTCGGGGAAAACTAGAGAGGCCTTGCAAAAACTTCAGAATATCGAAAAAAGCACCTTTCCGCCTCTAGATTTTCCTGTTGCACCAGATATGCCCACAATTGCACTGGGCGAAGTACCCTTATTCCACCTGGAGGACATGCCGCCTATGCCTCTATTGGAAATGGAAGAATTCCCTGTATTTCTTGATCCTAAGGATATGCCCATGCTTATTCCGATGGATGAAGGGTTTCCTCGCTTTTACTTCCGAACCGATACTTCGAAATTGAGTAAAGAGGAACAAAAACAGTGGTCAGAAAAAATGAAAAAATGGTCAGCGGAGATGGAAAAACGCTCCGAAGAATGGGCTGCTCGATGGAAAGAAAATGCAGCGGAAAGAGAGGCAAAGATCGAGGCTTGGCAAAAGGAAATGGAGCCCAAAATGAAGGAATTCGAGGAAAAAATAAAGGCCTGGCAAGAAGCTCAAGGTCCGAGGTTGAAGGAGTTCGAAGAAAAAATGAAGGCTTGGCAGGAATCTCAGGAGCCGAAAATGAAAGAATTTGAACTTCGAATGAAAGAGTGGGAGGCGGCTCAAAAACCAAAAATGGAAGAGTTTCAAAAGAAAATGGAAGCTTGGCAAAAAGAGCATCAAGCCCGCATAGAGGAGTTCCAAAAACTGCTCAAAGAGGAGCTCCAAAAGCAAAAAGACGATCAGTAATGTGTGTTGTTACTTTCAAAAAGACCTGTCCGATTGGGCAGGTTTTTTTGTTTTTTGACCTTGGTGCCGATTTTTTATGGGATTTCCTCCCACTTTTTGAGAAAGGTTTCTTGAGGGAGTATTGAAATGAATTCCTGAAACACTCAAAATCGGCCAAATTTCGCTGTTTTGGCAGATTTTTTTGATGAGATTTTCCTTCCTTAACCACTTGAAAATCAATAAAAATTTTCCTGATTTTTTTGAAAAAATATTGGGATGGAAAATTCTTTTGGCTACTTTTAATTCAAAGTGGGAAAAAGTGGGGGAAAGTGGTAGAAAGTGAATTTCATTTTCTTACTTTTGTCTCTACAGAAAACTCTACAAAACTGAGTTCAAAGCAATGTTCAACAGTCAATACGATAGCAAGCTGGATCCTAAGGGACGTCTGGTATTGCCGGCTAAAATCAAGTCGGCGATTCCGGAGGCCAATGGGCAGACTTTGATGCTGCGGATGGCAGAGGACAAATGCCTTGCGCTCTATCCTATGGTGGAGTACAAAAAGCTGGAGAATCAGATCAAGTCTCTGAACATCAACAACCCCGAGCAACGGATGCTGCAAAGGTCATTTTTCAATTCTGTCGTCGAAGTCGAATTGGATGCTGCTGGGAGACTCTTGATTCCGAAGCTTTACCAAACCTATGCCAGTCTGGACAAAGACGTAGTAGTAGTCGGCATGGGGCCTCGCATCGAACTCTGGAATCCCGACAACTATCTCAAGCATATCATCAAGGATCCGGCGGACTTGTCCAGCCTGATGGAAAAGTATCTCTCCTAAGCGCTATGACAGAGTCTGTGTACCATATCCCAGTGATGCTTGCCCAATGCACTGAAGGCTTGGCTATTAATCCCAACGGGATCTATGTCGATGTCACTTTTGGTGGAGGTGGTCATTCACGGGAGATTTTAAAACACCTGGAAAAGGGGCATTTGTATACTTTTGATCAGGATGCCGATGCGGTGGCCAATGCTCCCGAGGATAGTCGGTTTACCTTGATTCAGGCCAATTTCAGAGATATCAAGCGGTATCTCAGACTGTATGGGGTGAAGCAGGTGGACGGAATTTTGGCTGATTTGGGTATTTCCTCACATCAGATTGATGAGGCAAGTCGGGGGTTTTCGACCCGGTTTAGCGGGAGTTTGGATATGCGGATGAATCAGTCGGCTGAGCTTACGGCTAAGGATGTGCTCAATACCTACGAAGAGGGACAACTCCATAAAATCTTAGGAATGTATGGAGAGGTGAAAAATGCTAAAACCTTGGCCCAAGCCATCGTAGCTGAGCGCGCCGCAAAACCATTTGATACGACAGAAGGCTTTACGGCCTTTTTGAAAAAATATGCCCCGCGTGGCAAGGAGTTTAAATACTTCGCTCAGGTATTTCAGGCACTTCGGATTGAAGTGAATGATGAAATGGGGGCTTTGGAAGAAATGCTGTTGAGTGCAATAGAATTGCTCAAGCCGGGAGGAAGGCTCGTGGTGATGAGCTATCACAGTCTGGAGGATCGTCCGGTGAAAAATCTGATCACCAAGGGCAAATTCCAAGGCGAAGTCGAAAAGGACTTCTACGGAAATCTCCTTCGGCCGCTAGAGCCGATCAGTAGAGGAGCAATCGTAGCGGACGAAGCTGAAGTAGCGGCTAATCCGAGAGCAAGAAGTGCCAAGTTGAGAATAGCAGAAAAGAAAGGAAAATGAGTCAGAACACCTTTAAGAAAAAGCTGAAGTCCGGGAACAGCCCAAAAGGAGGTCCCCGGAAGACTATTTTCTCCTGGATCGAGGAAAAGCTAAACGTGACCGCGATCCTAGGTGAAGGCGTGCCGGTTCAGCTCGTGCCTCCGGTTGCCTTTTTGGTCATTCTTGCTTTGTTCTACATCTACAGCAATCACCGTGCGGAAAGCATGGTGCGCAAAATCGAAAAAGCCCAACAGGAAGTGGAAGATCTGCGAGCAGATGTCACCACCCTGGAAGCCGAGTACATGCAAAGCAGCATGCAGTCCCAAGTGGCCAAGCGTGCGGCAAGCTTAGAAATCTATGAACTAAATCAGCCACCGATCAAAATCGAGGTAAAAAAGTGAATATCAAACGCTCCATAGTGCTCCGTGTCAGGGTGGTCTTCATCCTAGTGGCTGTGGTTGCCTGTGCGATTCCTTATAAGATTTTTATGGTGCAGGTGCAGGAGGGAGATAAGTGGAGAGCCAAGGCCGAGCAGGTCAACTTCCAATACCGGGAAGTGCCTGCTACCCGAGGCAATATTTATGCTACTGACGGAAGTCTTCTGGCCACCAGTTTGCCGTTTTACCGAGTAGCGCTCGATCCGACCGTAGCAGATCAAGCTAAATTCAAATCGGGACTCGATTCACTTTCGCGATTGCTTTCTGGACATTTCAAAGATAAATCCGCTACAGCCTACAAGCGAATGATCCAAGATGCCCGAGGAGACAAGAAGCGGTATATTATCCTCAATCGTACGCAAATCGGCTATCAGGATATGCAGAAAATGTCCCAATGGCCGATCTTCAGAGATGGCCGTATGGGCGGTGGGGTGATTTTTGAAAAGGTGGAAAAGCGCTATCGTCCATTTAATTCTTTGGCGAGTCGAACTGTCGGTTTTCTTACTGAGGATGAAAAAGGAGCCGGTTTGGAGTATTCTTTCAATAACTACCTCAAAGGTCAGGACGGGAAAGCCTTGTTTCAAAGATTGGCTGGCGGAGTATGGAAGCCGGTTTTTGATGCAGAAGATATCAAGCCGGAAAACGGATATGATATCTATACCACCCTTGATGTCAATATTCAAGATGTGGCAGAAAATGCACTGCGAAAGCAACTGGAGGATCGTGATGCGGCTTTTGGGTCGGTGATTGTGATGGAAGTGAAGACTGGGCATATCAAAGCCATGTCCAATCTTCAGAAAAACAAAAGTGGTCGAGGCTATTCCGAAAGCTACAACTATGCCGTAGGTGACATCGGCAATACGGAACCGGGATCTACGTTCAAGCTTCTTTCCATGCTGGCGCTCTTGGAAGAAAATAAAATCGGACTCAATGAGATGATCGAGACCGGAAATGGCGCGCATCGGTTCTATAATCAGACGATGTATGATGCCAAGCATGGTGGATATGGTACTATCACCATTCGTGAGGCATTCGAAAAATCTTCCAATGTAGCCATCTCCAAATTGGTGGATATGCATTTTGGCTCCAGTCCTTCCAAGTTTATGGCCTACATGGAAAAGACCGGTTTGGCACAGCCTTTTGACCTTCAGCTAGCTGGAGAGGGTAAACCTTTTTTCAAAAAGCCGGGAAGCAAAACCTGGTACGGTACCTCCTTGCCTTGGATTTCTATAGGCTATGAATCCAAGCTCAATCCAATCCATACACTGGCCCTCTATAATGCTGTCGCCAACGACGGAAAAATGGTCAAACCGCTTTTTGTAAAAGCCATCGGCAAAGGAAATCAGGTCGAAAAAACATTCGATACGGAAGTGATGCGAGACCGGATTGCCTCCGAAAAAACCATCAAGCAACTCAGAGAATTGCTCGAGGGAGTGGTGCTGAGAGGCACTGCCAAAAACATCCTCAACGATAATTACAGTATCGCCGGTAAGACAGGGACAGCCCAGAAAATAGTGAATGGCAAATATACCGAAACCTATTATACCAGTTTTGCGGGCTATTTCCCGGCAGATCGACCCAAATACAGTATGATCGTGGTCATTGACAGTCCGAAAGGTATCGCAGCCTACGGAGGGGATGTTTCTGCTCCGGTATTTAAAGAGATAGCAGATCGGATTTTTGCACTGGATATGGAGCTGAATCCCATCGATCAGAGCAAAATTTTCCGAGCTGAAAATGAAAAATCTCAGGTCCCAGTCATTTATGCTGGAAAGGGAGAGGATCTACAGGGAATTTTTGAAAAACTCGAGCTTCCTGTCAAATCACCTGCCTCTGAGGATTGGGTGAAAGCTAGTGCGTCCGAGCAGACTTCCAAACTGCAAGTCAATGATACAGAAAGCCCAATAGTGCCCGATGTATCCGGTATGCCTCTTCGAGATGCGCTTTTCATCCTCGAAAACAAAGGAATCAAAGTCAATTACATAGGAAGCGGTCACGTGCAGGAGCAATCTATTTCTCCCGGCACCAAGCTCGCTCCCAACCTCACCATCAATCTGGTATTAGGCTAAATGAAAGTACTCAAGGACATATTATATAAGGTATCCCTCACCTCGACTACCGGTGATATGGAAGTCGATGTGAAAGATATCGTCTTTGACAGCAGGAAAGCGGGGAAAGGATCAGCCTTCGTTGCCATCAAAGGAACTCAGGTCGATGGCCATGAATATATCGCCGCTGCGCTGGAAAAAGGAGCTACGATAATTGTATGTGAAATTTTGCCACAGGAAATGATTCCGGGCATTACTTACGTGCAGGTCATCAATTCCGCCAAAGCGCTTGGCATCATGGCGGCTAATTATTTCGGAAATCCCTCTGATAAAATCAATGTAGTGGCGGTCACAGGCACCAACGGCAAAACCACCACAGTCACCTTGCTTCATCAGCTATTTGTGGCGATGGGCTACAGCACGGGATTGCTTTCGACAGTCGAAAACAAAATCAACAATGAAGTCATCCCGGCTACACATACCACGCCTGACTCAGTCAGTGTTCAGGCACTCCTAAGACAAATGGTCGATGCGGGTTGTACGCATTGCTTTATGGAGGCGAGTTCACACGCTATCGTGCAGGAGCGAATTTCCGGATTGAAGTTGATTGGTGCTGTTTTTACCAATATCACTCACGATCATCTAGACTATCATGGCACCTTTGACGAGTACATCAAAGCCAAAAAGAAGCTCTTTGATGAATTGCCAAAGGATGCTTTTGCACTAGTCAATGCAGATGATAAGCGTGGAATGGTGATGCTTCAAAATTGCAAAGCCACCCATCAGACTTTTGCGCTGAAATCATCCGCGGACTTCAAAGCCAAGATCATTTCCAATACACTTGAAGGACTCGAACTCGACATCAACGGCAAGTTGACTTGGTTTCGATTGATCGGTTCATTCAATGCATATAATATTTTGGGAGTGCTCGGAGTGGCGGTTTTGCTTGGAGAGGATGAGGACGAGGTATTGACGGCTCTTTCTGCCATCCGTGGAGCCAAAGGTCGATTTGACCGGATAGCTATCGGAGGCATCGTGGCGATCGTGGATTATGCGCATACTCCTGATGCCCTCGAAAATGTCCTCAAGACTATCAATGGAGTCCGTGGCGGTAATGAGCAACTGACCACCGTGGTGGGTTGCGGCGGCAATCGGGACAAAACCAAAAGACCTGCCATGGCCAAAATCGCTGTTACCGAAAGTGATAAGGTGATCTTGACCTCAGACAATCCTCGATTCGAGGAGCCGATGGATATCCTCCGGGATATGCAGGCTGGAATCGGTCCTAGTGAAATGAGAAAAACCCTCACCATCGAGGACCGGCGAGAAGCTATCAAAACTGCAGTCATGATGGCCAAGCGCGGGGATATCATCCTGATCGCTGGCAAAGGACATGAAGACTATCAGGAAGTGAAAGGCGTGAAGCATCACTTTGACGATGCGGAAGTCGTAACCGAATACCTAAATCTATTCACAGGACAATAAACGTATGCTTTATCCCATTTTTGACTACCTAGATCGAGTGATGGATATCCCGGGAACCGGGGTGTTCCGATACATCTCGTTCCGTGCGGGGATGGCGGCTGTTCTGTCCTTGATCATCACCATCACCTTTGGTCACCGTATTATCAACTGGATCCGCAATCGGCAGATAGGAGAGACGGTTCGTGACCTGGGGCTCGAAGGCCAAACTCAGAAAAAAGGCACTCCGACTATGGGGGGCTTGATGATGATTGCTGCGATTTTGGTGCCGACCCTTCTTTTTGCCAATTTGAATAATATCTATATCATCCTTCTCCTGGTCTCCACGGTTTGGTTGGGATTGATTGGGTTTTTGGATGATTACATCAAAGTATTCCGAAAGAATAAGGACGGTCTAAAAGGTCGGTTTAAAATTGTGGGCCAAATCGGAATCGGGATCATCGTGGGGGTTACTCTTTATTATAATGATGACGTGGTGATTCGAGAGTTCTCTACCCCGGTTTCCGTAGAAAGCGGAATTGTCGAAACTCCGGCTTTCCAGGATGTCAAAGCGCTGAAAACCACCATTCCTTTCTTCAAAAACAACGAACTGAACTATGAGAATCTACTAGGATTTCTAGGAGATTCCATGACTCCGATTCTCTACATTTTGGTGGTGATTTTCATCATCACGGCGGTGTCTAATGGAGCGAATATCACCGATGGAATCGATGGATTGGCAGCCGGGACCTCGGCGATTATTGGGTTGACCATTGCGATTTTTGCATACCTGAGTGGTAACGCTATTTTCTCCCAATACCTAAATATCATGTACATCCCCAACTCTGGGGAACTAGTGATTTTTGCCTCGGCGTTTATCGGCGCTTGTATCGGTTTCCTCTGGTACAATGCCTATCCGGCTCAGGTTTTCATGGGCGATACGGGTTCATTAATGCTCGGAGGAGTGATTGCGGTTCTGGCTTTGACGCTTCGCAAAGAGCTTCTGATTCCGATCATGTGCGGGATTTTCCTCATTGAAAATCTCAGCGTCATGATTCAAGTCTCCTATTTCAAATACACTCGAAAAAAATACGGCGAAGGGCGAAGGATTTTCCTCATGTCTCCGCTGCACCACCACTATCAGAAAAAAGGAATCCATGAAGCCAAGATCGTGACCCGATTCTGGATCGTGGGGATCCTTTTGGCAGTCATTACCCTAGCAACCCTAAAACTGAGATAACTTAACTATGAAACAAATAGCCATCCTCGGTGCCGGTGAAAGTGGATTGGGAGCAGCATTGCTCGCAAAGCGGGAGGGCTATAGAGTTTGGGTATCTGACATGGGGCAAATCGCCGATGAGCGAAAAAGTGTATTGACTCGGGCTGGAATCGGATTCGAAGAAGGTCAGCACACTGAGCAAAAGATCCTTTCCAGCGACTTGATCATCAAAAGTCCGGGTATTCCTGATAAAGCCCCATTGGTGAAAAAGGCGCATGAGGAAGGCATTCCAGTGATTGATGAATTGGAGTTTGCCTGTCGGTTTAGTGCCGGAAAAGTCATCGCGATTACCGGAACTAATGGTAAAACGACCACGACGCTTTTGACTTATCACCTGATGAAAGAAGCAGGGCTGGATGTGGGTTTGGCCGGAAATGTGGGCAAAAGCTGGGCTGGCCAATTGGTCGAAAAAGATCATGACTGGTGGGTGATCGAGACCTCGAGTTTTCAGATCGATGGTTTTGAGTGCTTCAAGCCAGAGATCGCTATTCTGACTAATATCACACCAGATCACTTGGATCGGTATGAGTACCAGTTGGACAACTACATTTTGTCCAAAATGAATCTGTTCAAAATGATGTCGGCCAGAGATAAGGCTATTTTCTATGCGGAGGATCCGCTCAGTCAAAAAGGTCTGGCGATGAAGCCCCAAAAAGCTACTCCATTTTGGATTTCTTTGAATGGTCCTCAATCAAACGGAGGGTTTTCGGATTTGACTTCATTGGACTTTGCCGTAGGCGGTAAAACTATCAATATCCCTGTTTCGGCGCTCCCGATTCAGGGCAAGCATAACATACTGAATGCCCTCTTTGCAGGTACTGCAGCCATTTTGGCTGGGGTAGTAGAGGAAAATCAGCTACTGGCTGGATTCCAGACATTCAAGAATGCGCCTCATCGGATGGAATTGATCCGCACGGTGGACGGTGTGGACTTTGTGAACGACTCCAAAGGCACCAATGTAGAATCGACCTTCTACGCTTTGGGAAGTTATGATCGGCCGATGATCTGGATAGCAGGAGGAGTGGACAAGGGCAATGACTATTCGGTCCTGGTTCCTTTGGTAGAAAATGGGAAAGTCAAAACGCTGATTTGCTTGGGCAAAGACAACGAAAAGTTGAAAAAGGCTTTTGGCGGAATAATTTCCGATATCCGAGAAACTCAATCCATCGCCGAAGCGGTGAATTGGGGACAGGAAATAGGGAAATCAGGCGAAGTGGTCTTGCTCTCACCGGCCTGTGCCAGCTTCGATTTATTTAAAAATTATGAGGACCGTGGCGAGCAGTTTCGTCAGGCGGTACTTGAACTGAACGGAAAGCAACACGCATGAATTCGCTGAAGACATGGATCGATGAGAATTTCAAGGGAGACCCAATCATCTGGGCCATCGTGATCTTGCTGTCTCTGTTCAGCATACTGGTGGTGTATTCCGCCACGGGCACTTTGGCCTACAAAACAGCAGGAGGAAATACCGAAACTTACCTGATCAAGCACTCTTTCTTAGTCTTTTTATCACTCTTTGTGATGTGGCTGGCTCATAAAATACCCTATAGAAAGTACGCGCTCTATGCCCGACTCTTCATGTATTTGTCGATTCCACTATTGGCGTTTACCTACTTCTTTGGCTCGAATATCAATGACGCCAATCGATGGATTACCATTCCGGTGATCAATCAGGCCTTCCAGCCATCTGATTTGGCCAAGCTTTCCCTAATCGCCGCGTTGGCAGCGATGTTGGCTAAGCGGCAAAACAATATCAAGGACTTCCTCGGCACCTTTATGCCGATCATTTTGTCTATTGGTGTGATTTGCGGACTGATCGCGATGGCTAATATGTCCACGGCAATTTTGCTTCTGCTGACTTGCCTCCTGATCATGTTTATCGGTCGGGTACCTGTCAAATACCTTGCGCTGGTGGTTGTCGTTGGTTTGTTGGGATTGACCATTGCCGGATTTACCGGGCAGCGGGGCGAGACTTTTGTCTCCCGTATCACTGCCTTTTTGGAATCCAAAAATGATGATAGCAAGATTCCATTTCAGGCCGAGCAGTCTTTCATTGCAATTGCTACGGGGGGAATTACCGGAAAAGGTCCGGGAAACAGCGAGCAGCGAAACACCCTACCGCATCCCTATTCAGATTTTATCTACGCCATCATCATCGAGGAGTACGGACTGGTGGGAGGAGCTTCGGTGCTTTTCCTCTACCTCGCTTTGCTTTATCGAGGAATGCGCATTGTTGCTAATTCCAATAAGGCCTTTGGTGGATTGCTATCAGCAGGATTGAGTTTCGCACTGGTCATTCAGGC